>Ga0163108_10002058_pt1 | contig 14612 bp, 14 predicted proteins | sample Fk1155metaG_FD_109644 | JGI IMG/M metagenome (GOLD analysis project Ga0163108, IMG submission 109644) | Marine microbial communities from the Central Pacific Ocean - Fk160115 155m metaG | ecosystem: Environmental > Aquatic > Marine > Oceanic > Photic zone | place: The Central Pacific Ocean...
AATCCAATCAGCATTAATACAGCAGGAACGCCTGATTTTTTAGCGTAAAGATTAAAGAAATAAGAAATAATTATTGTTAGAGAAAAAACAATAATCAAACCATATGAGTCTAAAAAATCCATTTAAAAGAGCTTTAAAATGTCATTTCCATTTGCATATACTAGCAAAGATAACAACAAAATCATTCCTACCATTTGCGCATACTCCATTACTTTTTCAGGAGCCGGTTTTCTCGCGACTATTTCATAAAGCAAGAAAACTACATGTCCTCCGTCCAAAGCTGGAATAGGTAAGATATTCATAAAAGCCAATATTAAAGAGAGAAAGGCAGTCATCTCCCAAAAAGATTGCCAATGCCATTTCCCAGGGAAAAGATTACCAATAGTCCCAAAACCACCCAAAGCCTTATAAGCCTCAGTTTTTGGAGAGAGGATCAATTTAAATTGACTAATATAAGAGTTAAGCTTTCTTATTGCTAAATGATAGCCAGCAGGTAAAGATTCCAAAAAAGAATATGTATTAGTGGTTAAATTATAAATTCCTAAGTCTTCCAATTGCGCTAAGGACAAATTACTTGGAATAAAACCAATCATTCCCTCATGAGTTACATCGACAGAGAGGGGGACCTCTTCTTCAAAACGATGTATAACAACATTAATAGTTTTATTTTTATTTTTTTGCAACTCATTTCTAAACTCATCAAAATATTTTGTTTTTACTCCATTAACAGAAACGATTTGGTCCTTTTTTTCAAAACCACTTTTTTTTGCATTTGAATTTTCAGGAAAACCACTTATAATAGTTGGGATTCTTGGCGCAAACAACCCACTTACCTCCATTTTTCTTAGTTGAGCAATATATTTCTTTCTAAAATTAGTTGGTAAATACAACTCTTTTGTAACACCATCTCTTAAAACAACTACTTTTTCCGCATATAAAAGAGATTCATTAATAGACTTAAACATTTTTGGGCTTTTATTATCAATAGTAATAATTTGATCTCCTGTTTCAAAGCCTAATTCCTGTGCAAGAGGCGCAACACACCAAACACCATCAGTTAAATTTTCATTGGGCAAATACTTATCGCCATAAGCAAAAAGAACCATCGCATAAATAAAAATTCCTAACAGCAAGTTTACCGTTACCCCACCTAACATAATAATCAATCTTTGCCAGGTTGGTTTTGCTCTAAACTCCCAAGGCTCTGCTGGCTTTTGCATTTGTTCTTTATCCATACTCTCATCAATCATCCCAGAAATTTTCACATAGCCCCCAAGTGGCAACCATCCAACCCCATATTCTGTATTACCAATTTTCTTTTTTAGAAGCGAAAACCAAGGATCAAAAAAGAGATAAAATTTTTCCACTCTTGTTTTAAATAATTTGGCAGGAATGAAATGTCCTAACTCATGTAATACGATCAAAATTGACAAACTCATAATGAGCTGTGTTGCCTTAATCAAAAATTCCATCTATAATAATTTTTTTGCTAAAATTCGTGTTTGTTTATCTGTTTCTAAAAAATCCTCATAAGACGGATTTTTCGCAAAAGTAATTTTTTCCATACAATTTGCTATCAAATCAGGCATATTTAAAAAACCAATCTTATCTTGTAAAAATGCAGCAACTGCAATCTCATTTGCAGCATTCAAAACACAAGGCATATTTCCTCCTTTTTCCATAGCGTTATAAGCTAATTGTAGGCTTATGAATGTTTTTAAATCAGGCTTTTCAAAAGTTAGATTTGGATAATCCATAAATGAAAAACGCTTAAAAGAATTCTTTAACCTTTCTGGAAATCCAAGAGCATACTGAATTGGAAGCTTCATGTCGGGGATGCCTAGCTGTGCTTTAATTGAGCCGTCTTCAAACTGTACTGCTGAATGAATAATAGACTGAGGGTGTACAACTACGTCAATTTGATCAGCTCTTAAATCAAACAACCACTTTGCCTCAATAACTTCCAAGCCCTTATTCATCAAGCTTGCAGAATCAATGGTGATTTTTGTGCCCATTTCCCAATTAGGATGTTTTAACGCATCTTCTTTTTTGACGTTAGAAAGCTTTCTCCTGCTAAAGCCCCTGAAAGGGCCACCCGAAGCAGTTAAATAAATCTTTTCAACAGGATTGCAAGTTTCCCCAACTAAACATTGAAAAATAGCTGAATGTTCAGAATCAACAGGATATATAGAAACACCATATTCTTGGCATAATTTACTAACTAAACAACCTGCAACAACCAAAGTTTCTTTATTAGCTAATGCGATATTTTTTCCAGCTTTTATCGCCTGAATGGTTGGCTTCAAGCCAGCAAAACCAACCAAAGCAGTAATTATTAAATCAACAATATCCATCTCTACAACTTCTGCAATTGCATCTTCTCCAGCATATACCTTTATCCCTAAATCAAATAAAGCCTCATTTACTATTTTATACTTACTTTGTTCCGCAATAACCACAACATTAGGCCGAAATTTTTTTGCTTGTGTAACCAGTAATTCCCAATTGCTATTAGCTGTTAAGACTTCAACCTCAAATAAATCTTTCTGGGCATCAATTACTTCCAAAGCCTGAACTCCAATTGAGCCAGTAGAGCCTAAAATTGCAATGTGTTTTTTCTTTATTTCCATTTTATTCAAAATAGTTTAATTGATTAGCAATTTTTCTATCGTTAGCCAATCTTGGGACTTTATTTTGCCCACCTAATTTCCCAATGGATTTCATATAATCAATAAAGCCCCCTTTTTTTATTAGGGTAATCTTAAGCGGTCTCAAAATAGAGCCTTTTATCAAATCTTTATAATGAAAGTTTATTCCTTGCAAATTAATATCTAATTCCTTAGTAAAGGACAATAAATCCAGTGGATGTTTCCCAAATTCAATAAACCATTCATGAAAAGGCAACCCATTTTCTGGGTTAACTTGAGGGGCGACATGAAATTCATTTATCTGAGCCGGCCATTTCTTAATAGTTTTTTGCAATGATTTTTCGACTTCTTCGGCAATTACATGCTCGCCAAATGCAGAGGTAAAATGATTAATTCTTCCGCTTACCACTATTTTATAAGGATTGGCTGAAACAAACTTAATTGTGTCCCCAATATTATATCCCCAAAGGCCAGCAACCGTATTTACAATAATTACATAGTCTATCCCCACTTTTATATCGTCTAGGGAAACTCGACTTGGGCTCTCACTAAAAAATTCTTGAGAAGGAATAAACTCAAAAAAGATACCATGATTTACACAAAGTAAAAGGCCTTCCTCTTTTTGCGAATCTTGATAAGCAATAAACCCTTCGGTTGCAGGGTACAATTCAATACTATCCACTTTTTTACCGATAAGTCTTTCAAAAGCTTGTCTGTATGGCTCAAAATTTACACCGCCATAAATAAATAAATCAAATTTTGGAAAGATGTCTTTAATTAATTTTCCAGTTTTTTCCTGCAATTTTTCAAAATACATCTTTACCCAAGGAGGTATTCCAGAAATCAATGTCATTTTTTCAGAAAGCGTCTCTTTTACAATAGCAGAGACTTTTTCATCCCAGTCTGCTATGCAATTTGTTTCAAATGAAGGCAATCGATTTTTTGTTAAGTATACAGGAATATGATGAGCAACAATTCCAGACAATCTTCCTGTTAAAATATTCCCAATTTTATAAAGCTCAGGGCTTCCTTGCAAGAAAATCATTTTTCCATTTACAATAGAAGTGTTTTTTGTTTCAGCAATATAAGAGAGGATGGCATCTCTTGCGGCAGTAATTTGGTTCGGCATAGACTCTTTTGTAATAGGAATGTATTTAGCGCCAGAAGTTGTCCCAGAAGTTTTACAAAAATAAATAGGTTTTCTTGGCCACAAAACATTCTCTCTTCCTGCTATTATTTGATCTATATAGCTTTTTATATCTTCATAATTCCGAATAGGGATTTGTTTTTTAAAATCAGAATAAGTTGTAATTGTAGAAAAATTATGGTCTTTCCCAAAAGTTGTATTTTTTGCTTTTTCAACTAATGAAATCATTAAATCAGATTGCGCTTTTAGGGCATTGTTTTTCCACTTGTTATTTTTTCGAACAATAAATTTTGCAAAGGGCAAACTGAGGAATTCTTTTATACCCATTTTAAAAAGAGATATAATTTTCAGGATTAACGGCAATTCCTTGATGCCATAGCTCAAAATGTAAATGTGGCCCCGAAGAGAGCTCCCCAGAATTTCCAATTACAGCAAGGACTTCTCCAGATTTTACATATTCGCCTACGCTTTTAAACAAAATAGAATTGTGTTTGTAAAGTGAAAAAACACCATTAGGGTGTTGAACTCCTATTACATATCCGGTTTCTGAAGTCCAATGGCCAATAACTACAACCCCATCAAACACACATTTTATTGGCTCGTCCTCCTTTGCTACAATATCAGTACCAAAATGGTCTTTCTTCGTGTCAAACCCATTTGTAATAACCCCTTTTATAGGGCTAAAAAACAAGATGTTTTCTAAATCTAAATTTTTCTTATCCTTTTTGGGAGTAATAGAAATTTTATCTTCTGCTTCTACCGAAATTCGTAAAAGAGAGTCTTCTTTAGATTTTCTAAACGAAAGCTCTCCTTCTAAAGGGTTATTAGTAGGGGGGCGCTCTGTTTGTATAGCAATAGGATCTTTTCCATTTACAATTGCAGAGATATTTTCTAGATATAGCTCATTTTCTAACAATTTTTTTTCTAAAGAATCAGTTTTAAGAGTTATAGCAATCAACTCTCTATGTAAATGACCACTTGCTTTTCCTGGAATAAACTCATTCATAGGAGTGTAACCAAAAAGCAATAGAAAAAAAACAAACGACAAAACCCCTCCAAAAGAAAAAAGAGAAAGCATTTCTAGAGCCGAAAAACGAATTGAAATCCGCTCTTCAAGTGTGTTATCGTTCATTACAATTAAACGAAATTTATCCTTTAATCTGCTTAAAAATGTAATATCATTTTTTTTCTTCATAACAAAGAGCAAATATCCAAAAAATAAAAATTCTCTATAGCTGAAAACATACCAAAAAATAAAATAATTTTGTACAAAATTAGTTTAATTGCTGTAAATGAATTTAACAAAGAAAAATAAAGCCAAAAAGTTACTAATATTAGTCTCGCTTACTCTAGTGATTTCTTCTTGTTCTACAAAAAAGAACAATTTCATGAACAGGAATTATCACAAAACCACAACAAAATATAATGGCTATTTTAATGGAAATGAAAGTTTAAAGGCGGGAATAAGAAAATTAAAAGAAAACTATAAAGATGATTTTTCAAAAATTATTCCAGTTTTTAAAATGGGAGATTTAACTAAAGACCAAACCACTCATCCTTATATGAACAAAGCTATTGAAAAAGGATCAATTGCAATTCAAACCCACTCCATGAACATAAAAGGAAGAGAGTATAACAAATGGATTGATGACAATTACTTTATGGTTGGCAAGGCGTATTTTTATAAAGGAGAATTTGATGAGGCAATAAAAACATTTAATTATATAAAAGAAAGCTATAAAAGGGCCCCAATAAAATATGATGCAGCGCTTTGGCTTGCAAGATGTTTTTCAGAAAAAGAAGATTTTGTGGCTGCTGAGATAGAATTAGATGAGTTGCAAACTGACAGAAAATTTCCACAAAAATTAGATGATCAGCTAGCGGTTATACTTGCAGATTTTTACCTAAAACAAGAAAATTATATTTTAACATTAGACGAACTAAGCACTGCGTGTACACTCATTAAAAAAAGAAAAAATAAAATAAGATTCTATTTTATTTTAGCACAACTAAATCAAAAACATCAAAACTACAAAAAAGCAAGCGGGTATTATCAAAAGGTGATAAATGCAAATCCGGAATATGAAATGGTTTTTAATTCGAAAATAAATAAAGCACAATGCGTACAGGGCCACAGTAAGCAATCTGAAAAAGTTCGATCAGAACTAATGAAAATGATAAAAGATGATAAAAACAAAGAATATTTAGATCAAATATATTACGCTATTGCTAAGATGGATTTAGCACAAGAGGATAGTGTTTTGGCAATAGAAAATTTTAAGCTTTCTGCTGAAAAAAGTGAATTTAATGATGTGCAAAAAGCTCGCTCATTTTTAGAGTTGGGCAAAATATATTATGTCAAATCAGATTATATGACCTCTTCCGCGTTTTATGATAGCACTATTATTTTTATGGATTCAGAATACAAAGAGTACAATCAAATAAAAGAAAAGCAATTGTTACTTGCCGAGCTTGCGGGCTATATAAACACTATAAATCTACAAGATAGCCTGCAAACACTGGCGGGTCTTTCAGAGGGGGAGCTCAATCAAGTAATAAATCAGCTTATAGTAGCTGAGAAAAAAAGAGAATTAGAAAAACAACAACAGGAGAGACAAAGGGCAAGCCAAAGGCTTGAAAATAATAGTATTGGAGGAAGAGAAAATAATTTCGGACAGAAAACAAGTGGAGGAAGGTGGTATTTTTACAATCCAGCAACCCTTAGTTTTGGATATTCAGAATTTATAAAAAAATGGGGAAAAAGAAAAAACGAAGACGATTGGAGAAGAAGTGATAAAAAAATATCAACAGAATTGGGAAATGACTCTATCGCAGAAAATCAAGAAGGAAGAAATAGATCAACCAATAAAAAAGATGCTAAATATTACAAAGAGAGAATCCCGCTTACAAAAGAAAAAATGGAGGCGTCTCACCTTTTAATAATGGAAGCGCTTTTTCAAGGAGGGATAATTTATAAAAGCTATTTAAACGAAAACAAAAAAGCAATAAAAATGCTGATGGAACTTTGCGAGAGATATCCTCAAAATAAAAGTTATCCGCCTCTTGCACTTTATAATTTATATGTCATTTACACAGAGCAAAGTCAAAATAAAAAAGCAGAAAATTGCAAGGCCCAATTATTATCTAATTTTCCAGAAAGCAAATACAGCAAGTTATTAAATCATCCAAATTATTTAGCAAATATTGAAAAACGTAAAAAAAATCAAAAAGAACATTATGAAAACACACTGTTTTTATACAACAAAAAAAATTATATAGCAGTTATTTTAGAATGTGATTCCATTTTAATTAAAACAGAAAACAAAGAGCTAAAACCAAAATATGAGTTACTAAAGGCTTTAGCGATAGGGAAAAGCAATGATAGTATAAATTTCAAAAAACAACTTGTAGAAATCGTTAAAAACCATCCAGAGTCAGAGGTTAAAATTAAAGCAGAAGAAATCATTGCACTTTTGGAAAATCCAGAAAAAATGCTAAAAATAAACAAAGAAATAGAAAGAGGAACACCTTATATTTTTGAGCAAGCTGAAGCACATTATTTTATGCTTATTATGCCAAAAGAGCAAACGGATGTTAACTTCATCAAAACCTTGCTTTCGGATTATCACAGCAAGCAATATAGTATAGAAACATTTGAAATTACAGCGACACTTTTCGGCCAAGATAGACATCTTATTATGATAAAAACATTTGAAAATAGTAGCTTAGCTGCAGATTACTATAAAGATTTTTCTAGCGCAAGCAAGGTGAATAATGAGCTATCGAAAACAGAGAGTCAAAAGCTAATTATTTCTGCACAAAATTTTAAGCATTTTTTCAAATACCAAGACATAGAAAGGTATTATGAATTTTTTATAAATAATTATTTGGCGGAACTCAGTAATTGAATAATAAATTATTACATTTGTCCATCTAAAGCAAGTACTCATGTTTACAAATAAAAAAGAAATGAATAAAGAAAACGAAACCTCTGGAGTTGTAAATATTATTGGAATTGGGACTATTATTACAGGCGATATTCAATCAAAGGGAGATATAAGAATTGATGGCACATTAAAAGGAGCAGTCAAAACAAGCGGAAAGGTTGTGGTGGGTGAAGCCGGAATAATTGAAGGCGATGTAGAATGTAATAATGCAGATATTGCAGGCTCACTTAATGCCAAAATATCAGTTGCACAATTACTTTCACTTAAAGGAACTGCAAAGCTTACTGGAGATTTGGTGACTAATAAATTAGCTATTGAGCCAGGAGCGGCATTTACAGGGCATTGCAGTATGGGGGCGGTTATTAAAGACATTAAGCATGTCGAAAAAACAGAATCAAAAGAAAAAACGGCTTAAAAATTATGTTCGTTTTTCTTCTCTAACTCTTCAGATGGGAATTATTATTGCTGGGGGTTCGTATCTTGGTAAATACTTAGATTTGCAATCCGAAAATCAAGCCCCAATCTTTACTATTATCTTTTCACTTCTTGCTATTTTTATTGCGCTATATATAAGCTTGAAAGGAATGATCAAAAAATGAAAAAACTAAAATCGTTTCTTATTTTTTTATCAATTTGTGCCCTACATATTCTTATTTCAGAGTTTTTATTAAAATTGGAAATCAATTTATTTTTGGTTAAAAGCTATTTCTTGTTGTTTTTACTTTCTCTCTTTTCAACAGGATATATATATATGCTAAACAAGTTCAAAAACAAATCCCCCTTTTTTTTACTTTTCATCAATATTATAAAAATTATAGCTTGTATTTTATTTTTGCTTCCAATTATAATTGATAAAACAGAGATGACTATTTATTATATTTTACATTTTTTCATTGCTTATTTTAGTATATTAATAAAGGAAGTGAGGGAAAACTATATATCAGTTGAATACGAAAATAATCGCTAAAAAGAATGTAAAAAGATTTTTCAGTTCAATTTTTTATTTAATTTTGCGCCCGAATTTTAAGAGCATTAAAAACATGTTAAAAATCAAGCTAAAAACATTATTTTTAGTACTTATATTTTCCAGTGCTTTTTTTACAGAATTAAAAGCAGAGCATACTGATACAAGTGATTTAACAGAAGCATATGATCCAAAGCCAATGATTATGCACCATGTTTTAAATTCGCATGAATGGCATTTGTTTGATTATAAAGATAACGAGGGGAAATCACATCCTGTCTCTATTCCTCTTCCAATTATTCTTTTCACAGAGGGGAGTATAGATGTTTTTTTATCAAGCGATTTCAAGCATGGGCAGGTAGCTGTGAAAAAAGGAAACAGGACATACACGCTTGATGAACATGGGCATATTAATGAAGCAAGTGGAGCGTCTATTATTGACGTTTCAATTACCAAAAATGTAGCATCAATGCTAATCTCTGTATTGCTACTCCTACTATTGCTTAAATCAACAGCTAAAGGGTATAAAAGAAATAAATACGCACCCAAAAGAATACAGGCTTTTTTAGAGCCACTTATTCTTTTTGTGAGAGATGATATAATTAAGGCCAACATAGGCCCGAAATACGAAAGATATACATCATTTTTATTAACGGCATTCTTTTTTATTTTGATTAATAATTATATGGGATTATTACCTGGCGCAGCAAACGTAACAGGTAATATATCGGTTACTCTTGTGCTTGCGATGTTTACTTTTGCTATTACAACTTTTTCTGGAAACAAAAACTATTGGAAACACATTTTTAATCCCCCAACACCACTACTCTTAATGCCAATCATGGTTCCAATTGAGATTTTTGGAGTATTTACTAAGCCTTTTGCCCTTATGATTAGGCTATTTGCAAATATCACAGCAGGACACATAACAATATTGAGTTTAATCTCTTTGATATTTATGGTGCAATCACAATCAGGAAATGGCGCTGCTTTTGGTGTTGCCCCACTTTCAGTATTATTTGTACTTTTTATAATGTTTATTGAATTATTAGTTGCTTTTTTACAAGCGTATATATTTACATTATTGTCAGCTGTATTTATAGGGCTGGCCGTAGCAGAAGATCATTAATTATTAACAAATTTGTTTAACTAAAAACTATTTAAAATGGAAGAAATAAAAGGAATTGCAGCAATTGGCGCCGGCTTATCAGCTGTTGGCGCCGGTATTGGAATCGGATTAATTGGAGGAAAAGCTCTTGAGGCAATGGCTCGTCAGCCTGAACATTCAGGAATGATTCAAACCAATATGTTTATTACCGCTGCTCTTGTAGAGGGAGTTGCGCTATTTGGCTGTGTTATTGCTCTTATGCAGGCGGCATAATAACCAATTAATCTTCTGTTAACAGAGGATTAATAAAAAACATAAAATTATGGAACTAGTAACACCAGAGATAGGGTTAATATTTTGGACTACAGTAGTATTTTCGCTTTTACTTATTGTATTAAAAAAATATGCATGGAAGCCAATTTTAAGTGCCGTTGATGAAAGAAATAAAAGTATTGAAGACGCATTAAGAGCGGCAGACAAAGCAAAAGAAGAAATGCTTTCTCTTAGCGCAGATAATGAACGGATACTAATGGAAGCAAAAAAAGAAAGAGACACCATTTTAAAAGAAGGAAGAGAAATTAAGGAGAGTATTATAGCAGAAGCGAAAGGCAAAGCAAAGGTTGATGCTGAGAAAATATTAACAACAGCAAAGGAGCAAATTATAAATGAAAAAATGAAGGCAATAACTGAACTAAAAAATCAAGTAGCTACCCTTTCAATTGAAATTGCAGAGAAAATTTTGAAATCAGAATTACAAGATTTAAATAAGCAAAAAGAATTAGTTACAAAAGCAATTGCGAATAAAGACTTAAATTAGAACTAAAGAATGAAACAAACCCGGGCCACATTACGCTATGCAAAATCTTTATTTAACCTTGCTATTGAGCAAGATATTTTAGAGAAATGTAGAGAGGATATGCAGTTTGTAGCAGACACTTGTGCTAGCAGTAAAGATTTATCATTACTGCTTAAAAGCCCAATTATTAAAACAGATCAAAAACTTTCTATTTTCAAAGAGATATTTTATAACAAAATGAGTGAAGTAAGTATAAATTTTGTTAATATTATTACAAATAAAAAAAGAGAATCTATTTTAGAAGGAATTGCAAATAGCTTCATCGCACTATACAGAGCACATAAAAACATTCAATCGGCTACCGTTACAACCTCTTTTCCACTTGACGAAACTTTAAAAAAAGAAATAACAGATTTTATTAAAACTCATGGAGAAACAGAGGTAGATTTGACAGAAAAAGTAGATGAAAAAATAATTGGAGGAGCAATTATAAGAATGGGAGATAAACAATTGGATGCTAGCGTGAAAAAATCAATAGTAGAATTAAAACAAACATTTAGTAAGAATTTTTATATAAAGGACTTTTAAAAACAAAATTATGGCAGAAGTAAAACCAGCTGAGGTATCAGCAATTTTAAGACAACAATTAGCCGGACATAAGTCAAAGGCAGAATTACAAGAGGTCGGAACTGTATTACAAGTAGGAGATGGTATTGCTAGAATTTACGGCCTAACAGACGTTCAGTCTGGGGAATTAATAGAATTTGAAAGCGGACTAAAAGCAATTGTTCTAAACCTTGAAGAAGACAATATTGGAGCAGTTCTCCTGGGCCCTTCAAAAGGGATTAAAGAAGGAGAGGTTGTAAAACGAACCAAAAGAATTGCCTCTATCAATGTAGGTGAAGGTATGTTGGGAAGAGTTATTGATACTCTTGGAGAGCCAATTGATGGTAAAGGACCAATTAAAGGAGAAACTTTTGAGATGCCAATTGAAAGAAAGGCACCAGGAGTTATTTTTCGCCAACCAGTAAACGAGCCACTACAAACAGGGATTAAAGCAATTGATGCAATGATTCCAGTAGGGAGAGGACAAAGAGAATTGGTAATTGGCGACAGACAAACAGGGAAAACAGCTGTTGTTGTTGACACTATTATCAATCAAAAAGAATTTTACGATAAAGGAGAGCCAGTATTTTGTATCTATGTTGCGATTGGACAAAAAGCTTCAACAGTTGCAGCATTGGCTAAAAAATTAGAAGATGCTGGAGCGCTTGCTTATACTGTTATTGTATCCGCAAATGCATCAGACCCTGCGCCACTGCAATTTTATGCACCACTTGCTGGAGCTGCAATTGGAGAATTTTTTAGAGATACTGGTCGTCCAGCACTTATTGTATTTGATGATTTATCAAAACAAGCGGTAGCTTATCGTGAGGTATCTTTATTGCTTAGAAGACCTCCAGGCCGAGAAGCATATCCAGGAGATGTATTTTATTTACACTCAAGATTATTAGAAAGAGCTGCAAAAGTGGTGAATGATGATGAAATCGCTGCTCAAATGAATGATTTGCCAGCATCTTTAAAGGACAAAGTAAAAGGTGGGGGCTCATTAACTGCACTTCCGATTATTGAAACCCAAGCAGGTGATGTTTCTGCGTATATACCGACAAACGTAATTTCAATTACTGATGGGCAGATTTTTTTAGAATCAGATTTATTCTTATCAGGAGTTCGTCCAGCAATTAATGTGGGGATTTCAGTTTCTCGTGTGGGAGGAAATGCACAAATTAAATCAATGAAAAAAATTGCAGGAACACTTAAATTAGATCAGGCGCAATATAGAGAATTAGAAGCTTTTGCAAAGTTTGGCTCAGATTTGGATGCTGCAACTACTGCTATTATTGAGAAAGGGAAAAGAAATGTGGAAATTCTAAAACAAGGGCAATATTCTCCACTTAGAGTAGAAGAGCAAGCAGCTATTATTTATTGTGGGACCAATGGGCTATTAATGGATGTTCCGGTAAATAAAATTAGGGTATTTGAAACAGAATTCATTTCTTTTATGTGCGAAAAACACCAAAATATTCTGGATGATCTAGCGGCAGGAAAATTATCAGATGAAATTACGTCAACTCTAGAAAAAATAGCTGCTGACCTTACAAAAAAATACGCAAAATAATTTATGGCAAACCTTAAGGAAATACGAAATAGGATTTCTTCAGTTGAATCAACCATGCAGATTACTTCTGCTATGAAAATGGTATCTGCCGCTAAACTAAAAAGAGCGCAAGATGCAATTGTTCAACTAAGGCCTTACGCTAATAAATTAACTGAAATGCTTGTAAATTTAAGCGCAAGCTTGGATAGTGCTGATGGAAATAATTTTTCAAAAGCAAGAGAAGTAAAAAATATTCTTTTTTTGAGCATAACTTCTAACAGAGGACTTTGTGGCGGCTTTAATTCCAATATTATTAAACAAACTGCTTCGCTGATAAATAATGAATATAAGAATTGTAATTCCGCTATTATTTCTGTAGGAAAAAAATCATCTGAATATTTTTCTAAAAACGAATTTAATGTAATTAATACGTATGATGATTTATATAATGACATCACATTTGAAAGAGTTGTAGAAATTGCTGAAACTGTAATGAGTGATTTCACTGAAGGTAAATACGATAAGGTAATTCTTATTTATAATCAATTCAAAAATGCAGCTACTCAAATTGTGATGAAAGAAAACTATTTGCCAGTTCAAACATTAGATGACGAAAATGCAAGTATTGGAGATTACATTTTTGAGCCTTCAAAAGAAGAAATAGTTCAAGAGTTAATTCCAAAATCTTTGAAAACCCAGCTCTTTAAAGCGATACTGGACTCCCACGCTTCCGAACATGGTGCAAGAATGACTGCAATGCATAAAGCGACTGATAATGCGAATGACTTAAAAGACGATCTCACCCTATTTTATAATAAAGCAAGGCAAGCTGCTATTACTGGTGAAATTTTAGAGATTGTTGGTGGTGCAGAAGCATTAAACGACTAAAATTAAAATAAAGAAATTTGTTCAAGCTCCCACTATTGGTGGGGGTTTTATTTTAGAACCATTTGAAAACTCTATATTTGTATCAAATTACTAAAAAGATGAACTACTCAAGAATATACCTTAATATTTTGACCGAGAATAGGAATGGAATTACATATATTACAATTAATAGGCCAAAACAACTTAACGCTTTAAATGCAGAAACTATAGATGAATTAAATAATGCAATTTTATTAGCAGAAAAGGATAAGTTAGTTAGATGTATAATCATTACTGGATCTGAAGATAAAGCTTTTATAGCGGGTGCCGATATTAAAGAATTTACTAATTACTCAAAAAAAGAAGGAGAAGAATTAGCAAGAAAAGGGCAAGAACTTTTGTGTGACTTAGTTGAAAATTGCGGAACACCAAGCATTGCTGCAATTAATGGTTTTGCACTTGGAGGGGGCTTAGAATTAGCTATGGCCTGTCACATCAGAATATCTTCTATAAATGCAAAAATGGGATTGCCAGAGGTTTCTTTGGGGGTTATCCCTGGGTATGGAGGAACTCAAAGGCTGGCTAATTTAGTAGGCAAAGGAAAAGCAATGGAGATGATTACAACTGCCGGAATGATCTCGGCAGAAGAGGCAAAAAGCTGGGGGTTAATAAATCATTTTTGCAAACAAGAAGAACTCCTTCCTCTTGCAGAAAAAATAGCATCAAAAATCATGAGAAACTCTCCAATGGCAATAACAAGAGCAATAAAAGCTGTAAATGCAGGATTTAAAGATGGGGTAAATGGTTTTGAAGTGGAGAAAAAAGAATTTGGAAATTGTTTTGAATCGGAAGAATTCAAGGAAGGAACAAAGGCATTTTTAGAAAAAAGAAAAGCAAATTTTTAATAGTTGAATCCCTTAAAACAATTAGCTGGACAAACTGCTATTTATGGCTTAAGTAGTATAGTTGGGCGTTTG
>Ga0163108_10002059_pt1 | contig 14611 bp, 20 predicted proteins | sample Fk1155metaG_FD_109644 | JGI IMG/M metagenome (GOLD analysis project Ga0163108, IMG submission 109644) | Marine microbial communities from the Central Pacific Ocean - Fk160115 155m metaG | ecosystem: Environmental > Aquatic > Marine > Oceanic > Photic zone | place: The Central Pacific Ocean...
AGCTTCACCTTCTTCTGGACCTCCAAGCATCTTTCGAACTAAGCGAACATTCTTGCGGCCTTTCTTTTCCTTGACATGATCAATAATGTGAAATAGTAAATCACCAGTTGCACTGGGAATGGCTCTTTGAATAATTGGCGAGAGTTTATTGTTGATATACTCAGCCATTGACATGTCACCAACAAAGCCGGCTTGATTAATACGATAAAGCACGTCTTCTAAAGCATCGCCCTCGTCAATACCTTGCAGTCTCATTACTGCGGTTCTCTTGACACTGAAGGGCATACCAGCGGTGGCTTCTTCGAATTGATTAATAAGAACGTCTAAGTGATTTGCGATTCTTGACACAGTGCTAGAATCTGCATTCTCTACTGTATCGCTTTGGGCATCATAATATTTGTGACCGACTGCATGAATAGAGAGAATATTCGCATCATAGTTAACTAAGTTGTTTGCACCGGGCCCTTGGATTTCTGTATTTAAAAATACAGGTCTGTCGGAACCGAATAGTGCCTCAAGTGCTTCTGGGCTTAGAGATTGCATGGCTCTTTCAAATGCAGCAAAAGAATCTAGGTAAACTTTCTTTACATTGTCGCCACCTTTAAACTCTCGATCCAAAAGTGCTTGCATGTTGCCGCCGCCCTTACGCATATCGCCTTTGTTGCGAGCGTAACGAGCTTCACCACCAATAAAACTGAGGTAAATATTATAACCATCAGTCTTCTCAGTACCAACCAACTCACCGATAGCCGCCGCAGTCAGAATCTGTGTCATCTGACTGGCCGTCATATCGGGGTTATCATAAAGATGCATCAAGTGACCAGCAACACCACCCATAGTTATTCTCCTTTAGATTCTTCTAATACTTTAACCTGCTCTTCAAGAGTGGTTATTTTCTTATTCATTCTTTTGACATATCTCTTGACTTCGTTTACATGCCTAATACCAAGCTGAACTCGGCGCTCATCTTTTCTACTAGTCGTGCGAATAGCACGAAGAGTCTCAGATAAAGCTTGCAGGTATCCCATCAAATCTGGATCAGCAGATTCGTTAACGATGAATTCTCCGAACTCTCTGGTTAATCTATCGTAGTCCATAGCCTACCTACTTGGTTGCCCAGTTCTTAGTAAGCCGCTCCATAAGCCTTTCGTTACGTTTGTCAAAAGTGTTTTCAAGACTTTCATCTTGAATCTCTTCTTCACCGTCTTCCACAGCTTCCTTGACTGCATCTACATCATCGCCACCGCAATCAACTTGCTTGCCTTGCTCATCATAGCACTTGTCGCTTGTCTTCCCACGACGATGTTTACCGGCCTTAGCATCTGCTAGTCCTTCTACAACATCTTCATCGTCGTTATCCACTTCTTCGTTCTTCCCGGGCCCGCCACCACTGGCGTTGCCTTGGCGCTGGTCGCCGTGTCCTTGCTCTCGATCATCGTCATTGCGATCTCCAGAGGCTTCTCTAATCTCGGCTTGAATCTTTTCCATAAGAATCTTTGCCACATTTTCGTTAAAGTCCATTTTGTTTTGCTCCTGTAAGGTTTTTGTTTGTTGTTTGTATTGGTCTTCCCAATCTCTTAAACAAAGGTTGCCCTTTGAATAAGCTTCCTGTTCCATACCCCTCATGTAGCTGTTACTTTGTGCGTAACCGGGGCCCGTCTCTCCCATTTTTTCAGGAGTGAGGTCACCTCTACAATTCTGAGTATGATGAACAAGTTCATGCGCCAACGAGCGCAATAAATCTTTTGGATGTCTGCCATCCACATATAAAGTTACTTTGTAATTATCCGGCTCATATTGAGCAGTTTTACCCAGAGGGTTCTGGGCATTGTTGGGGTCGCTTTGATATTCGATTGTAGCTGGTTTATCAAAACCAAGATACTTCTGGGCATACGGATAGAATCTCTTTGCCATTGAGGTCAAAGAAGACATATCCATCCCAGACTTGTCTACAATCTTACAACTCATGCGATTACTTCTGTGCTTCTCTATTTCTAATAAAGTCTTCTTCAAGCTTTCTCATAATCATTTCAGCAACTTGCGCCTCTTTGAGTCTGAGTGCCTTCTTGATTGTTGCATCATCCATACCACGCCGCTTCATTTGGCGCCGAAGAAGTTTAACAATACTGTTGATCTTCTTGTCTTGTACTTTTGGATCTTCGCCTAAAGCATCCATAAATTCTTGATCGAACTGGCCCGGCCTAGAAGCTGTCCTAGCTGCATGAGTGAGAACAGTCTGAGCAACAGCCCCGCCGGGATGTGCCTTGGCTCTCTTTTCCATTGCCTTGCGGTCTGCCTTATCAGCAGATCTAGCATCCTTCTGACCCTGTACGGTGTCTCCTAGGGCCTGTCCTGCTGCAGCCGCACTATCTTGAGCGCCGGCTACTTTGCCTTGTGCGGCTCTCACATCACTGTCAGCAAAAGGATTGCTTGTATAAGGAGAAGAACCTCCAGCGGTTGCAGCTTTTCGTGCTTCGGCATCTGCCAATTCGCCTTCTGCTCCAGCCACATCTTTTTCTCGGGCTGCTCTTCGACTCCTACCGGCCTCCTTCTCTGCTTCTCGGTCTTTGCGACCAAGAGATCTAGGTGCTTCATTGAGAGTTTTAAGATCATACATTGTAGCTTCTAAAAGCGCTTCTTGATACAACTCAAGGATTCTTGATTCTGCCACTTGAACGCCTGCAGCAGCTAACTGCTTAGACAAATTCCTAGCAATCTTCTGTGAGGCCTTAGCACCGAACTTAAGTTGTTTTTGCAAATAAGTTACTAGGGGAACCTCGGCTGGTTTGTTAGGATCGCCGGTTTTCTGCTTCTTCATAATAGAAAGAGGTTTGCCTTCTTCACCGCCCGCTGCAGCATCGCCACCTTCTTCATCTGGTGATACTGAGGGGTCTCCGGTTTTGATGTCATCAACCATATCTTCCATTTCATCTTCAACTGTATCAAGGAGCTTATCTTGCTCGTCTTCGTTTTCTCCACCGTCACCATCTGCGTTATCTGCGGCCTTAAGTGCTTGCATAAGCTGCTGCAGCAACTGCATCATCGCCTGCGGGTCATCTGCTGTTTGCGCACCCTGCTGAACCTTCTCTTCGGGGGGCAGCTTCGCGGCCACCCCGGGATCGAATGCATTTGCAGCAGCCTTGAATACGTCTCGGTAGAAACCTCCGAGTCGGCTAAAGAAGCCTTCACTAATGACAACGCCGGAAGATTCGTCAAGTTCTATCTTACCTTCGTTGCGAAGAGCGTTTGCGACAATTTTGTTCGCCTCTCCAATCGTAATTTTAGATTCCGTAGCCAGATCTCTTACGAGAGCCTTATAACCCTCCATAATCCCCTCTGCGGACATTGGAACATTCATTCCTGCGTTCTCCGAAGCTTTGATGGCTTCAATTAGTTGGGCACGCGTGATTTCTTGATTAATCAAGGCCCTCAAGTCAGTATTTTTCATTTGTTGTATAACCTCTTTATGTTTAAACATTAAGCCGCCGATATCGTGACGGCAATCGATATATCGAGCTTCGAAAAACAAAAGTTACGAAACTTCAATACTAAGTAGTTTTAAATTTTAAAAGAGGCAAAAACCGCAATAAGTTCTATGAACCTATCTTGGATAGACTCAACGACTCTTCTCTGGTGAACATTTGAGCCTTTGACCACCAAACCTTGAATCTCCCGTTGATAAACAGAGGATTTATGTCTACTACGACCCCTAAGCCCATTTTTTCAATCATTTGTTCTTTTGCATCGGGATCTCCCCATGGCGGGCCCCATCCGAACAAAGTTTGGCGATCTTTTGGGATTACTAGGTCTCCCACTTCAAAATCAGTAAGCATTTTGTGTTTTCTCTCCCTTTGAGACTAAATTCACCGTTGTTAAGAGTTTTTTCACAACAGTGCCTTCATTTTTTTCCATAGGTAGTATGGAAGCATAGGCAACGTCCCTTCCGGCACGATTTTCTATAAATATTTCTAAAATTACACCCATTTTCTTTGTCGAGTGTACTTTTCCATCTATATGACTCCATTTACTCCAATGCACTAAGTCACCAGCCGTAAATAACGAAATTTTGTCTCCTCCATATATATAATCTTCTTTATAAAGCTTTGACATGATAAAAAAACTATTTTGAGTGTTTATCCGCTATAGCATTAGCTGCCCAAGCGTCAGGTTTGGTTTTACACTCAAATCCGGCCCCTTTTACCATGCCAGACAAGGCATCTTTGTATTTGAAGCTTTTATTTCCCGGTTCAGACGAAATATCGATGTGGATCTCTATTATTGCGTCTGGAAATGCCTCTATCACCCACAGGGCGATGCCTAATGAGTTATATGCCTCTTGAAACATCCTTAAACTGAGATTTTTGTACTTTACTGCTCTAATATTCCTTCTATACCAAAAATAGCGCCCTCCTGCTTGGCTATCTGCCCCGTGTAGACAGATTGCGTTAGCAAATACGCATTTATTGGAGGTTAAAAAGCTATCACACCCAATAAAGAGCTTTCCGTTATCAGAAATGTGCTTTTCAAGCTGATTTTTTAACTCTTTGAGTGTAATTTCGTATCCGCTTCCGGTATACCATGAAACTATCTCTGCTTCATGCATATGTGAGCCCACTATAGTCTCATTCTCTGTTCTAAATCGTATATTTCTTCATTCAGAATCCTTTTTCTGTTCTTTTTGTCCATCAATGCTTCATTCAAGGAGTCCCGAATACTCATAGCGTGTCTTTCGTGACCTTGTTCTCTCATTTTAACAGTTAGCTTATGAATATTCAATAATATTTTCTTATTTTTACTCTCACTCATCCAAGCTGCGGCCCCCGCATCATCATCGTGCGCAGCAGCGCCTGAATCTGGGCTAGCATAGTAGTTGAGAGACTGCAATTGCCTCAGTATTTGCCCCAATAGTTCAATAACAGTACTGTCTGACTCTTTTGAGTGCCTCATTTCTTGTGCTTGCAACCACAATTGGCGTTTTGATAACTGATTTGAGGTAACTTCTTTGGAACTCTTTGCTTTTACAGCCTCGGCCTCTTCTTTTATGATACTATAAAGCACTTTCTTGAAGGATTCATTCTGTTCGGCCTCTTGATCTTTCTGTTCTGCATCGCCGGCCTCCGAATTTGCAGCCATTTCTTTTGCAGCCTCGTCTCTTTCGGCATTTTTCTCATCTCGTTCCTCTTGTGCGTCCGCATCTTCTTCTGCTTTCTCTTCTGCTGCGTCCTGATCAGCGGTAAGAGCGTCTGGAACTTCACCCGCAGCGTCTGCAACAGCCTGCGCAGCCTCTCCAGAGGCACCTGTAGCCTCTCCGGTCTCTCCGGTTACGTCTGCATACTCCTCGCGAGCGTCCGCGAGCGCCTGAGACGCCTCAGATGCTGTTTCGTGAGCGCCCTGAATGGTCTCTGCAGCGCTTCCAGCGTCCTCTCGGGCCTTCTTATCGGCTTCGATAGCCTTTCCTTCTAATTCTGAGGCCTTTGCTGCTACATCTTGAGCCTTTTCTTTATCGGCTAACGCCTTTTCATACGCTTCTGCGGCTTTTACGGCCAATTCTTCTGCTGCAGCCTTCTCTTCTTGGCCTTTGCCAAGCTCTTCTGCAGCCTTGGCCATCTCAGCTTCTGCTTTAGACACCTCTGCTGCTGCCTTTGCCTCTTCTTCACCGGCTCCGGCCTCTTCTTCTGCTGCTTTAGCGAACTCTTCATAGCCGCCACCCAGTTCTTTATAGGCATCTGGGGCCTCTAGGTCTGCTTCATTCAATCCCGTGAGGGCTTCCATGATGAAGCTATACATTTTTTCGGTCTCGTCCGACATGGTGAACTCCTATTTTTGTCTTAACACCTTGCTAACACGAATACTATCACCATATATCTCTTTGAGAGCCACTTCCAGCGAGTCTAAAACAGTCTGCCTATCAGCTTGATGATCGATTGTTAACAATATTGCCTTAATCTGCTTCGCAAAATGCAAAGTCTTGTCAGAGTAAATAGTTTTGGATTTATCTTTTTCTGGTTCTAGCCATTCTTTGACCATACTTTCAAATATCTCTTGCTGTGTCAATGGCTTATCTAGGTCCATCTGTCATATCACCTCCCGCTGTTTCTGTGTATAGTACGCTTTTTTTCTTTAGCCTGCATTTAATGTAAAAAATATGTTACAAAGTTTAGCTAATCAATGCTCCTTGAGAAAGAATATCCTATCTTTTGGCACATAAATCATATACCCCGATTTAGTTTCTACTATAATTCTGTCTCTATCATCCTCCGTGCGCTCATATGCCATTACTGGGGCTCCAAGTGCTACACGCACAACCATTTTCTGTTTAAGTTCATAGAACCACTCGTACCCTTCACCGGTAATAATGGCGTTAGTTTCAAAATCAGGCAGATTTGGCATTACCCAGCTTCCCTATCAGATTCAACTACTACCAACTCTGAATATGAATAAACAGTTTGTGTTGAACCAACCTTGATTATATATGCAGATTCTATAAAAGCGCCATGATCTCCTAGTTCTCGCCACAACCACTCCTCAACAAGTTTCCCAGAAAGTTCTGAGAGGTTGCGAGGAGTGGCTAAAGTAACAACTAACCCAATCTTTTGATGATTTATATCTTTATCATCAGTGTCGATCAGGACTAGACTACCTATCGGTATAGATATATCATGAATACGATAGATATCCTCAATCATGTCAGGCCCCCTTGAGAGCATATGCAATCTCTACTAACACACCACCAGTTGGAATAATAGTAAATAGAACTTTATTCTCAGAAGAGTCATAAGTCCAGTCACTATTAAGTGATCCATTTATAAAGACCTCTATACTATCAGGTTTTGGTTCATACTCCAATGGCCACTCTTCAAATGGTTCTACTTGAGTAGACGCATCGGTAACTCCCGGCGACCAATCTTCTGCGCAGACATCAACTATGGTACCACCGAAATAATTCGTTGCCTCCATATATCTATCTCCAATATCAATTGAGTTTGGCGGCGAAGCACATACTGAATCGGCCGCTTCAACATTGTTGATACTAGCCAAGTAAGCAGAACCCAGTCTTAGGGTACTGTACCAAGAAATGAAGTCATCAACCAACGGAAAATGATCGTCACTTTGTTCTTCTTCATCAGAAACAAAAACAACAAGTAATGCAGCATCACTTCTCATCCATGTTGAAGCATAAGAGTTATTAACAATATATTCATATGCTGAATCAAACCCTTCTTCTCTCCCTCCACGCCCCATGGCATTATACATATCGAAAGCATCGTCGATATCATCACCCGGTACTAACGGAAACTGATTTTCGATTGATGCTTGTGTAGGGTCATTGCTCATCATGGCCAAACGCCATCCTGATTCTGGCAACGCATTCATCATGGCTTCGATACCTGCCATTAACTGAATATCGTATCTATACATTGAGCCCGAGGTATCAATAATCCATAAGATATCAACACCGTCTGCTCCCATAGGCTGAGTAAAGTGTTCAACCCATATATCGTCGTCCCATCCAGTATCAGTAACCTCGACCTCGACGTATACGACCTCCGGTTCTCCTGTGTCTCCAACGTACACAATTGTTTCTGTTTCAACTTCTACATATTCCGTAACCCTATCGGCATATACAACTTGGTAGTCTGGGGTTGTACAACCGGTCACTACAACTGCTATCATCATCATTAAATAAAGTAGCTTTTTCATACGCTATTACTCTCCCCTTGAACGCAGGTGATTATCTATATCATCCTCCGTAATATCCCACACTGGAGCAACCCACACAACATCTTCAATAAGTTGCGGTGGCGCAAAATAACTCCACACGCCAACATCAACTGCGCTGACAACTCCAATTAATCTTCCCCTCATGTCAAAGACACCAGAGCCACTAGCCCCGGGCCATGCATAAGAGTGAATGATTATGTGGTCTCTTTCGTAACTCATAATCTTCCCGTCAACCGACAACAAATCGTGCGGCCCGGGAAATCCTGAATAGGTTACTTCTTTGCCAACAAGTCGATCGATATTTCTCGGTCTTCTCATCGGCTTATAATCTATAGCCTCTCTACTGTTGAGTTCAGGAATTAAGATGATAGCTACGTCGGTAGTGATGCCGTGTAAAATCGGCTCTCCGTAGACATACTCTCCATTCCTCCCTTCAATAATAACAACCGGTTCTTCTCTCACCACATGTTGAGCCGTAATAACGACATAATGGCGACCTATCTTCGCGTATGTTCCTGAACCCCTACCGGATGGCGTGACTACTCTTACAGCAGCACTCCGCGCATCGATACGAGCAGAAACAAACTCCACATCCATTGGCTCTAGTGTAGAAACAGAAGTGAGGTTACTAACCTTCTCACCTACAATGTCTCTTGCACTATCCCCGTATATATTAAAGGCAACGGCACCGGCAACCAATACGATTGCCGAGCCAATTGCAACTATTGTTTTTCGCATTCATTGACCCCTCCTAGAAATTTACCACCTAAAGTAACTATGAGGACACAAGGGAAGTTCCGCGAAGCGCCGATTTTTTCTCGATTTTTTTCTCTAAATTTTTTCTTTTGATCGCACTACTCAATTTGCTTGCTGCCAGTAATAGCAGCAGACACAAGCTCTAAATCGTAATGTTTCTCCGTGGTAGCGCCCATTACATCAAGCCAAATTATCTCATAATATTGAGTAATATAAGAGGGAGGTACATATCCATCATATGAATTTTGGACTCTAGACCTACTCCAACTGTTGAGAGATTTAAGGGGTTCCTTGATGGCAACGATCACTCCAAAGACATTTTCCTTCATGGGTACGATTGAATAATATGAGGTTGATCCCACATCAGGCGGAAACAAATGAGAAGATAGCTTAACCAAGTCTCCTACATGATATGTGTGTGGAGGTTCATCAGGAACATAAAAATCTTTGTTGTCGTCATCAGATTCACTCATAAAGTATATAGGCGAAAGTACTCAACCTACGCAGTTAGAATTTGAACTTTATTAAGATCTACTTCAATCAGCCGAATACCTTTGTCGCCTCTCACACACCATAGGCGAATCCATTTAAATCTATTCCTATAAGACTCGGAACGATACTCGATGTTATAGTTGTTCTCATAGTAGAAGTCAGGACCATACACATCGGCCTCATCAAGTCCACTTATGGCAACGGCTGGATAACTCTCATAGATATTCAGCACAATACCCATAATGCTGTTCTCTGTGTCCAGCAACTCAGAAGGGACTCTGGAATCCCATAGGATATCCACATGCCATGTATAGGCATAGTCGGCAAACACATCGTACCCGGCCTCATGCGCGGGCGTAAGCCTTACCATATCCCCTACACAGAGTTCAGATTCAAGATTTGGTATATCTACGCAGTCTATAACCGCATCTTTTTTCTTTCGCACTTATATAAGACTCCCCTGTCTTATATAAATAGCTTTTACTTTACCTTTTCAACCTACTGAATAAACCCGCTAGCCCACTCATGCGCTTTTTAGGTTTATTATCTGCTAGATCCTCGCACTCGCTTAGTGTCTTAAGGATTTCCTCTGTTATCTCTTCTGGAATCTCACCCATATCATGCACAATCGTCTCTACCGGTGGCGTATACTTCTTGATACTGTCTTTGCTGTTGGCCATCACTTGGCACCTCCTGCTGTATTAGCTAATGTCCATTAAGTAGTTTCGTCGGCATTTCAAAATGCCATTTATTTGTCTCTTTCTTGTGAAGTCTTGTTTTCACTTTTTTAATTTTGCAAAATTCTCTTAGCGATCGAACGAACGGATCTAGTGCTCGCTGACGCACTGGCGCATATGGTACTTACATCCCGGCATATGGAGGGGGGAGGGGGAGGGGGTGGCCGCCCTGTCACATCATTTGTTATCACTCGTTGATATGCTACTTTGTACCTGCCTTATGGTGATACATAGTATATCTTATTGCATGTATGTATACTATGGCTGCTACTCCTGTCCATGCACCGATGAAAAGGCAGTTAGAACCTATGTTACAAGCGTGTCTGATATGTTTTCTTTTAATGTAACCTCGCATATGTTTCATTCCTCCATAGTGTAGGTTGTACCTGTGTTATTCTAATAATATATAATGTACTCTCGGCCCTTTCGCTTTCACCCCTTGCAGACAGACTACTCCACCCCCGCGATAATGCAGGTTGCAACTGGCATATGGTGATAACAACTATAATGTATTACTCTCTGATATCCTCCTTACAATGCCTATTATCGTGATAAGTGTGTTGTCACATCTGTATGTTACAACTTTAGTTAATGTATATTTATGCGTACCCTCGGCCTCCCCAAGAAGTTCTCTTGACATGCCAACGTATCAATGCGTATACGGTATCAAAAGATATACGCTGTCGCATATGTATACACTTGACACTCACTTGACAGTGCCGGACATATTCTGACTTGACTGCACAACCGGACAATAACTGTCCTTGACAAATAATGTCACTTGACATTCTGCCGTGTATGTACTTGATCCCTCAAGCATTTCGTACACAAACTAAAACATGTAAACAGATGTATTATAATTCAGGCCATAGCACTCCACGATATTCCACTTTGATCCACCATTATACACTTACCTCCACGGGTCGTGCTTATTGTTTATGTCATACCAGACAATACGCAGCATTGAATATAATACACCTATGGCTATTACTACTCCTACTAGTTTCAGTACATGCCATAACACAGGTAGTAAGGCCACTATCAGGTTCCACAACAATACTACTGCCCATAGGGTTGCTACTGATAATAGTGTTGCTACCGTGAGTATTCCTATTGCTGAAAGTATTTTCTTTAGTGTCCTCGACATTGTTTATGCCACCCTCTCCAGATAACGCGATATGCAGGCTTTAACCTCGTTTGTCGCGTTCCAATAAACTTTACAAAACTTCCCCTTGTTTGCTACCTCGACAACAATACCAAGCGCACCAAACTTAGGTACGATGAATGACAATTCGGTGAAACCGCTGTTTCTCCTTACCATATCGCCGACCTGTAAAATCAATATGCCCTCTGTATTTGCCAATCTTTTACCCATAACATTTGTTTGTTTCTGTATTGCACCTGATAAAGTGACGCATTGTGATCGGTGTCAACGATAATGCCCATTCTACCTGTGATCTCGCTGCCCACCGACTTGACTAGATCACCGATTTGAAACTTTGTTTTCATCCTACTACGCCCCACCGGACTGCGGCATACATAACGAAGGCGAAAGTGATTATAATCATGATAGCCTCCATCACTTGCGCCCCTTTAGGTGCCGTTCCTCGATGAAAATAGTTTGCACTCCACCGATGGGCAGAACCGTGTAACGCTTGTTGCCCTTGCATGCGGAGAGGATCGCTTCGGCCGTTCCCACAATGAAACCTCCGCGTGGCAGGGCTCTACGGGCACCATACGGCGCGTTGGCTCCTGCGTAGACCGTAGACCCTTGCGGGAACTTCGGCGCGGCCTCATAGCCTGCGATGACCTTTGCTGCGAATTTGTTTTCAACGATCTTACGCCATTCCTTCAAGGTCGGCACGTAGTTAGGATCGTTGTGAAAGGCGAGAACCTGCCGCCCATAATACTGAGTGGTCGCGTAGTAGGACAGGCATCGACTGAAATTAGTTTTCATGCCCTCGTCATCATTCTGATAACGCTCGGCAAAAGAAGCGGCCGACGCTGCGGCCTCCGCGCTATGCTCCCTGTCGATCTTATCAAGAATTTCGACCTGACGCGGCGAAAGGTCGCGGCCTAGCGCGTCCTGTGTGATCAGACTCTCGATGAACCCTGCCGCCCACGAAGAACGGTCGCCGATGCGACTGTCTACGTCCTCAAGGCGCTTACCAAGATCGGATGTGGCTCCGGTAGCCTTGCGCTCCGCAAGGGCTTGAGCGGCCTTCTGAGCGCGTTCCTCAAGTGAGAGAAAATAACGCTTGCGCCCTGCGGTCATGTAGCTGGACCCCTTGCGCTCATAACCTCGGGCCATGTCCTCGATGACAAGGCGATCACGACCGGTCAAAGACGCGAGCGCGAGAAGGGAGGCAAAGCGGGTTTTCCAAGAAATTCGAGACATAGATACTCCGTGTCGGCTGGTGACATGAGTTAGACGTATCACAAGGGGGTTTTATTCAATGATTTCTCAAGAAAACAGGAAAAAATTTGGGTCGAAAGGATGCCGCCGAGAACCCCTTAACGACGGCACCCCTTGTCCCTACCCTCTCGGCTGGCTGCGAGCCGCTGCGCGGCCTCTCAGACGGCTTCAAGGGCAAAACTATTAGCCCTCGCAGTCGATAGCGATCACTCGCTCGCTGGTCTGGAAATATGGACGATCGGCATATGCCTTAGTGGTCATCCACATACGCTGGCAGTCAGACTTGATAGGCTTCGGTGCCATCATGTCCGTTAGGACGATGTGGCCATCAAAACCTTCTTCGTTGACGTAGCGAGTCGGAGCATCGAAGCAGGTGCCACCGCACATGACACGTTCCCATGTCTGAGATTGTCCCTTTTTCCATGTGTAAACTTTATCCGTTGCTACCTCAGTATCAAACGGGATCACCGTGAATTCAGCCAGTGCAGCCAACGTGTTCAACTCCGAGAAGAAAGCCGCGAGCATGGAATCAGACACCGATCCAGACTGGTCGATACTGATCGCGATGCGTGCTTGACGCTGGATCTTCTTTCCTGCGTGGATGCGTGGGTAACGACGATTCAGACGCTTGACCGTGCTGTTTCGGCTGGACCGTTGAGTGGTCTTGACGAAATAGCGCAAAACTTTTTTCCAATCGACGCGGGGAGTGATCCGATCCATAATTTCTTTACGGACCTCGGACGAAACCGTACCCCACGAATTCGACTTTGCAGCTTCGTCGGCAGCTTGCTTCAAAGTGTTCTTTAGGCGTTCTTTCGCCAATTCCTTTGTAGCCTGATCGACCTCGCCCCATCCAGAGTGATCATCGAAGGAGTCATAGCCCTGACCTCCGCCAGCATCGCCCTGACCTCCGCCCTGACCTCCGCCCTGACCGCTTCCGTCGCCTTCGCCCTCACCTTGTTGGCCCTCGCCCTCGCCGTCCTCGCCTTCACCGGGATTCTCGGGCAGGTTTGCAAGATACCATTCGGCAGACTTGCCAAGGGGCAGATCCTCAAACGGACCTTGACCGGGCATGCAGCACATATCGGGCAACTCGTTTACAAGGTGACTATTGATCGCAAGATCGGTTGCGATGTTCCATTCCTTCGACATGCCATCGGACGGCAGGCGACCGGTGACATGCTCAAAAATCAAGTGATAGAATTCATGCTTCAGCACGCCCAGCTTTTGCACATCCGTAAGGGTCGCAAAGAATTCAGGATTGTAGTACATCACGAACGTACCAGTATCCTTGTCCACCTTGACGCCCGCAGTCGGGATCGCCTGAGTCGAACGCTTGTCAATCCGGCGCGAGAGCGCAGCGAAGAAAGGTTCACGCATGAGAAGGCGGGCAGTGTGCCGATTCAAGTTGAACGCTGGCGCGTCAACTGAACCGGTCGCGGGGCTGGAAGGTGCTGGGGTCATGAAAATCTCCTAAAGTGTTTCTAACTCTCTACATAGAGTTAGACGGCTGGCGGCTGGATTTATTCAAAAGAATTTGATCTTTTTTGAAAATAAATCGACTGGCCCTCGATCTATCCTTGGAGAATAGAAACGAGGTAATCAGTCACCGACGTACCATCGGCAGCGGTCGCGCCGTGCAGACGAACGCAGTTTTCAGCCGGTCCCTTGTCGGAGCCCACGACGGTCCACAACTTCATGGCGACCTCGCTGGGCAGAGTCACAAAGTAATTTGCAAGGTTCTGCACAGCTTCGTCAGAAAGCAACTCATGGGTACGCTCGGAAGCCTCGATCTTGTCGATCATGGCAGCGTGCTCGTTCACACCCCAATCCGTGGTAAGGTCGATCTGACCTTCATCAAGGATCTGCTCGATGGTCACCACTCGCTCATAATTCTGAACGAAATCATTGAGAGCAACAGCAGCCTCAAACCCGACGAACGCAGTCGCAAGATTGTAGATCGTGGGACCGTTAGCCTTGAAATCGTCGCCATCGAACAGGCTCGCAGCAGTCAAGCACTGGTTCAAGCGGTCCCAGCTTCGGCGGGACGGGTACACCTTGTTTGGCTCATAGTCGCCAGTGTGTTCAAGGTGATTACGGTTCTGGTTAATAAAATCCCAGATCATGTTGTCCACGTTAGGCTTCGCCCACGCAAGCCAATCCTCATGGGTAGGCTCCACGTCGAACACGGTCCACCGGTCCAATTCTGCCGGGTCCATTTCACCGACCTGATACTGTGCGCCATGCTCGCCACCGTTGACGGCTGCGAAGATGATCGTGTCAGGGTGAAGGGTCCAGCCCGCGATCTTGCGGCTATCGGTCAACTCGAAAATTCCCTGACGGACCTCAAGAGTCGCACGATCAACCTCATCGAGAAAGAGCACAACTGGCTCGGTGCAGGCTTGGATGAGCCACGCGAACGGACGGAATTGGCTCGCGCCCTCTCCGTTGGCATCGACCAATTCGGGCGAAGGCATACCGAGAAGAT
>Ga0163108_10002062_pt1 | contig 14600 bp, 12 predicted proteins | sample Fk1155metaG_FD_109644 | JGI IMG/M metagenome (GOLD analysis project Ga0163108, IMG submission 109644) | Marine microbial communities from the Central Pacific Ocean - Fk160115 155m metaG | ecosystem: Environmental > Aquatic > Marine > Oceanic > Photic zone | place: The Central Pacific Ocean...
AAAATCTGTAGAATTTTTTAAAAATAATTTTCCAGGAAAAGTTCTTTACGCTGTAAAAACTAATCCAGACGAAAAAATAATTAAAATAATTATTGGTAGTGGAATTCAAAATTTTGATGTTGCTTCAATCAATGAAGTAAAATTAATAAGAAAAATTGATAGTAAAGCCAAAATATATTTCATGCACACTGTTAAAAGTAGAGAAAATATTAAAGAAGCTTACCACCAATATAATGTTAAAGATTTTGCGTTAGATACTAAAGACGAATTACTTAAAATTCTTGAAGCTACAAACAATGCAAAAGATTTAAATTTATATGTAAGAGTAAGTATTTCAAATGAACATGCTGAAATTGATTTGTCCAGAAAGTTTGGCGCTTCACCAAGTGAGGCTTTGGGCTTACTTAGGTTGTGTAAAGAGCATGGAAAGAAGGTTGGACTAAGCTTTCATGTAGGATCACAATGTATGCATAAAATTTCCTTTTCAAAAGGAATAGCTGAAATTGGTAAAATAATTAAAAAAACAAAAATTATACCAGACGTAATTAATGTGGGTGGAGGATTTCCAGCTATATATCCAGATTTAACTCCCGAGCCTCTAGAAAATTATTTGCAAGAAATTAAAGAAGCTCTAAAAAACTTAAAACTGGAAAAAATGCCAGAGGTATTTTGTGAACCTGGTCGCGCAATTGTAGCAGAGTCTGGTTCTACTATCGTAAAAGTTCTATTAAAGAAAAAACAAAAACTTTATATTAACGATGGAACTTATGGTTCTCTATTTGATGCCGGTGTGCCAAATTTTGTTTTACCTGCAAAAATGATTACCAATGGAAGGGTTGTTTCTAAAAAACTCACCGCTTTCAATTTCTATGGACCAACTTGTGATAGTCTGGATTATATGAAAGGACCATTTTTACTACCCAACAACATCAAAGAAGGAGATTATATTGAGCTTGGTCAACTTGGGGCCTACGGAATTACATTTAGAACAAAATTTAATGGCTTCTATTCAGATGCAGTCTATCAAGTAGATGACAAACCTATTCTTTCAATGTACGATCGGAAAGATAAGTTTGATTACTTGGTTGCGTAATGAATAAAAAAAACGGTCCAACTATAGGACACAATAAAAAATCCCTATTAAAATCAGAAGTAGAACATATTGATATAACATCTTTTGATTCTCGTAAAATTATTGAATCTATGAAAAAAATGTCATTTACATCAAGAGACACTGCGAATGCTGCTGAGATTTATAATGATATGATAAAAGATAAAAATTGTTCGATTTTTTTGACAATTGCTGGTTCAACTTCTGCCGCAGGATGCATGAAATTATACTCTGACTTAGTTAAATATAATATGGTTGACGCTATAGTTGCTACTGGAGCATCAATAATTGATATGGATTTTTTTGAAGCTTTAGGATTTAAACACTATCAGGGCAGTCAATTTCAAGATGATAAAGTTTTAAGAGAAAATTATATAGACAGAATATACGATACCTATATTGACGAAGAACAGCTGCAAGCTTGTGACAAAAATATATGCGAAATAGCCAATAAACTACCGCCTAAAGCTTATACTTCTAGAGAATTCATTAAAGAAATTGGTAAATATTTAAAAAAAAATGCAAAGAAAAAAGGTTCTTTGATTGAGGTTGCTTATGATCATAATGTACCAATATTTTGCCCAGCCTTTACTGATAGCTCTGCAGGTTTTGGTCTTGTAATGCATCAAGAACAGAACCCTAACAAACATATTACAATAGATTCTATAAGAGAATTTAGAGAGTTAACGGAAATTAAACTGAAATCAAAAGCTTCTGGATTATTAATGGTTGGTGGTGGGGTTCCTAAAAACTTTGTCCAAGACACTGTAGTTTGTGCAGAACTTTTAGGAAAAAATGTTGATATGCACAAGTATGCTATACAGATAACTGTTGCGGACACAAGGGATGGTGCGTGCAGTAGTTCTACTTTAAAAGAAGCAAGTTCTTGGGGAAAGGTTGATACCTCTAAAGAACAAATGGTTTTTGCTGAAGCTACAAGTGTTTTGCCTTTGATTGCAAGCGATGCTTATCATCGTAAATTTTGGCAAAATAGAGGAAGAAAAAAATTTTCAAATCTATTCGGATAAAAATTGAATTATCTATCTAATAAACAGGGTTTTTTGGGAATTGAAAATAAATTCAAAATAAAAGAGAAAGCTGTTGTTGTTCCCTTCGGTTTGGAAAAAACTGTCAGTTACGGAAGTGGCACAAAGAATGGTCCCAAGGAAATCATTAAAGCTTCTCATCAAGTTGAGTTATTCGATGAAGACTTAAGTTGTGAGCCATATAAAAAAATTGGAATCAAAACTTTAAAACCTTTTCCGATTAAAAAAAAAATGAATGATGCATTAAGTCAGATTTCTAAAATTAACGAATCTCTATTAAAAAAAAATATTTTTCCTATAGTTCTTGGAGGTGAACACTCAATAACGCCGGGCTGCATTTTGCCTTTTGTAAAAAAGTTTGACAATCTTTACTTGCTGCATTTTGATGCACATGCAGACCTAAGACAAAGCTACGGTGGAAATAAGTTTTCTCATGCATCGGCAATTAGAAGATGTTTGGATTACAAAAACGTGAATATAGTATCTTTTGGTATAAGAAATATATCAAACAGCGAAACAACTTATTTTAAAAAAAATAAAAAAAGAATAAATATTTTTTGGGCAAAAGACAAAAAAAATTGGAATTTAAATATTTTTAAAAAATTAATAAAAAACAAAAATGTTTATATTACTTTTGACGTTGATAGTTTTGATGCAAGTTTAATGCCAGCAACTGGAACTCCAGAACCTGGTGGACTCTTTTGGGATGAAACAATAGAAATTATAAAAATCGCATCAAAGTATTCTAAAATAGTTGGCGCAGACATAAATGAACTTGCGCCTATAAAAGGATTTCCAGGTTATAATTTTTTAGTGGCAAAACTAGCTTATAAAATCCTCTCCTATAAATTTATAAATTTTAAATTGTAATATCAGAAATCTTCCAGATTATTGTAACTAAAGCACCTCCTTTTTCTAAATTTGAAAAATTCAGAAAAGCTTTTTTTCTTTCAAGAAGAGTCTTCCCTATAAAAGTTCCTAATCCTAAACCAGCTTTAGAGCTTAAATCTTCTGACCTGCTTGCGATATAAGGTTGGCCAATTCTTTTAGAAACATCCTCGGGAAAACCGGGACCGTCATCAGAAATACTAATTTTAACTTGTTTTGAATTAGTATCTAAACTTATTTTTATCTTGTTTTTTGAAAATTTTACTGCATTTCCAATAAAGTTACGAATTCCATAAGTAATTTCTACCGATCTATTCATTAATATTGCTTTTTTTGCTCTATCTAAATTTAAAGTAATTTTTTTTTCTGATATTTCTTGGAATGATCTTGTAATTTCAATAAGTAAGTTTTGCATAGTAACTTCACTGATAAATTTATCATCCTCGATTTGAGCCTGAGATATCTTTTTAAGTATTTCGCTACACCTTTTAGCTTGGCCTAATAATAAATCTATATCCTTTGAATATTTTGGATTTTGTATAATTTCTTTTTTTAGCTCTTTTGCAATTACTGTTATTGTTGACAATGGAGTGCCAAGAGAATGGACGGCCGCGGCAGCTTGTAATCCAATGGATTCTAGTTCTTGTTCTTTTGCCAATATCAATTCTAACTCTTTTAAGGCCTTTGTTCTTTTTCTTGATTCAAGCCCAAATCTAGCGCCAAAATAAGTTAAAAAAATCAAGGCAATAACAATGGATATTGGCATTGCATACAAATAATAATCTGGAATAAGAAAATCAAAATCACCGGGATGAGGCAATGGTAAATGATAAAATGTAATTGTTAACAAAAATATTATTGTAGCAAATGCCATTATGAAGGTATTTTTTAAATTTAGTAAAGTAGAAGATATTATTGAAGGCACAATCAAAAAAATTACAAAAGGATTTTTTATGCCGCCAGTTAAAAATAACAAAAAGCTTAACTGAAAAAGATCATAAAATAAAAAAAGGGCCGAATCTAAAGTGCTTAGCTCGTTTTTTTTAAACCATAGCTGCAAATAGATATTGGTTGTTGCTCCAAAAAAAACTATTAATGAACAATAAAGAATCGGAAGTTCAAATTTAAAAATAAAATGAACTGTATATATTGCAATCAATTGGCCAATAATCGCAATCCATCTTAAAAAAACTAATGTTTTTTTTTCTAACTGTAAATTCTCTTCGGCTTTGAAGAGGTCGGATAAGTTCATTCAGTTAAATATCTAAATTTTCAACTTCCAGAGCTTTGCTGGTAATAAAATCTTTTCTTGGAGCCACATCATCACCCATAAGTATTTTTATAATATTCTGGTCTTCTTTTGATTTGTCTCTAGTTTCTTTAGAATATTTAACGTTTAACAATGTTCTATTTTCAGGATTTAATGTGGTCTGCCATAATTCTTCTGGGTTCATTTCTCCTAGACCTTTAAATCTCTGTATATTTAATTTTTGTTTTTCATCACTAATAAATTTTTCTAAATCAGCTTTTTTTAATTTCTTAACACTATTGCCAGACAATTTTAAAATATACCTTTCTAAATCTTTTTCATTTTTTATATAAGTACTTTTCGTACCTTTTGTTACTTTAAACAAAGGAGGCTGCGCTAAATATAGATGACCTTTTTCAATTAACTCACTAAATGGTCGATTGTTAAAAAAAGTAAGCAACAAAGTTCTTATATGTGACCCATCTACATCGGCATCTGTCATAATAATAATTTTTTCATATCTTAAGTTGTCTAGATTAAAATCCTTAGAACCAGTGCCCAACGCATTAATTAGTGTAACTATTTCGTTTGACGACATCATCTTAGATAATGTTTTATTCTCATGAGCACTGTTCCCTCCGTTGGTTTTTTTATTTTCATTTACATATGTATTTAAAATTTTTCCCCTTAGTGGAAGAACAGCTTGAAATTCTCTTTTTCTTCCTTGTTTTGCAGATCCTCCCGCTGAGTCTCCCTCGACGATAAATAGCTCAGTGCCTTCCATTGTTGAGATTTGACAATCAGCTAACTTACCGGGTAAACCAGATAATTCTAAAGTACCTTTTCTTCTAACACTGTCTCTTGCCTTTCTTGCAAGATCTCTAGCTATTGCAGCTTGTAAAACTTTGTCTAATACCGCTCTTACAATTGAAGGGTTTTGATCAAACCAAACTGAAATTTTTTCGCTTACTATAGACTCAACAATATTTCTTATTTCTGATGAAACTAGTTTGTCTTTAGTTTGGGATGAAAATTTTGGATCCGGCATTTTAATTGATAGAATTGCCGTAAGCCCTTCTTTTATATCTTCCCCTCCTATAGTTACCTTATTTTTTTTAGTTAGATTTTTTTCGGAAGCATATTTGTTTATTATTCTTGTTAATGAACTTCTAAAACCTAAAAGATGTGTTCCTCCGTCTTTTTGATGAATGTTGTTAGTAAAAGCCAAAACTTCTTCTGAAAACCCAGCATTCCATTGCAAAGCACATTCTACTATCACATCCTGTTTTTCACCTTTTATATAAAGGGGTTTTTTGAAGATTGCCTTTTCATTCTTATTAATTAAAATTGGCTTTTTCTGATCTATAAATGTAACAAATTCGCTAATACCTCCATCATATTTGTTTTCGTAAGTCTTGATTTTAGCATGAGTTTCATCAATTAAATCAATTTTTAGACCTTTGTTTAGAAAGGCCAGTTCTTTCATTTTTTTTTGTAACGTTGATGCACTAAACTTAATTGATGAAAAAGTATCTTTTGATGGAAGAAAATTAATTCTTGTTCCAGATTTTTTTGTATTTTTAATAAATTTAATTGGACTTTTTGTTTTTCCATTTGTGAAGGATATAAAATATTCTTTTCTATCTCTAAATATAGTCAAATCTAATTTTTCTGATAACGCGTTAACGACTGATACACCAACTCCGTGTAATCCTCCGGACACTTTGTAAGAGTTTTGATCAAATTTACCTCCGGCATGTAACTGAGTCATTATAACTTCTGCTGCAGATTTCTTTTCTCCCTTATGAAGATCTACTGGTACACCCCTTCCATCGTCTTCTACAGTAACTGAATTATTCTTGTGCATAACAACAGTTATGTTTTTGCAAAAACCAACTATTGCTTCATCTATAGAATTATCTACTACTTCAAAAACCATGTGATGAAGACCAGAACCATCATCGGTATCACCAATGTACATTCCGGGTCTTTTACGAACAGCATCGAGTCCTTTTAGAACTTTGATTGAATCTGCACCATAATTTTTATTAGAATTGTTATCTTGAGTATTTTTCATGTTTTAAATAGAAGGCTTATTGTATCATCTTTTTTTGATTATATAAAATCCGCTAGAACCATAAGAGCAAATTAACATTGACTGACAAGGATAATATGAGACAAATTAAATTTTTTTTCTAAAATTAGTTTATTTCAAATTTTCATCGGCATAATTACAAAATAACTTTGTTTATCTGAGTTATCTTGAATTAAAACAGGAGAGATTGAATCATTTAGATTCATGGTTAATTTTTCATCTTCGATTTCAGATGCTATATCTAACAAGTATCTAGAATTAAATCCTACCGTAAGATCATCAGAATTATAACTTGCTTTTAATGTTTCTTTTCCTTCCCCGGATGAGGAGCTATTAACAAACAATTGAATGTGATCCTTTTTAAGGGCAATTTTGACCCCCTCTTTTCTATCGATAGAAACAGTTATCACTCTCTCAATTGAGTGGATAAAATCTTTTGCATTTACTACGAGTGTTTTACTGTTGTTTTGCGGTACAACTTTTTTATAATCTGGAAACTTTCCGTCGATAATTTTAGAAATTATCTTTGAATTCCCAATTTTAAACTGAATTTTAGAATCACCAGAATAGAGTAAAACCTGTTCTTTGCTTTCTTGCAATAAATTACAAAGCTGAAAAACTGCTTTTTTAGGCAAAATAAAGGGTTTGAATTCCTGTATTTTTTCTAGAGGAATGCTGCTTGATGACAGTCTGTGACTATCAGTTGCAACACCTGTTAGATAAGACTTTTTATTTGACTCCGTAATATGAATAAAAATTCCGTTCAAATAGTGTCTTGTTTCATCATTGGACATTGATATCCTTGTTTTATTTAATAGATTTAACAACTTTTCCCTATCAATATTTATTTCGTTCGCTTTGAAGTCTTCAGCAAAATTTGGAAAATTATCAACCGGTAAACAAAGAAGGTTAAATTTTGAATTTTCAGCAGAAATATTAAGTTTGTTTTCATCCTGCAAAGCAAATAAAACATCCGAGTTTGAAGGTAATTTTTTTAAAATATCATATAAAACTGTAGCAGATGTTGTTGTACTACCATCTTTATCTGACTTAAAATCTGATATTTCTTCAAAGTAGATTAAATCTAGATCTGTCGCAACTATATTCAACTTACCATCTTTAACCTTGAGAAGAACATTCGACAAGATTGGCAGGGTATTTTTTCTCTCAATTATGCTGTGAGCTATAGCTAGTGATTTAAGTAACACGTCGCGCTTTATTTTAAACTGCATTTTAATCGCTCAAAATTATAGATTTTATTTCCTCAATATTTTTCTTCATCAAACTATTGTCTTGAGACAGTTTCTCAATAGTTTTAACGGCATGGATTACAGTTGTATGATCTCTATTAGCAAACTTTCTGCCTATTTCGGGTAAGGAACGTGTTGTAAGTTTTTTAGCTAAATACATAGCTATTTGCCTTGGTCTAGCTAAGGGGCGAGATCTCCTTTGTGAAAGCATTTCCTGCAAATTTATACTGAAAAAATTTGATGTCACATTTTGAATTTTATCAATACTTATTACCCTGTTGTTATTATGAACATCTTTTAAAATGATTTTACAGTCATTAATGCTGAGAGGTTTTTTGCTCATTTTACTGAAAGCCACAACCCTATTAAATATTCCAATTAATTCTCTTATATTATTAAGGTTTGATTCTCTAGCCATATAATCAATGATCTCGTTGCTTAGATTGGGATATTCTTGAAAGGAGTTTTGAAATTCTTCTATTTTCTTTTTTAAAATATTCAATTTTAAATCATAATCTGGTGTTCCAATATCAACGACTAGCCCTCCTGATAATCTTGATTTTATTCTTTCTTGTACCCGATCAAGTTTATTTGGTGGACGATCAGAAGAAATGATAATTTGAGCGCTTTTATCAAACAAACTATTAAAAGTATGAAAAAATTCTTCCTGCAGCCCTTCTTTGCCTCTAATGAACTGTATATCATCAATTATAAATACATTGGCTTTTCTAAAAAAATCTTTGAAGTGCACCATCTCATTCTTTTTTATAGATTTAATAAATTGATACATAAATCTTTCTGCTGAAATAAACATAACACTAGAATTATTTTTTAATTCAAGACCAATTGCATTTATTAGGTGAGTTTTTCCCAAACCAACGCCTCCATATATAAATAAAGGATTATACCTAGAAAGCTGAGAAGATATCTTTTTAGCTGATAAAAAAGCGATCTTGTTGCTTTTGCCTACAATAAAATTTTCAAAACTTAGATTGGGATTTAATCTATTGTAGTGTAGAACGCCATCTTTTATATCCGTTATTTTTCTACCGTCTGATTTAGCTAGAATGGAGATCCCCTCTAATTTTTCTCCTATGATCTTAAATTCAATTCTATCGATGCTTAATTTGTATTTCTTTAATTCTCTAAGAATTTTATCAGCATACCTAGAAGTTATCCAATCTCTAAAAAATCTAGTTTGTACTCCTAAAATTACGTAATGGTTGTATTCCGTGATTAGAGATACATTTTTAAGCCAACTAGAATAAATTTCTGTACCAAAAGTTTTTTTGAAACCCTCTTGAACCATATTCCAGTCCAAAACATTTTCTTCTGAAATCAAATTGCTTTTGGCTTTTATAGATTTTTCCATAATAAAAGAAATTTATTTTTAAGAGTTAATTATTTTTAATTCAACTTTTTTTTTAAATAAAAAAAAAATAATCGGAGTCAAGTTGTAGAATAATCGTAGAAGATGAAATTAAAAAAATTATATTTTAGGTAGAAAAAAATTATCGTGGAAGATGAAATTTAAAAAAAAATTTCAACCTTAAATACTAATTGTCTATATGTAGCTTTTAAAAAAAAAATTAGATCTAGTTTTTAGGAACAAGGTTGTAACAACTTTAAATTGATTACAACTATTTATTGATTTTTTTTATTCTACGAAAGATTCTAGAAATTTTTCTGGACAAATTTTTCCTTTTTACAACCCCGGTTTTTGCAACTTTCATGAGTTCCGACTGAAAAGTTGGGAAAAATTTGTTAATTTCCTTAATGTCTTTCTTTTCAACCAATTTATTCATCTTTTTAAGGGCCACTCTATATCGGCTTCTCCTAAGCTTATTAACCAGTGACTGTCTTTTCACTCTTTTTACCCTTCTAATGGCTGATTTTGTGTTAGGCATCAATGGGACATATATATGTTTGAAATATTTAGGTCAACATTTAACCTTGTAGAAAATGAAAAATATTAATCAGTCTAAAAAAAAACATGTAGAAAAGGTCTTTGGTGAAGTCTTCAATAAATATGACTTGATGAACGATTTAATGTCTTTTGGAACACATAGAATCTGGAAAAACCGATTAATGGATTGGATGAATCCTAAAAAAGATGATCACTTGGTGGATATAGCCTCTGGAACGGGAGATGTAGCAAAAGCTTTTTTAGACAAAACTAACTTTTCGGGAAAAGTAACATGTGTGGAACCCAATAAATCGATGCTTGATATTGGAAAGAAAAAATTAAAAAATTTAAATAAAGTTAAATGGTATTGTTGTCCCGCAGAAAAATTACCCTTTAAAGATAAAACCTTTGATATATACGCCGTAAGCTTTGGAATAAGAAATTTTTCAAATATAAATCTTTCTTTAAAAGAAGCTAAACGTGTTCTAAAAACAGGAGGAAGAATACTTTGCTTAGAATTTTCTAAAGTAGATAATGAAATTTTAGCAGAAATTTACAAAAGATATTCAAAATTAATTCCATATTTAGGTAAATATATAGTAGGAAAATCAGAGCCTTATGAATATCTAATCAATAGTATTAGTAGCTTCTATAATCAGGAAGAATTACTAGAGATTATAAAGTTAAATGGTTTTGAAAAAGTGGAATACAGAAATCTATCTGGTGGCATAGCCGCGATTCATTCTGGTTGGAAAATTTAGTAATGTTCAAAAAAATTTATAATTTATTAAAAATTTTAAGAAAACTGTCTGTTTCGGGTACCATCGAAACATTAGACAAGATCAAGCCAATTCCAAAAAGTCTCAAGTTTTTATTTTATACATTTTCTATTGGTTCATCAAAAAAAATGGAGAATTTAAAAAAATCTTCTGGAGAAAAATTATGTCAGTCTCTAGAAGATATGGGCACAACCTTTATTAAACTCGGTCAGTTTTTAGCTACTAGACCAGATATTATCGGGGAAGAAATTGCTAAGAAATTGGAAAAGTTACAAGACAAATTGCCTGCTTTCAGTACTGAAAAAGCTAAAAATATTATAGAAAAAGAAATAGGAACTAAGTCTTTTAAAAATATTTTATTTCTAAGTGAGCCAGTGGCGGCAGCTTCTATAGCACAAGTTCATTTTGCAAAAATAAAAATTGATAATAGCGAAAAGGAGCTTGCTATAAAAATTTTAAGACCAAACATACATGCAATATTTAATGAAGAACTTGATGCATTAATGTTTCTGGCTTATTTAATTGAAAATATTTTTAAAAAGACAAAAAGACTAAAATTAGTGGAGATTATTAGTTTGTTAAAGGAAATAACTAACGTAGAAATGGATTTAAGATTTGAAGCTGCGGCCGCAAGTGAACTTAGAGAAAATACAATAAATGACAAGGGCATTAAGGTTCCAAAGATCTATTGGAGCTATACATCAAAAGAAATATTAACTCTTGATAAGATAGATGGTGTTTCCATAAGAGATATAGAGACACTTAAAGGCCTAAACATTAATCTCAAGAATCTTTCAGAAAATTTAATTCAGTTATTCCTAAAACAAGCCGTAAGGGATGGCTTTTTTCATGCAGATATGCACCAAGGTAATCTCTTTGTAGACAACCAGGGAAATATAATGCCGGTAGATTTTGGCATAATGGGCAGACTAGATAAAAATAATAGAAAATATTTAGCTGAAATTCTTTATGGTTTTATTGAAAGAGATTATACAAAAGTAGCTGAAATGCATTTTTTAGCAGGTCTTGTGCCAACTAACACATCTAAAGACGATTTTGCGCAGGCCTTAAGATCTATTGGGGAACCTATTTTTGGTCAATCAATTAAAGATATTTCGGGAGGAAATTTATTAGGACAATTATTTGAGATAACAGAAAAATTCAATATGCAAACACAAACGCAGCTATTGTTACTTCAAAAAACAATGGTGGTTGTTGAAGGTGTGGCTAGAAAACTAAATCCAGATACCAATATTTGGGAAGTTTCACGACCAGTTTTAGAAACCTGGATGAAAAGTGTAAAAGGACCAGAATCGACTATTAATAAAACAATAGAATTATCTAAAGATCTACTGGAAAAAATTCCTGATCTACCCAGTGTTATGAATAATGCCAACACGGCCCTGCAGATGATAGCTGAAGGAAAATTGAATTTAAATGCTCTAAATGGAAAGAATTTTGAAATTGAGGAATTAAAATTGAAAAATTTAAGAAATAATATGATTATAATTTTTTTGGGTATTGTAATAGGAATGTTTATAGTATTTTAATTAAACATGAGTTTAAAAAACAAAAAGATTCTACTTGTTATTGGCGGAGGAATTTCGGCATATAAATCTCTTGATTTAATAAGACTGCTACAAAGAAAAGGGTCCTCTGTAAAAGTTATTTTGACTAAAAGCGGAAAAAAATTTGTAACCTCACTATCAATTTCATCTTTGTCCAAAAATAGAGTTTTCGAGGATATATTTGATGAAAAAAATAAGGGAAAAATGGATCATATTTCTCTTTCTCGTTGGGCAGATTCTATTTTAGTTTTGCCCTCCACTGCAAATTTTATGTCTAAACTTTCTAGAGGAAGTGCTGACGATTTAGCTACAACTGTAATTCTTGCTGCTGACAAAGAAATTTTTCTTATACCAGCTATGAACATCAGAATGTGGTTGCATAAAGCAACACAAAAGAATTTTAATACATTGGTTGATTATGGTTATAAATTTATAGGACCAGTCGATGGTGAAATGGCATGTGGTGAGTATGGCAAAGGAAAAATGTCTAGCCCAAGACAAGTTCTATCTTATTTAGAAAAATCTTTTAAAGAAAAAAATTACTTAAAAAAGAAGAATATAAGTGCAATTGTAACTACAGGCCCTACTAAGGAATACATTGATCCGGTAAGATTTATTTCTAATGAGTCTAGTGGAAAGCAAGGATATGAAATTGCTTTAGAATTATCCAGACTTGGAGTTAAGACTACCCTGATATCTGGGCCAACAAATATAAACTACAACAATGAAATTAAAGTTAAAAAAGTTACCTCTGGAAAAGAAATGTTTGACGCCGTTAAAAGAACATTGCCGACTGACATTGCTGTATGTGCAGCAGCCGTATCAGACTTCAAACCAGTGACAAAGAAAAAAGAAAAAATTAAGAAAAAATTAAAACTAAACGAAATTAAGTTAGAATATAATCCAGATATATTAGAATTTTTGGGAAAAAATAATAGATATAAACCAAAACTACTTGTTGGTTTTTCAGCAGAAACAGAAAATATAATTAATAACTCAATGGAAAAAATGCAAAATAAATTGTGTGATATCATGGTAGCGAATGATGTGTCTAAAAAGGGAGTGGGATTTAATGACGATTTTAATGAAGTTATAATAATTGACAAGAAGGGAAATACAGAAAAAGTAAAAAAAAATTCAAAAAGATTTATTGCATCAATAGTCGCTAGAAAAATTATGAATTCTTTTTTAGATATTAAAAAAAATCTAAATTAATAATGGAATTAAACGCGCTCGATCTAAAAAAATATTCAAGACAATTGATATTAAAAAATATTGGTGTTTCTGGACAAAAAAAAATATTTAATTCTAAAATTTTAGTTATAGGAGCGGGAGGCTTAGGTTGCCCCCTAATATTATATTTAGCATATTCTGGTGTTGGAAATTTAGGAATAGTTGATGATGACAAAATTGAACTCTCAAATTTAAGTAGGCAGGTCTTGTTTACTAAAAAAGATTTAGGAAAATTTAAAGTTGTGGTATCAAAAAAATTTATAAAAAAAATAAATAAAAAAATTAGGGTTAAAACTTTTACTAAAAAAATTAGCGAAAAAAATATTGATAATATTGCAAAAAACTATGATTTTATTTGTGATGGAACGGATAATTTTAAATCAAGACTTTTAATAAATGATTACTGTATAAAAAATAAAAAAGTTTTAATTTCATCGGCAATAAGCAAATATGATGGTCAAGTTTTCAATTTTGATTTTAGGAGAAAAAGTCCTTGTCTAAGATGTTTTATGCCTAAAGCACCAACGGAGGCACAAAATTGTGATAGTGAAGGTATAATGTCCACCCTGGCTGGCATAGCGGGTTCTTTACAAGCTAATGAGGTTATTAAATCGATACTAAAGATTGGCAAACCTTTGTTTGGAGAAATAATGGTATTTAATGCTCTAGATCTCAATTTTAGAAAAGTAAAGCTAAAGAGAAATTCAAATTGTAAAAACCACATGTATGTTTAAAGAAAAATATTTTTTAATAAAAATTTTTCTAATTTATTTCTTGATTATTTTAGGTTCTTCCACTTTTGCTGAAGAAAATTATTATCTTACTCTAAGAAATGACAAGGTTAATCTAAGACAAGGCCCTTCTTTTAAACATCCTGTGAAATTAATATATAAAAAAAAATTTTTACCTGTTTTGGTCATTGATAAATCTTATAATTTTAGAAAAATTATTGACCATGAGAATAATTCTGGTTGGATACATGCTTCTAAGTTATCCAAAAAGAAGGCGGCTTTAAATAACGAAGATAAATCAATAATTTTTAAAAGACCAACGCTTTATTCAAAACCTATAGCCATTATGGAAAAAGGAAGATTATGTTTGGTAAAAAAATGCAAAAATAACTGGTGCAAAATAAAAACTGAAAATTTTGTTGGGTGGATAAAAAAAAACTATTTAACTGGACGACTTTAAATAATTTAACATTGTATTAACATCGCTCACCTTAAATGGGTCAGCATCATTACTTTCGTCATTTTTTCCATCTTCGACAAACATTTTAACAATCTCGCCATTATCAATAAATGCAGAATATCTCCATGATCTCAAGCCAAAACCTTGTTTGGGTTTGTTAACTAACATGCCTATTCCTTTTGTGAATTTACCTTCTCCGTCTCCAATTGGTTTTACTTGAGATATTTTCTGATCTCTAAACCAAGCGTTCATTACAAACGAATCATTTACTGATAAACAATAAA
>Ga0163108_10002067_pt1 | contig 14589 bp, 12 predicted proteins | sample Fk1155metaG_FD_109644 | JGI IMG/M metagenome (GOLD analysis project Ga0163108, IMG submission 109644) | Marine microbial communities from the Central Pacific Ocean - Fk160115 155m metaG | ecosystem: Environmental > Aquatic > Marine > Oceanic > Photic zone | place: The Central Pacific Ocean...
CACCCGCTGTGGTGTCGCCGCCGGTGGTATCACCCGCTGTGGTGTCGCCGCCGGTGGTATCGCCGCCGGTGGTATCACCCGCTGTGGTGTCGCCGCCGGTGGTGTCGCCGCCGGTGGTATCACCCGCTGTGGTGTCGCCGCCGGTGGTATCACCCGCTGTGGTGTCGCCGCCGGTGGTATCGCCGCCGGTGGTATCGCCGCCGGTGGTATCACCCTCGGTCTCGCCGCCCAAGTCACAACCTGCTGGTACCCAGGCTCCTCCGAGATCGCTGCATTCTTCCATGCTGAGGCTATCGGTACATCCGTCTCCAATCACACAGCCGCCAGTCTCATCCACAGCACCCGTGTCGTCCGTACTGCCGGTATCCGAGGTGCCCGTGTCCGACGTGCCCGTGTCAGCACTGCCAGTATCTGCTTCACCCTCCAAAATGACCGAAATCGTATCCGACTTTTGCGGTTGGAATGGTAGATCTGTGCCATCGTTGCGCACCAGTACCAAACGAATGTTCTTTCCTCCCGGATCACCCAAGTACAGGGTCATGGGATCGTCCGAGTAGTGCCCTTGCCCCGCGGGTTCAGCAACCGTGTCGGGGTCCTCATACGGCACGCCATTGATGGTGCGATGAAGGTGGCAACCATCGGGATCCGCACTTGGTGAAGTCATACTGCAACCCACCACCTCAAATGTCAGATCGATCCAGGGTTCCGTGAATACCGTACCCGTCGTGGGGGTCAGAATTTCAACCGTTGCATCGGTGGATACGTCGCCACTACCGGTGGTCCCACCTGTACCGCCACTGGCGTCACCATCATCGCCACCACCGTCGCCATCCTCGTAGCCGCTGCCACCAACGACGCACTCGCCGTCAATGGCGATGGATCCTTCCTCACACTCGACGCGAGCGGTTCCATCTTTACCACCACATCCAACGAACCAAACCGCAATCAAAACCGTCCAACGCATGTTGAGCCTCCTAGCGGCACAGTGTATCAGCATTCAGCCGTTTAGAAAGGGTTGTTTTTGATCTCTATCAGAGAGCACCGGCTGTTCTATGGGCCACTCGATGCCCAAAGAGGGGTCATTCCACCGGATCCCCCCCTGAGATTCAGGCCGATACAAACTGGTGCAACGATAATGTACGGTCGCTGGACCCTCGATCACACAGAAGCCATGGGCAAACCCTGGCGGAACCCACAACTGCCGATGACCACCCGCGTACAACTCAACGCCAACCCACTGCCCATATGTGGCGGAATCGTTTCGGATATCGACGGCCACATCAAAAATCGATCCCGCAAGAACGGAGACCAATTTGCCTTGTGGTTCTTCACGCTGAAAGTGAAGCCCCCGAAGCACACCTTCAGCGGACACTGAAACATTGTCTTGAACAAACGGTCCAATCCCTTGCTGCGCCCATATGGCCGAATCCCAATACCGAACAAACACACCTCGGTGATCCTCAAAGGCTTCACACTGAAGAATCTTCACGTCCGGGATCCGGGTCGACTTGACCTGCAAAAAACACCTCAATCGAAACAAAGTCTAACACTCCGCCTCCAATTTCTTTGATTTCGTTCGAAGAGATATTCAGGAGGTTGCCCGCATGAAGTCTCGGCTCCAAACCACTATTGGAATACAAAGCCAACGCGGCATTCACTTTGGAACCACAGACTCCATCAAGGGGCGCCTGATTCAGTTTGGCAGTCCGGTCGCATTCGACCAAGACGAAGAGGTCACCCTCAAGATTGAAATCCCAGATGGGGGAGAATGGGTGATGGCCGATGCGCGCATCGTTCGAATGGCACCATCCAAACGGGATGAAACAACCCGCTGCATGGCACGGATCTCCTACATGCGGCCTGAACACCTTGAACGACTCAAGCGTCACCTCACGAAGATTCAGCCAGGCTCATCCAAAGTCGCGGTCACCCCGCCAATTTCTCTCCACGAGCCGACGCTATCGATGTCCGATGATGGCAGAAGCATCACCGCCAAATGGCAAGACCCCAGAGCGTTCCGACGAGATTGGGCATTGCACATCAGTCGTGGCCGCATGCCAGCCAAAGGCGTCCCACCGCATCGAAGGGCATTCATGATGCGGGTCATGCTGCCCAACGGCTACGTCGCATCGTTCCCAGCAGAAATCGGTGAGAAGCTAAAAGATGGGTGGCTGATTCGATTCCTCGTGCCGCACGAAGCATTCACACGCATGCGGACATACGCCGAAGAACGGCGTCGGCGACGCGTGGTCTGATCTGAAGTGCCTCGGTCATCCATCGAGGTGTTGCAGAATAATGTCCAGCCGTTCGGCCAAAGAGCAGGCTGGAACCCGAATTAGGCCGTAACCAAATTCGTTGTATTCCTGCTGAATATCGCGGCCAATCTGCTCGGCGAGCGCCTGTGATTCCATGCGAACAGCATTGCTTTCATAGGTGGCCAATGGTTCCAAGAAAAACACCCTTCGATAGCGTTTGTTCTTCAGCCAACGGTGCACATTGGGGCCCATCTGAATTCCCGCACGCCGGGAGAACACCAAATCTTCAATGAAGGATGTATCTGTGAAAATCAGCTCATCCACCGGCAAACCATCAAACAGTGAATGGTCCTTTTCAAGGACATCTCGCTGCCACTGCACGGGGTCTGCACGCAGCACCTCCGCATCCTGACCATTGGCAACGCCCTCCTTCAACAGCACTTCTGAGGTCTCATCTTCCACCCGGTACCCACGCGCTTTCAACTCCCGCAAAAGCGTCGTCTTCCCCGAACACGGACCACCCGCAATGACGTGTATTTGGGTTTGAATGGTTTCTTGCTCAGCACCATCAATATCGAAAACAAACTGCGCATCTTGACCGGGTAGAAAGCGGTTCTTGCCCTCAAACTGCTTGGTTCCATTTCGATAGCTGAAATACTTGCGACACTCGCAAGACAGGTACTCGATATCAATGGGCTGGAAGGCCCGCTTCGCATCGGGCCAGTGCTCTGCCTGGAGCGCAATCATGGCTTCACAGGCTTGGTGATGATCTGCGAGACCCAGATGATGCTGTAGCCGATCTAAATAGGGGGCTGCACCAATACCGGTCGGTACATGACTGGCCGGATCGATCAGATCGGGGCGGAACCATGCAACATCCATGACCGCCATGAAAATGGGAAAGTCATTGTCCATCCCAAAATGATCATTGATCGCCTGCGTCGCCCGAACAACATCGCGGTCAGCACCCTTGATCAGCGCTGCCAAATCGCCGCGAATGGCATGAAAGAGTTCAACCGCTGCATCCAAGCGAGGGTGGGTTTTGCCAGCCCAGCGTATGGGCCCGACTGGATACGCCGTGACATTGCACCAGGGCTGAATGGCCAATTGATTGAACCTGGAACGAAGGGCCAAGGGTGAGCACAAATCCGCATAGTCCAATTGATCGATGGTGCTGTCACGGTTGCACCATCGCGCAAAAAATACGGCATGAACGAGCGCTTCGAAATCTTGGGCCACCGGTTCGACGAACCGAAGGATGGACTTCGTCCCGCGGTCATCTTCGCGAAAAACGTTCAGAAAACGCCCTTGTTGAAATATGGGGTCGTCGGACCAGGGACCTGACTCTCCGCTTTCCCGGCGGATTCGAATGCGCTCTCGCTCCCGACAAAAATCAAAAAATGCCTGAACCGGATCGTCTATTTCAAGCCCATCCAGTGCCGATGCATACGGGTTTTCAGGTCCGGCGGTATGCTCGGAAGCCATTAAAGGGCAACACCATTTGACCGCCTTATGCCGAGCAGCACAGCCAAGATCATGAACCATGGCCAGCGCGTCTGATGACCGCCGGTCGAAGCACAAGCACAGCCAGACTTGGCCGACGAAGCAACAGGTTCCTCCGCTGTATCGGCACCATCCAGTCCTTCTTCATCGGCTGTGGATGAACCACCCTCATCGCTCGTGGCCCCAGTGTCTTCGCTTCCTGTGTCCGAAGCCCCGGTGTCTTCAGGCTCAGGCGGCAGAGGCTCCAGGACAGTCACGCAATCTTCTTTGCTCCCCAGGCGTTCCATCTCTCCGGCATCCAGCAATTGGTTGTAGATGCAGATCTCATCATAGGAACCGGCCGACTCACGTTCACGAAGGCCCATGAACCAGTTGGCGGACGGAGACACGGCTTCGGCTTGTTCATACAGCCACGTTTGCTCTTCTGCTGAATGAATCGACACCAAGTCGAGCCCCTGTGAGCGGCACTCGTCCCTGGCTTCAGACCAGGTGCGGGATGTGGTGCAAAACAGCGTCACAGAGCCCTCGTGATCGACTTGTTCACACACAACTTCCGACCCCTCCACAAGACCAGTATCTACAGGTTCAACAACCACCTCCGTGCCCCGACAAATGAATGGTCGCGATGCTTCACAGGACAAGTCGTCCCAATCTGCATCTACCGAGCCGCCCCAATGCATCACGCCACAGTCTTGATTGCCGCCCGAATCGTTGGGCTCTCCAGCGGCCCAAGCCGTATAGGTCACTTCACTGCCATCGGACCAAAACCATTCACCGGCGCCCGACCCGCTATCGTAGCTTCCGGCAATATCCGCGCCGAGGTACAACATGCCCCGTGAAGCACCGGTGGGAGCCCGCACAAAGGTCCCTGCAACCCCAAGCGGTTCCCCGTCAGAATAAAACTCCAACCGCTTCCTGGTGTCATCTCGAACAAAGCCGACGTGGTGCCATCCACCATAATGAATGGATGTCGGGGAGGATGAGACAACAGACACATTGTGGCCGTCCTCGTACTCCCAAAACACTTTCAGCCGTCCGTCGGAGAGGACATTCCAATAATAAGCGTAGTTGGACTGCTCATCCTCCCTATACAGGTCTTCGGTCGCATAGGCCAAGAGCACATTGTCCCAGGCACCGGTATTGAGGGCGGGCATATTCACCCACATCGAAATGGACAGATCTCCCAAGATTCCCAACCGATGGTCATCAATGTCTCCCACCTCTACAAAGTCTCCGTCCCCCAGCACCTGCAGCGCAGCGCCCGAAGCCCCCTCATCGATGATTTCAGCGCTGTTCACCAGCTGACCATCCAGGCCAAAACCCGTGCTTTCGGGAGCGGAATCATTCGCTGTACCATCGTCAAATGTATAGCGGGACACAAGACCTGTTGGTGGCTCAGTCGCTGTTTTGATCAGCACAGACTGGAGCGGGTTGTCGTAACGACCATCTTCATCCTCGTCGCCGTAGAAGGTGGATACGACTTCCTCCCCCGTCACCTCAACCAATAGGTAGCCGACCCGTTCTTGGTAGGGACGAACGGCTGCAGCATTCTGCTGCCCCCCTCCTGTTCCAACAATGATTTCCCATGTGGAACCACCGTTGCCCAGTGGAGCCGCCTGGTACCGGTTCCAATGGCCCGCAAACAGCGAGGTCACGTCATGCCGAAGGAGTGTCTGCCAAAATGCCGACCCAGTATGACCCAGTCCACCATCGGTCTCGAGATAGGACGATGGGTAGGCGCTAAAGCTGACGGGATGATGCGTCATGACAAATACGTGTTCAAAAGAGTCGCTTTCTGACAAGACGCGATCCAGCCATTCCAACCCGGCTTCGCTTACCTCATAACGATTGTCCTCAAATTGATCGGATGAGACACCAACCAGACGAACCGAACCAAAATCTCGGTAATAAGAAATGCCCTCTTCCCCCGCAGGACTGTCATCCACGGGCAGGGTGTTGAAACTTTCACGCCACGCATCGAACACCCCTTCACCCGGCGTGAGATCGCTGGTGCCCGGAAGAACCATGAGTTCACCCGTGAAGGCTTCTGTTGCGGTTTTAAAGTCTTCCCACTGCAACACATGGGTGTCGAGTGTTTCCGATCCAGCCACGAGGCCACCCGCAAACAGAGCCACATCGGGAGAATGCGCATTCATGTCCTCTACCAACTGCGGCAGTGTGTCCCAATTGATGGACGCGTCCGTGCCACTCCCCTGGGTGTCACCCACAACCACAAATGTGAGATCCGCAGCCATTGCTGCTGTGATCCATGCAAGCCAAACCATCCGACTTCCCCGTGAGGAATGAGTCTACATCATGGAGCAGCTTCGACACAGGCATCATGCAATTCAATCAAACTCTCCGCCCCCGTGAGAACCAAGCACAACTGGACAGACTCGGCAGCGGGCGGCGCCTGATAAACCTTGTCGAACTCCGTCATCTCAATGCTTGTCTTGCTCGTCTTGACCACCCAGACGGGTCGGTCCAATTCGGTGCCCGAAACCCATTTTTTGTCGGACCCAAAATACCGCGCTGAGATTTGGGCGGTACCACCACCCTCACCAAAGCCAACCAACCATTTGCCGGAAAAATGAACGGCACCGCTCACAGGTTGCCGACCCCGCATGCACATGAGAACCCGTGCGTCATCTTCCGTGGAGCGCCGCAGCCGCACACCAGAATCCAAGGTATCCATGAGCAATCCCGGTCGATAGGGCCACACAGACCATGCCCCGATTCGGTTCAACGGTGGAAAATCGGAGCCACATGCTTCCACGTCTGCTTCGATAGCCTCGTCCCCCAATTCAACGTCTTCCGAAGGTTCGGGCTCATCCAACTCGCGTGCAGCGGGCGGAGGTTCGGAAACCCTGGGCCGCAAGAGCATGCCCACTGCATCCCTGGCTTTGAACACCTGCGAAGTCAAATAGGTGTCGTCCAAATGGTCCAGCACCACTTGTTCTGGTTTGTAATGAACCCGAACGAAACTCAATGCCCGATCGGTATTTCTCTCCTTGAAGCCCTCCAAATGCTCTTCACGGCACAGGTTCTTATCGATTTCGGCTTCTGAGCCGTACTGCTTCAAATAGTAAGCAAAGTGGGCCTTGATTCCACATCGCGCAAACAACGCATCGGGCGCATGCACTGCCACCGCCTTCACCGCGTCTCTATACTCCTCCTTCGTGGGCGTTTGGTAGTAGGACTTGACGACCACCAAGTCCCAAACGGAAGTGCCCAAAATACCCGCGAACACCAGCGCCTGAACCACAGATTTTCCTGGAAAGTGGCGCACAGCGACGGCAATCAACAAGAAGGCTGCCGGCGCAGATGGCAAGATGTTGCGGTTGGTGAGCGCCGGAGTGGACAACAGTGACTTCACGAACGCGACCATTCCTGGCATGACCAGCCACGCGATGACCAAGCCCGTGGTCGCCCACCGGATGTTGGCCGATTTGTCGCCCTTTCGAACCACCATGGCCCAACCACCCAAAGCCACCACAGCCGCCGCGGTCCTTGCTGGCACATCGGCATTGCCGAACAGCCATCCCCACCATCGAGGGAAAAACTCCACACCATGCCGGACAACCCATGTTTTGGAGTGTCCCAGGTCATCGAACAGGATTGGAATCCACGGCCCATACAGCACCAAGATCCCCAAAAAACCCAGTGCAGTTTTCAGCGCAGCTTTGGGTTGCCGCACCAAGACCAACAGACAACCAATACCCAACAGGCCCACAAAGAAAAGGCCGTAATAGTGCACATACGCACCGGCAGCTCCGGCGAGGATCAGTTGGATCCAATCCAGCGCCGAGGGGACTTGTTGCGACCGGAATGAACGGACAATCCGAATGCTTGCATCCACGGACATCAACCCGAACAGAATCAGGAATGCGTACGCCCGGGCATCTTGCGCATAGTACACACACGCCCAATTTACGCTCATCAGCAATGCCGCCATGCTGCCTGTCCAGCGGTCATACAGGTCGCGGCCAATTCGATACATGAAGCCTACGGAGAGCACACTCGCCAGCACGGAAGGAAGCCGCAGTGCATATGCAGACTCCCAACCAAGCTGTTTGACCCCCCAAATCAACAAAAAATGACCTGGGGGATGGTAGTCGGGCTTCACGCCATACTCGATGACGCCACGTACCTTGCTGTACTCGGTCCGCGCCCAAGTAGAGAGTTCATCGTGCGATAGGGAGTTGAGTTCAAGCGCGGTGTGACGCAGCAGCAATGCAACCAAGACAGGAATCAACCAGAAGACCCAATCGGGGATCGCCCGAGCCCCTCCGCCCCTCAAATCCGCAACAACGCGCTCTCCTTGCTGCTCTGCATCCTGTTCTGACATCGGAATCACCTTTCAACGATAGGAAGATACCTTGCTTGGATGGGTTCCTCAAACCAACAAATATTACCCGTTCATGCGCCAGGGATTGGTCCATTCGGAAGCGTCGGTTAGCTATGCACCCTCGAACCGGAGGGGAAGAACCCATGAGCGACGCGCCCACAATTATCTACACCAAAACCGATGAGGCACCTGCCCTCGCCACCTATTCATTTCTGCCCATCATTCAGGCGTTCACCGCCACTTCAGGAATTGGCGTAGAAACACGAGACATTTCGCTTGCCGGACGCATTCTCGCGGGAATGGCCGATGTGCTGCCCGCCGACCAGCGTGTCCACGATGCACTGGCCGAGCTGGGGTCTTTGGCCAAACGGCCCGAAGCAAACATCATCAAGCTCCCCAACATTTCGGCATCCGTCCCCCAACTCAAAGCCGCCATTTCTGAGCTTCAAGCCAAAGGGTATTCTCTTCCCGATTACCCAGAGGAAGCCCAAACGACGGAAGAGCAAACCATCAAGCAGCGATACGACAAGGTGAAAGGCAGTGCCGTGAACCCGGTGCTGCGTGAAGGAAACTCCGACCGACGCGCACCGAAGGCCGTCAAAGAGTACGCGCGGGCAAACCCCCATTCCATGGGTGCATGGTCCAGCGATAGCGCAACCCACGTATCCACCATGGGTGCAGGCGATTTCCGAAACAACGAGCAATCGCTCACCCTGCCGGAAGACACCACCCTCACCATCCAACATACGGATGCAGACAACACCGTGACGGTGCTGAAGCAAGGCATCGCCGGGTTGGCCGGAGAAGTGGTCGATGGAGCCTACTTGAGCAAAGCGTCTTTGCTTCGGTTTCTCACAGAACAGGTAGACGAGGCACGCTCACAAGGTGTGCTGTTCAGTCTCCACATGAAAGCCACCATGATGAAGGTCTCCGACCCCATCATTTTCGGCCATGCCGTGCGTATTTTCTTCCGGGATGTGTTCTCCAAGCACGGGCAAGCACTCGATGAGTTGGGTGTCGATGTCAACAATGGTTTGGGCGACCTGATTGGAAAGTTGGCCGAACTTCCGCCTGCACAAAGGGAAGCCATTGAGGCGGACATTGCAGCAGTGTACGCCCAAGGCCCAGACTTGGCGATGGTGAACTCAGACAAGGGCATCACCAACCTTCACGTACCTTCCGATGTCATCATCGATGCTTCTATGCCCGCCATGCTTCGCACGAGCGGCTGCATGTGGAATGCCGAAGGAAACACCCAAGACACCAAAGCTGTAATTCCCGACTCCAGCTACGCCGGAATCTACCAAGCCGTGATCGACGACTGCAAGGAACACGGTGCTTTGGACCCCGTCAGCATGGGCAGCGTCTCCAACGTTGGCTTGATGGCACAAAAGGCCGAGGAATACGGAAGCCACGACAAAACCTTCGAAATCCAATCAAACGGAACGGTTCAAGTGGTGAATGCCGCTGGAAACATCCTCATGAGCCACGCCGTCGAAACGGGCGACATCTGGCGCATGTGCACCGTAAAAGATGCCCCGATCCAAGACTGGGTCAAGCTCGCCGTTGGCCGCGCACGCGCCACCAACGTGCCTGCAGTGTTCTGGCTCGATGCCAGCCGGGCGCACGATGCCCAGCTGATCAAGAAGGTCAACACCTACCTGGCTGACCACGACACATCCGGTCTGGATTTCCCAATACTCAGCCCCGTGGAAGCCACACGATTCTCGCTCGAACGGATTCGTCAGGGCTTGGATACCGTCTCCGTGACGGGCAATGTGCTGCGCGACTATCTGACGGACCTGTTTCCAATCCTCGAGGTGGGTACGAGTGCGAAGATGTTGTCGATCGTACCGCTCATGAACGGTGGTGGCCTCTTCGAGACCGGCGCAGGCGGTTCCGCACCCAAGCACGTGCAGCAGTTTGAAGCCGAGGGGCACCTCCGTTGGGACTCCCTCGGCGAGTTTCTTGCCCTGGCCGTTTCACTGGACCATGTCGCGAACCGGTACGGTATCGCACGGGCCAAAGTCCTCGCAGACACCTTGGACGATGCGACCACCAAATATCTTCTGACCAACAAATCTCCGTCCCGGCGGGTCAATGAGTTGGACAACCGCGGAAGTCACTTCTACCTGGCCTTGTACTGGGCAGAAGCCATCGCAGCCCAGCCAGACGACCACGAGTTGGCGGCCCAATTCAAATCCGTGGCCGAGTCACTCAGCGAAAACGAGGACAAAATTGTCCATGAGCTGAATGCCGCGCAAGGCGCAGCCATGAAACTCGAGGGGTACTACATGCCAAACGATGATCTGGCCGCGGCAGCCATGCGGCCCAGCACCACGCTGAACGCCATCATCGACGCCCTGTAGATCTGCATCAGGTCGTGGCCGGATCAATCTCCAGGTATTCGCTCAACCAGCCCACCAGAAGATAAAATGGGATGGTGTCGAATGCTGCACACACCAATTTGAAGACATAGCCAGCCAAGATGAAGGTCCACAGCTGGGGCCAAAGCGTCAAACAAGAATCGATGGGCAGGCCACCCGCGTAAAAGTGCGTGATGGTCATCACGGCAAAGGAGTCCACAAACTGACTCACCATGGTCGAGGCATTGTTGCGCAGCCATAGGTGCTTGCCTGCCGTGAGCTTTTTCCAGAAGTGGTACAGGTGAACATCACACATTTGTGCGATCAAGTACGCAGCCATGGACGCCACAACCGAACCAAAGGCCAGGTGCTGAACCTGAAAAAAGAGTTCACCATCGGCACCCGGATACGGAAGACCACTGACCGGATCCAGGGGGACCTCGGGAGGCAGTGCGCCCCCAAGCCACAAGATGAATGCAACCCAGATGTTGAGCATGAACCCAACCCAAACCACATTGGATGCACGTTTGCGGCCGTACATCTCCGAAATGATGTCGGTACACAAGAATGTGACCGGGTAAGGCAGAACACCCACCGCCAGCGGCATTGGAACCTCGAACCCGGCCACCGTGAAACTGAGATCGATAAAGCGCGTCAGGCCCAGAACATTGAGCATCGTGAGTGAGCCCAAGAACAAGCCGGATACGACAAGGAACACACGCTCCCGTCGCGCATGCAGTTCGCTCGCTTCGATGGGATGAAGTTCAGATTCCATACAGTTCCCTTATCCTTGGATGCAGTAAGTCCACATCCAAGGTAGATCGACAACAGAACTATGCCACACGTTGTCACCCGACCCACCACACCATTCCTGAGCGCAAGCGGTGCCATTGAAGTGCACCAAATCCCTTCCGCTCAGGACAACTTGATTTGGATCGCCGTCTGCACGCACACCGGCGAGGCCGCCGCAATCGATGGACCTGAAGCCGATTCAGTCATCGAATACTGTCGACAACACCGAATCCGCCTCACCACCATCATCAATACCCATACGCATCCCGATCACATTGGCATCAATCGGGGCCTCGAGAAGCGGCATCAACTGCGCGCGATGCGGGTGATCGGATCCGAGTTGAAGAGCGAGGACATTCCAGGGATCACCGAACGTGTCCGCGAGGGTTCACGGTTCCAAATCGGTGATGCCAAGGGAACCGTCTGGCTCACAGAGGGCCACATCGATGGCCATGTCTCCTACATCATCGACGGCATCCTCTTTTGTGGAGACACCCTGTTTGCAGCCGGGTGCGGACGCATGTTTGACGGGCCTCCCAGCAAGTTCTACGAAAGCCTTCAACGCTTCTCGCAGCTGCCACCAGACACCAAAGTGTGCTGTGCGCACGAGTACACCCAAGACAACCTGCGGTTCGCGTGGTCCATCGAAAGAGACAACCCTGCACTGGCGCAACGGATTCAGGGCGTTTGGGCCATGCGGCGAATGGGCGCTTCCTGTGTCCCATCCACGATTGCCGAAGAGTTGGCAACCAACCCGTTCCTCCGGATTGGTGAAGCCACAATCCGTTGGGCCGTCAGTGAAGAATTCCCAGGAATCGACATTCGGGACAACGTCGCAGTCTTTGCTGCGCTTCGCCAGTGGAAGGACCAAGGCGACTACCGGGCCATGCCCGACGATGTGCTGCCGCTCTAGTCCGACGCCGTATTCGCCCGCTGGAGATGGCCATACAGGTGGGTCTTGCCCTTTTCTGGATTGTCGAGCCGAAAAGCGATGCCACCCTCATGCGGTCCTGCACTGAATGTGGCCTTGCCAGGAAGAAAAACGGGGCGCTTGAAGGACACATCTATTGTGACAGCTCCATCCGCCAGTTCTGACTCCAAGTCAGCCATCGCCCGCGCCAGCAGCCACATCCCATGAATGATGTGCCGCTTAAATCCAAAGAGTTTGGCGGTGATTGGCCAAAGGTGGATTGGGTTTCGGTCCCCCGCAATGGTTCCATAGCGACGCCCCAGGTCCGATGGCATCGACCACTCGGCTGAATGCGACGCTTCTGGACTGGGTATTGGGGGTGGCGCAGTCTTCTCCCCATGGCCTTTGGCTGCAGTGGACAAAACAGTGGTGACACTCTCCCAAACCTTCTCACCCGCCACACGAACTTCCGTCATCAAGTCCGCCTCACATCCTTTCCTCGCCTGACGCTGTCCTTCAATCCACACCAGAATATCCAAGGTTTCACTGGCTTGAATGGCGCGGGTCTGCGTGATGCGGCTGGACACATGGACCAGGCCCATGGCTGGCAACGGAAAAGAGGGATGGGTGAACACAGCCATGTGCAATGGTGCTGCAACCACTTGCGGCATGGTCACAGGAACCACGCCCGTTGAATCAAAACCACAGATGGCCTGATACGCATCCAGTTGGGATATTTGCACCCCATTCATCTCGGCTTCAAAGCGGGGGAGGTCTTCCCCTTCACCCAGGCCGGGCTTTCGGGAGAATGCCGCCCGGAACATCATGGCACCTGCACCGGGTGCCTCATCAAATTCGATTCGTGTGGTCATCGTGTACCCTCCGGGAAATGCCCAGCAAAACAATGTGAAACCAAGCAAACTCCGCTTTCATTCGCCGAAAGCCTATCCAAGCTTAGCCAGATGTGCCGCCATATCGTTCAGCAAAGACTTCCACCCGACGCTCCACATCCCGCAACCGGTCATCCGCACCCTCCAGTGCCGACATCCACCACACGTGGGCCTCGTGGTACTTCGACATGGGCAGGTCGAAGACCTCTTTCAACTCCAAATCCACATCCATACCGGCCAAGGTCCACCCTTCAATGGCTCCCCGTACTTCCACGTACCGATTGAAGGTCAGTGGGGCCATGCTTTGGGAAGGCAGCGGCGTATGGGGTTCATCCTCATCTGGATCCAGAAAAGAAGCGATCGGTTTTAGGCCTTCACTGGACGGCTCAGGACGAAGGCTCAATTCAGCTTCCGGAGTGGGGGCCGACGCTTGTTGCTTCTCCAACAATTTACGAAATGCGGCAAGCCAGACCACGGCCAATATGGTCGCCGCGACCGCACCCACCAATGCTGGGATCCACCAACTCACACAAACCTCTGCACCGAAGGGTGCCCCATGCCGAGGTCGGGGTCAAGGATGTGATACAGCTTGCACATGCATCAAGAAACGCTTCAAATCGCCACCAAGGGCCGTGGACTTCACACCATTACGGCATCGATATGCGAGGCCGTCGCGGCCGCCCAGGTCAATGTCGGTATCTGCAATGTCTTCGTTCACCACACTTCCGCATCCCTGCTAATTCAAGAAAATGCGGACCCGGATGTCCGAACCGATCTCGATGCATTCTTCGCGCGATTGGTTCCCGACGGTGACCCGATCTATCTGCATGTCGACGAAGGACCGGACGATATGCCATCGCATGTCCGTTCTGCATTGACCGCATCCACTTTGTCCATTCCCGTCACACATGGAAAGCTGGCATTGGGGACATGGCAGGGCATTTACTTGTGGGAACACCGCACGCGTTCTCACCAGCGCAAAGTAACGGTGACCGTCAGCGGCGCTGCGAGATAGGCGGGGCTCCACCACAGAACCAACCCCTGCGAGATACTGCAGGAGCCCCGCGCCAACTCAAGCGGCGAACTGCATCTCGCGAATGGCCACACCTTGCGTTGCAAGCGGCGTGATCAACCGAGCACAAATCGCGCGCCATTCTGACCGTTCAATAGGACGCACATGGATCCGGTAAGCATAGGACTCCGCGCGCACCGCCTCATCTCCCCATGGCGCCACCAACTTGTCATCCAAACGGATGAGGGGCTCAACCCGCACACCCATGTCACCCAGCTGATCTCCCAGGGAAGCGACCGCACGGTTGGCTGCCTCTACAGTGGAGATGTTGGTCGAAAACTCAAGCTCAATCAGTCGGTTCACAGTCATGATTTGTTCCTTGGAGATGGTGGGTGTCGCGAAGACGCCCGGAAGATGCATCCAAATCGTTGACTCGTCAATAGATAAAGTTGAAAAAGGCTTATTTCGTCACCCGGCCGTCACAATCGGACATTGCTCCATTCAGACAAAAAA
>Ga0163108_10002069_pt1 | contig 14581 bp, 10 predicted proteins | sample Fk1155metaG_FD_109644 | JGI IMG/M metagenome (GOLD analysis project Ga0163108, IMG submission 109644) | Marine microbial communities from the Central Pacific Ocean - Fk160115 155m metaG | ecosystem: Environmental > Aquatic > Marine > Oceanic > Photic zone | place: The Central Pacific Ocean...
ATGATTTTTATCTTTCAAAATAAGACTAAGCCAAACAGGTAAGTCACAATTATTTATGGAAAATATTATGCGTGATATTTCGTGAGCATTTCCCATGGTCTCAAAAAGAATTATATCAACTTCCGATTGGTGAAACCATTGTATAAGAGATTCCATGTTATTAATTAATTTAGTGTCACCTGGATATATTTCAGGAGAATAGCAATCCTCAATTGGAGCGATGCTCCCCGCAATTAATTGATTTTCGGAAACAGCCTTTTTGGCTATTGATACAGAAATCTTTAAATTCATTTCAGATTTTAATAATGCATCTTTTTTTGAAAAACCTGCTTTTTGATATGCATACGGTGTTGTTCTAAATGAGTTGGTTGTTAATACGTCGGCTCCTTTTTCTATATATTCTCGGTGAACATCATAGACCTTATCTGAGCATGTTTCATTGGCAACTGCAGACCAAAGCGGAAGGGGAAGCTCAACACCCATTCTAAGCAATTCTGTGCCCATTGCTCCGTCTAAAATAAGCGGATATTTTAACATATATTTATTCCCTATTTTCATTTATGATGGAGTGTCAATTATTTCAATTTCCTGCAAAGTATTTAATACCCTTGTAATAGGGATTAGTTGATAGCTTATCATATTGGTAGCTAATATATTAAAACTCTTTATATCTAGACATTTATTATCCATATAATCAGAAATTACCTTAAGAAAAATGAATCTGTCATTAGGAACAATTGATGTCAATATATTCCAAATTTCTAGTGCTTCCATATCAACAAGCTCGTCATATGTTTCGTTACCATCAACAACAGGATTATTTACTGTGGTCAAAGAGGCTTCATTCATATCATATTTATATAAAAGATTAGGATAAACTGTCCCACCTGTATCACCAATAATCTTATTAATAAAAAACAAATCTCCTATTTCACCTAGACTTGCACTGGCTCCGGCTACTCCTACATTAATGATAAAATCATGTTGTATTATTTTCTCCTGGGTACAATAAGTTTCCAAAGTGTTTTGTACATTTGTTTTACCAACGCCCGTTATTAATAGAGAGATGGTCTTGCTATAGTATATATATTTAGAACCTATAAACTCTTTTTTTCTTAGCTTATAGTGTTCAATAAATGGAGATGCTTCTGCTTTTAGTGCGGTAAGTATTAGGAGCTTATTTTTTTTCATTTTTATATGATAAAACTATGTACATTTTAATTTGGTGAATCAACAATTTATTAAGTATAAGATTTTGACAGAATGGGTAAGAGGTTTGTTTACTATATTGTAAGATTTCTAACACATAATTATTTTTTCAATTTTAATGCACTATTTTCAGCTTCCATAAGCATTTGAGGTAAATATTTCATTTGAGCCTTTTTTATAATCCACGCCGGAACAAGACCTCCTGGGTCTGTTAGTACTATATATGTGAGCACATTTTCCTCTCCTTTAATGGAGAGACTCCAGCTTCCAACATTTGTAGAAGCTGTTAAAATATTTTCATCTATGTGTTGCTTAAAAACTGTATTGTACCAATCTACTCTATGTTTTTTACGTACATGCTGATATTGATAAAGCCTAGGAGCCAAAAAAGGAACATCCATGACTTGCCAAGCTGTTTGAGTTGAATCCTTATTTTGATATATACCTGCCTCTGTGATATATGCACTTGGAAGTGACTCTGGATATTTTGCTACATTCCAGGCTACATCTAAAATTGTTTGGGGGTGAGCTTTTAAAATCATTTCAATTTTAAAAGCGGGGACAGAAAATCCATCAAACTGAAATTTAGATAATCTATATTTTTCTGTTTCTGTTATAGATTCCCAATCCTTTTGACTCATCATCTTTTCCCAGATATCAGGATATATTGTCTTCGATATTCCAAGCGATTCTAAAAGAAAAATGAAAATTAGATTAGTAAGTAATTTCATTATACTAAATGGGTCAATCTAGAAATTGCTTAACAATTTCGTCAGAAACGTCTTTATCTATTTTTTCGGCTAATTTCTTTAAGGCCTCTCGGGATGCTCTCTCATAATCTGTATGTGTGCCTTTTATGTCATTAAAATTGTTTGCAAATAGGATATCATCTCCGTCCTTTAAATAAATACTCATTTGCGCAAAAGCAGAAAAGAGTGAAAAGGCTTCCCCCCTTTTTTGCGTATCTATTCTTATATCCAAAATATAATTGGATTTTTTTCGATCAGTAACGAATATAGCACCCATTTTTTCTTCCAATGATTTTATAATAATAGGCGTAACCAACGGATTCATTAGTGTTTTCCCCAAACTTTTTTCATCAATGTGAAGAAATATGGATATTGGTGTCATTTCAATATCAATAAATGTAGCTGGAATATCGATACCCTTATATTCTGAAAAAAGATATTCTCCAATTCCATCCTCACCTGTGAAAGATAAAATATCGAGCTCAGCTTTTACTTGATAGTGATTCTGTATTTCAACAAAATCATGTAATATAGATTGAACATTACCAAATCTATCGGAAGTAGTTTTATCAACCAAAGAACCCCTACCTATCGTAAAACATAATAAGACAGGTAGCTCAATCAAATCAATGAGGTCTCCATTTGATGATATATAGTGAGCTTTTATTTCAAGAGAAAGAGGCAGCCCTTTAGCCAGATTTGTTCTGATATTTTTATTTAGAGGAGTTAGTACAATATTTGATAATAATACTTCAATATTTTTCCTTAAAACAAGGTCAACATGAATAACCTCATCAGGGTTGTTTGGATCTTTTATAAGCAACAATTGGTCCTGGAAGGGAATGAGATGTTTCAATCCAGAAAAAAAATATTTAAGGGAGGTCACTGGATTCATATAAAGGTGTTTTATTCCTTCTTGCAAATTATTAGATGAAGCTACCAAAGCTTTTGATATTTTCCTGTTTAAATTATCTTTATAGACAGCTTTAGAAAGCCTGTTGTATACATAATAATAGTCATCATCTTCCCACTCGCCTATATGTTCAACCCCCTCCAAACTTAGTGTTGTACGAGCGGAGTAAATCATTTCATAACTGTTTTCTATAGAAAATATATTTTTTGATCCCTTCCTCTCTATTTCCTTTACTTTGTTGATACTTGTTGCATCAATATCCATTTTGATTGCCTGGGCAATCGTACTTAGAGAGTAGGCTCTTGCCTGTCCAATATATTCTTCTGCTTTTCCTGATTTGGAGACTTTTGAAAAACCGTGAATAAATTCGAAATTATTTCTATTAACAGGATTTAACCAAATCGGTAATTTGGATGAGCTACAGGTATTAAATAAAAAAACGCCGGCCAGGAGGAATACCCCAGCCGGTGTCTTTTGAAAAATATTTATCATTTATCGCTAAATTTTACAGAGATTTACATACCTTTTCTTTTCCTGTATGATTCTACCTTTTGTTCCATTTCTTCATACAATTCTGATGCACGTATTGCATCATAAATTTCTTTATCAGATTTTATTCTATCTAATAGACGTTTTTGAGCTGCTCCTTCATCCCACTCAATAAGAATATAGGCACGAAAAATATCTTGGCTGTCAGAGCTCTCCTCAAGAATCTCCTTTTTCATAATATCATAGTCATTTATAGATGTTGATATTATTTGCTCCTGCGTTTGAGAAAATCGATCTAACATATCGGAATCTGTGCTGACACCCGTCTCTTCCCTGACGCGTTTTAACAAGGCATTCATTTCAGAGTCCATTGCGCCAGCCAATTGAGTAGCTGCATCTTGGGTGGCCTTATTCACAGCAAGTTGCAAATCTCTGCTAGTGGCAGTTGCACCGGCATATCTAAAGCCCTCTTTTTTAGGTGTGTTTATATACCAATCCGGTATATTTTTCATAACTCTTCTTGTAGGCTCTGGGGACAGATTTGGCCCCTTACTTGAGCCACAACTTGAAAGAAATAAAGTGATAAAAATAACTATGAGGCTATTTATTTTTCTCATGGGTAATCTCCTGGTCGTTTAGTCTTTAATACCTTTTTTGCAAAATAGTTCCATGTAACAATATATCAATATATCACAGCACTATAAAATATAGACTAAAATCATATTTAAATAATATAAATAAAAAAGGGCAAAAATGCCCTTTTTTATAATTTTATCGGATATTAGAATTAGCCAACTTTACCTTTTGTCCCACCTTTTCCTGTTTTACCTTTACCTTTTGGCGAAGCCTTTTTCCCTTCATTGGGTTGTGGAATGTCCGTTTTCTTAGGACCTGATTTCACACATTTAGAAGCTTGACCAAGAATTCGTTTTTTATCCAATGATGACAGTGACTTTCCTTTTTGCCATTTGTCATATGATTTTCCAAATCCATACTTTTTTTGATACCAGCTGGCTTTATTTTTCTGGTCATCGAGACATGTTTTAAAATCTGTATCTGAATCAAAAGATTCACCATTTTTGTATTTTGCCTCTTTTACCATGGGACTAACTACACCCTGTTGATATTTATCTTTTTTACCTTTACTAGTTTTTACTTTTACATTACTTGACTTGAACTTACTTTTGTCAATCTTTTTTGTTTTTTTCGGTTTGCTTTTTTCAATGGAATTCTGTCCCTTACTCTGTGCGTCTACCACAGATGTGGACATAAAAAAAGCAATCACAACAATCAAAACACGTGTTATTAATTTCATTTTATTTCCTTTTTATTTAATTAATTAAAATGGCCTTCTACCAATATTGATATATATTTTGAGAAAATTTGCGAAATATTTTATTCGTACACAGATATTTCTTCTTTTAATTGACGAATACCCTTTAAAAATTTCTTATCAAATGCGTTATTATAGTCATTTATTTCGTAGAAATATTGTGCAATTTCGTTGTCCATTACATGAGTATCTATTTTAAGTACTTCAGGAGAGGGAAATACTATTTCCAATCCTGCATTGAATTGACTGATATTATGAACAATATTTGGATTCATCTCTAACACTCTCCTCAATACTAAAATTTCATATAGTCTGCGTTCATGTTTTGTTTTATAAAGCATTACAGCATTTCCATTAATATTATCATTGATATCTTTTAAATGCATTTTATAGTGTCTCTCATCCAAGTTTACTTCAGAAATAGAGGCCACTGGACGACGTAAATGATCTTCGTCTATTATTTCGTCATCATTTTCAAATGTAAATACCAAAGCCGTTTTATTTTTTGAATTAAGAAATTTTTCATATGTAGGTTTGAAACCTTTAACGTATACGTTACCAGCACCATCACTATCATTGGTGAAATAAATAACCTTAGATGGATCTATGTATTTATAATATTCAACCCTTTCTACAAGATTATACAACATACGACGAATGAGCACCTCTTCTCCTGGCAATGAACCAGATACAATATTGTTAAAATCAACCCGCATTGTTGCATCAGGATTATTTTTTTGAACATAATCAATGTCTGATAATATGTCCTGATAAATTGGTGTTTTCAAAACAAATCCTAGATCAAAAACATCAGGATTTTGGATTCGATAACTGTTTTGAAAAAGCATGTTTCCTAGAGACTGAAATATATCGCGATCTTTTGGAATTATACGGGTAAAATCTTTATCTGCTACATCAATAATATGTGGAGTTATAACTATGATAACTTCCTTTTTTACATCCTGTTTCACCTTATACTTGAACAATTTTCCAATTAGTGGAATAGAACTCAATATAGGTATCCTTCCCTCGCTGTAGCTGTTTTTATTAGAAATTAGACCACCAATAATAAATGGTGTGTTATTGTTGACCTGAACAAAAGTTTGAACTTTTCTACTGTTAATGGTTGGCGCAACAGCAAGCCCGCTTCCTGTTGTATTTCCTAAAAACGATTCTTCGGTCTCACTTATGATGGTCTCAACTTGCATTGTTATCTCATCTCTGTTAGAGCTAACACGCGGTCTCAAATTCAGTACAATACCCACCGGTATATACTCTGTTGATGTTGTTGCAAATTCAGACGATGCTGTAGTCCGTATTGTGGGAATTTGTTGTCCCACAACTATACGTGCCTGTCTGCCATCAAGAACTAGTACCGATGGACGCGAAAGTATATTGGTCTTTTCGTCGTTTATAAGTGCGGCTAGCTCTGCTTTTAATCTATGTGCATCACCCAAAAGACTCTTATCCATAACAAAAGTAAAAGGCTCCAATAAACCTGTCTCATTATTTTCAAGAGCAAAGCTGGATCCATACATATTTCCGCTTGTCTCATAGCGGATGCCAAGCTGGTCTGTGGCCCCTGAATTAATTTCTATGACCAACGCTTCAATCATTACCTGTATGGCAGGGACATCAATTTCATTCTTCAAAAGATCAATAAGTTTACTTAGACTGTATGGGTCTTCAGGGTCATAAGCGATCATTATTCTTTGCAACGGTTCTCCAGAGGTAGTGTGGACCAGCGATGCACCTCCCATATCCACATCCATACTTGTTCCGGTTGCAGACATTTCTCCTTGCATCTCAAGCAAGGTAATGTTTCCTGTTTCAGGAAGAATTATGACCAAAGGTAAATTTTGATAGGTAGATTCTTGAACATATCCATTGATCAAGGTATTATTAAATGGTCCGTTTGGTTGAAATAATAATTCAGTGGAGTTTGGGCCCTGCTCTGAAGAATAATCAATCACAGCATAGCCCAAGGCTTTTAGGATGCCGGCGGCACGGTCAGTTTGGATGTAGCTTAATTGAATCGTTTTATATTCAACATTGATTAACTGAGAAAATATGCCCCCGGAAATACAGACAAAAAGTATAAGGCTTTTAATAAAATTTTTCATTGTAAGAATATATTTCATATTATTATTTCGATTTATTGATTAATAAATTATTTCAATGGAAATGGGAATATTTACGTTTATAATAGAATATTGACCACCTGATAATGTCGCCAAAATATTACCCTCACTAAAATCTATACCGGGAACAAAACTTCCTGAGACCTCGTAGCTTGCATTGTCGTCATTGGATAATTGTATTAGAATGTCAAAGGCCGAAGGTTCTGTTAGGCTCTCTATTGTTCCCCCTGAAGAGGAAATGGATAAATATATAGGATCCGGGTGGCTCGTTTTTTGTAGTATTTTATGGTACGAATGGTCATCCTTAACATATTCCCATACCATGAATCCATCCATTGGTATAAAAAATCCACTGTGATCAAATGTACAACTATCAATTGTAATTGTTTCGCCTGCCATAGTTGTTGTCATTGTAGCTGCGTTTTTATCAGCTGTCCATATTCCATTACTATAGAGATCTTCTCCTCCAACAGTACTGATTTCAGTTTTATCAAATGTCTGGTCGGCGTAAAACAGATAATCAGTTGGAAACTGTGCTACATTACTTGTAAAAGTATCGTCAATTGTCAAAGAATAAACCGACCAGGAACCTAGGATTCGTGAATCTGAAGATATATTATATTCATCGTGGCGGTTCACTTTAGCATTAAAAAGTACAGGTGAAAAATCATCTGTCACGTTGTTTGAGACATTGAGCTCTAAAGCGTATAGCTCGTTGCTTTCAGAAAGAGTGATCCCTGTATTTAAATCGAATCCTTCCTCACAAGAGGCAATGAAACTTATGGTAATTAAAATAAATAGTATTAAATTTCGGTGCATTCTATTTCCTTTAAGGTCAGATATTTATTAGATATTGAAGAAAAAATAAATGATTAACCCAAAGTTACGAAACAAAATAATTTATTCTATCACTTTTTTTAAACCACTTTTTCTGTTTGTGGGGGCTACCTGTATACTGTATTCAGCCCAGCCGACAGTTGAAGAAGCTGCTGCAAAATGGATATCACACTCCAAAGATAGAGATATTTCTGATGGAGCTGCCATTGATTTTCATCCAAGCGAATTATTAGATATCATTGCAAGAAATGGGCATTCTCTTCCACTGGCTTTAAAAAATGAGTTGATCGAACTGGGTTTTGATTTTAATGGAGAAATTGTCACAAGAGGAAGGCCTGTTATTGATGATGAACAGATTGTTGATACAGAGAAATTCCGTTTCCATTATACTCTATCTGGTACCAATGCAGTGCTACCTGAAGATGATGATGGTAATGGGATACCAGACTTTGTAGATCTGATGGTACAATCATTCAACGACATTGCTGTAATTGATTTTGACCTCCAAAATTATACTGTTCCACCCAAAGATGACTGGTATACCAATCAAGATGATGGAGGATCGTATCATTATGATGTGTATATACTCAACTTGGAGTGGGGAGTTTACGGTTGGGTACAGGCAGAAGATTATGCTCAAAACTATTCTGAACTTACCAGGGGTGACAATGAAAATTCCACTGGACTTGAAGAACAAAATGCTATCATATCATACATGGGTATGAGAAATAACTATTACGATTTTCCAGGTCTTACTTCAAATATCATACCTGTTACATCTGCTCACGAATTTTTTCATGCTATCCAATACGGTTACGATGCTTTTGAAGAAGGATGGATAAAGGAGGCGAGCGCTGTTTGGATGGAGGAAATCCATTATGATGATATTAATGATTGCTATCAATATTTAATTGATTTTTTCAACTATCCCGACAGGGGACCCAACTATAGCGTAAACCGTGGATATGGTTCATATATTTTTATATCCTATATGGTAGATAATTATTTTGATATAAATTTTATGAAGTCCTTTTGGGAGAACAGCATTACCCATAATAGCTATGATGGGAGTTATAGTATACTTACCTTAAAAGAGACTATAAATCAAATTGATGCGAGTTCTTTTGACCCACATTTTAACGATTCTTTTGAAAATATAACCAATGATTTTCTTATTGCAAATGCCCTGTTAACCAATGATGCTATGTACGATTCCGTCTATCACTACGATGAAGTTTCAAATGATAATTGGCCCATCACAGAACCTGTTTATGAAGAAGATATTACTCTAATCGAATCAGACCCCCTCTTCCTTGGTGATAAACTTTTAGGTACACTTGGAGCTCACTACTATAAGGTCAATGTAAGTGATTCATCTTTACAAAACATTTCTATTGAGTTACTACCTTACTATCCTGAAGAAGGAGATTTATATTTAACCATTATCAATGATGCATCAATTCAAACTTCTCCAATGGAGGAGAATGAACAGGTTGTTGATGTAACCATTACAGATGAGGTACGCTTTATAGTGTCTGCCTTTACCTACGAATTGTTAGACCTCCTTTATGCAGTAAGAATCGTACCAAATTCTACCGCATCTACTGATCAATTAACTGTCGAATCAGATAATGCTATCCCCAATTTGTATTCTCTAAATGGAAATTACCCCAACCCTTTTAATCCGTCGACAACTATCTCTTACTTTATCCCTGAGATGGAAAATGTTGTTATAGATATTTATAATATAAATGGGCAAAGGGTCAAAATTTTTAATTCACTGAGAGAATCACCGGGTAAACACAGCATTAAATGGAATGGAAAAGATGAAAAAGGATTTCGGATGGAAAGTGGGATATATATCTATTCTATGATAATTGATGGTAAAGTGTTTGATACAAAGAAGATGCTCCTTCTTAAATAATTATTTTGCCAGTGCTTCCTGTAGTTTTGTATTAGTATCCCTCAACCTTCCAGAGAGCATTTTAATTATCTGCTGCATGATCTCTGAGTTTCCTGCCATTAATTCATAAAATCCATCCTGAGCAATTTTAAATAGGGTCGTTTCAGATTCTGCCGTTGCATCTGCTGAACGTGGCTCTTGGTCTAAAAGAGCCATATCCCCCAAAACAGTGCTCTTACCCAAAGTTACAATATGATGGTCCCCTTTATGAATCCGTACGTTCCCATCAACAACAATGTACATCGAATCACCATAGTCTCCTTCAGAAAACATGAGTGATTCATCAGAATGATGTATTTCTTCAGCGATTTGAGCGATTCTTGTCAGAACATCGCCGGGAATATTTTTGAATAAGTCTACTGATTTTAATATGATTGTTTTTTCAAGTATTGAATACATATCTATCTCCTTACCTAATTGGTAGTTTTCCAAAGGTATGATTTGTTTAAATTGACCTGATTCATCTTCAATTCGGTTGAATAATTGATCAATAAATATAGTGTCCTGCACATTATCCCACTCAATTTTTTCCAATATATCCTGGCGATCACTTTTAATGATGTAGTTCAGGGCAATGGCTTCCTTCCATTTATGTTTACTGTGTATCCAGGACAAAAGTAAATTATCAAACTCAATCAATATATCATCGAACAGATCCTTACCCGTTTTTACTGTATCCATATCAGTATCTATAAGCGGCATAGTCAGCCTTCTGTTTTCTGGAGCAAAGGTCGTATCAACTAATTCCAAAACAAAGGGCATCAGTTCAGGGTCATTACTGGAGACATATTGTATGTAGGTTTCAATTGGAGTTTTTGGATCGTGTAGAACACCAAGTTTTAACATAATAGGAATAATTTTTTTGATATCACTATTAATATGATCTCTGACTAGAAAACAATTCTCATCATCAGGCAGGCAGTGTAAAAATATTTCTAATTGATATACTCTCTTGGCAATGATATCTAACTCAATACCGATCATTTTAATAAATTCATCTGATGGAGGCTCTTTTCTTGCTACAGATAGTAGTGAATCGGTTACCTCAGATAAGCTATTCAAATAAGGTTCCCTTAAGCCTTTTTGCAAAATATCTGCGGATTTTGAGACCCCATAATGTTTTAAACATCGGATGATTCCAATTCGTAATGGGAAATTACTATCTGCTTGATATAACCATTTCTCAAGAGCACTCAGCACAGAGTCTTCATCGAACCCCGATAATGCCTGCCGTGCCTGAATAGAAGATTTTGGATAAGCTAAATTACCAATTATATGATCAAGAAAATCCGGATTTTGTCTGGTTTCTGCAATTTTCAGAGATTCTTCACGAATAATCGGTGACTTATGTTGCAAAAAACTAACCAATTGATTATCATCCAATATCCCCATAGGTTTATCTAAAAACTGGAGAGCAATTTTAATTTCATTCACATCAGCACTATTCAATAATTTTTGCATCACAGTATTTGCTTCTTCAACATGATCATTCAATTTCACAAGTGAACATGCGCTTGCAGCTCGTATCATCAAATCGCTGTGGGATATGTTTTTTTGTAAATCATTCGATAATATAGAGAGCTTTCGTGTGCCTGCAATTGCAATTGCCTCAGGTCTTATATCCTCACTCTGTTTTGATGCTTGGATTATATCCTGGTCAATAATGATATCCGCTTTATCTTTTGCGAGTTCAAGAATTGCTTTTTTAACATTGACAGTTCCATTTTTAAATAGATCGGATATGGTGTCTTTCCATGGAGTAAGAGGCATGGTTTTTATTAAATCTATCGCAAACAATTGCTTGAATTCATTTTCATCGGCTAGTGTTTTTTCTATCGTTTGGACAATATGATTGTCCGTAACATCAAATTCTACATCTTCTAAATTCAGTTGACGTTTTTCTATGGCATTCATAAGAGTTTTAACGTACCCGTTTTTCAATCGAAAACTGTTCCATATCCATACAACTATTCCAAATAATGCCATAATGCTTAGAAGATTTAATTTATCTGTCGGAACAAATTTAAATTGCACTAAAATAAAAATAAGAATACCTACTACACCCTCTAAGGTCGCCCTGATAGCGCTGTCAATAACTGGTTTTGCTTGTTTTTTCCTATCTTTGGGAACGGGAAGCCATAGAATCTCTTGTGATGCATTGTTGATAGAAAATTTAAATACCTGATCTGAAAATTTTGCCATAAAAACAGACATAAGTAATGGGACCATTAAAAATACAGAGGAGCCAAGAGCAAGAGAGATGGGTAAGATTAAAAGGCCTGAAAGTATGCCAAACCGAGCTAAAACAATCCCAGTTATAAAAAATTGCATTATTATTGTAGCAGCTCCAGTAGCCATATAATAGGTTCCAAAAAAACCAACAAGATCATCCTGTATCGGAAAATTTTCGACAGCAGTCATTTTAAATTGATAATCAATTATTTTAGAAATAAATGCCGCTAAACCAATAAGCAGTGCAATTGATTTTAAATATGGATCAAATTTGAATTTATTGTTTTTCTTTTTTGATATATCTTTTGGATTTTTTTTCGTTTTATCATCATCGGGTTCTCTTTGATTTTTAATTAACAATCCCATGGATACATATAACAGTATAAAGAAAATTGTGAGATATAACAGTTTATCAGAGCCAAAAGTTTTAACGAAAGGTTTAAGTGAATAACCAGCAAGGATTCCCGCTACAGAACCACCTGCCCCTAATATACTAAATAATCTCTTGGCCTGCCGCGCATCAAATACCTCTCCAGCTAACATCCAGAACTGTAAAATTGAAAGTGAGACCACAACCTCCATAAAGATAAATAATACTGGAATCATCCATTTTTCAGGTAAGCTAACGATAGCTTGAGCACCGCCAGAAGAATACAGAGAAAATAATCGAGTTAATGATAATTGAATGATTAGGAGAACAGCGGCGAAAAGCACACCTCCTATAGAGATAACCTGGATGATATCTTTTCCATCGGTGATACGTTTGTAAATATTGATAACAATAACCATCGTGAAAGCTATTGCAACAAACATAAGTGGAAGGTAACTGCGGTCAAATAAATTAAGAAAAAAGGCATCCCGAGCAGAGTTCCCTGTGATACTTGTAGCGACAACCGCAAAAAATTGGACAAAAAGGATAAGCACTTTTTTTCGCTCATCCTTTTTGATGTTAAACAGTTTCAATGAAATATATGTTTATTAAGAGTGGAGTTAACTTGTACAAAAAGTAAATTTTATACAGTTAATTTAAAAATGAATATTTTTATGGACAAATATCCATATAGAAATAAAATAACAGCAAATGCAGGTCAGCTATTTCCTGCATATTATAATTTAAAAATAAAAATAATTGATAAGGCTTACACTGAAACCTTTAGCTTCATTTACAAAGCCTCCATTTTGAGAAAACAAAATATCTAAATGATAATTATTAAAATGAGCACCAAAGCCACCACCCCATTTTAATCCCCACAGAGAGTTATAAGTTATACCTATTGTTAATGGAATTCTGCGATGAGGCAACCATCTTAGACCTCCCGATAGTTCAATCTGTGATTCAGGAATTACATCAGATTCAGCTTCATAGGAAGCGGAATTAAACAATAATAATTTAGTTCCAAATAAATACTCACTTTCTATGTCTATTTTTAATGGAAGCGTGCTTGTTAAATTATCAATTGTGGTAGTCAAATCTTTAGTTATAATTTTTTCCATTAAAGAATCCTGTTGTGCTTGAGTATAGTCACCCATTTCTTCGAATTCATCCGAATTGAAATCCATTTCGAATTGAATGACATGATTATGGGAGCTGTTTTTATCCCAGCTTAGTTGTCCCATTATATTCTGAACGCTAAGGCTCAATGTCCAATTATTACCTATAATTTTTGACATACCTATGTCTATAGCATAACCTCTACCATTAATATTTGGACTAAATTTTCCCTCAGATGAATATGCTAAAAGGCTGTCAACTTTTACATGCATATCACCCAAATTGTATTGTATTTGAATATTACCATTCCCCAACAGTTTATCTTCATGTGATGTTATCCCTCCAGAACCATTAATGGATAAGTACGCTAATCCCAACAATCCTTTCACCCCAAAACCAATGTATAAATTATTTCCAATTTCACGTGATAAGACAAACGATACCGGTAAAACAGACTGCATACCAAACTGGGTATCATTTAAATCAATGTTACTATCAAATTCTATTCCTTGGAAGCCAGTTTGAAAAATAGATTTGGGAATCGTACCATACAGATCGACAGAACCTCCAACGTACATTGCCAACTTTTTGTAGGACAATCCAAATAACATGAAATGTCCGTGTCCGTTTAGAGATAATCCACTGGCCGGGATTTCGTTTAACATATTATCCACAGATTGATTATCAAGATGTTTCCCACTGAATAAGAATGAGTTTAACCAATTGGGACTTACTGAATTATTATTCAATTGAAAAGAAAGCGGAAGAAGAATAGAAAAATTGGATCTCCTAGATGTCCAAAATTTTGCAGGATTTATTGATGGGGATTGATTTCCAATTGAAGAAGGAAATAGGGTCCCTCCTCTCAGCCCTCCTTCAAATTGCGCAAGAAGAAGATTCTGTGATATAAAAATAGTAATAAAAAATAATTTAATGGATGATTTAATATTCATAAACTCAATCTTCTTTGGATGGATCTACAAGAACCTCAATTCGTCCATATAAAATTAAATTTAATGAATCGCTGGTCAAAACATTTGATGGAATTGAATTACCATTTTCATCCTTATTACCAGAAACGCTGACATCTGCTTTAATAAATAATTTGTCTCCACTGAAAAGCTCGATCTTTTCAGGGTCTAAGATAATTGAATCAGTAAAAGTAGAATTTGGAGTAAATGTGGAGGTAAAAAGAGTGTCTTCATAGATGGTTTCAAATTGAG
>Ga0163108_10002070_pt1 | contig 14571 bp, 16 predicted proteins | sample Fk1155metaG_FD_109644 | JGI IMG/M metagenome (GOLD analysis project Ga0163108, IMG submission 109644) | Marine microbial communities from the Central Pacific Ocean - Fk160115 155m metaG | ecosystem: Environmental > Aquatic > Marine > Oceanic > Photic zone | place: The Central Pacific Ocean...
GGTTTAGCATATTGTCCTGAACGCTATAACCCTACTCCGATGAAAAAACAAATACCAGATGTAGATTACACAATTTCTGCTAAAGGTGAAAGTTTTACTGTTGATAGGATTAGCAGAGTGGTAGGAGGGATTGATGAAAAAAGTACCAAGATTACTAAAACCATTTATTCCCAGTTCATCACAACTGACGTAACAGAACTATCTTCTATTGAGGCTGCGGAAGCAACTAAATTATTAGAAAACATATTCAGAGATGTTAACATAGCACTTGTTAATGAGCTAGCAAAGATATATCCGAAATTTGGATTGAATGTTTTTGAGATCATTAATGCTGCAAGAAGCAAACCTTTTGCATTCATGCCTCATTATCCTGGTGCTGGTGTAGGCGGTGAATGTATTCCTGTGGATACATGGTACCTCATTAGTCAAGCTGAGGAATTAGGAATAGATTCAAAAATTATGAAAACTGCAAGGGAAATAAATGATTCAATGCCCATACATATGCTAACTTTACTTGAAAATGAATTACGGAAACATGATAAGGAATTACCAACTGCAAAAATCTCTATTCTTGGTTTGTGTTATAAAAAAAATGTTCCAGACATAAGACTTAGCCCTACATTTACAATAATTGAACAATTAAAAGAAAAGAAAGTCAACTTTTTGGTCTGCGATCCAGTGTATGAAAATGTAGAAGATACCATCAAATTGACGCCATTATCAGATGTCTTTAAGGATTCGGATGCAATTTTGTTTATGACAGATCATGATGCCTTTTCTTCCCTCGATTTCGCCAAAATAAAAGATGAGATGAAAACACCAGTTGTTATAGATGGAAGAAATTTCTTTAACGGTGAAAAATTAAACTCACTTGGTTTTTGTTACAAAGCTATTGGTAAACCATAGAATTAGTCTCAAACAGTATATAGTACCTCATTAAAATGTCAAATATGAAGGAAAATCCTGACATAAAACTGAAACCAGTGGATAAATCCGACTTTCGCTTCTTATATCAACATTTGAAGGAAAGGAATCCTAGCGCAAATATTTCTCATAAAAAGATGCCAACATATACAGAACATGTAAAGTTCATTATGTCACGCCCTTACTCAAAATGGTATATTATTATTCATAAAAATAAAAAAGTTGGCACAATCTACTTAACAAAACAAAACGAAATTGGTATTTTTATAAAAAATAAAATGCAAGATAAACAAATTGGCCAGAGAACGCTAGAATTACTAATGGAAAAAAACCCTCGGAAGAGGTATTTGGCAAATGTTAGTCCAAAAAATAAAAAATCAATTCGTTTTTTTACACGTAACGGTTTTAAACTAATTCAATATACTTATGAATATTTCAAGATTATTTGAAATGATTAAATTTTATATGTGGTAGATAATTGCATGAAAGCTACAATTATTGCTGAAATAGGCTCAAATTGGGAGGGTGATTTACGGAAAGGGAGAAAATTAATTCGTGAATCAAAAAAGGCAGGAGCTGATTTGGTAAAATTTCAAATGTGGAGGGCAACGGATCTTTATTCCAAAAAACATCCTAATTGGAATATTATTAAAAAATCTGAATTAACTTTTGGCAAGGCAAAAAAATTGAAAAAATTTGCAGATAAACTTGGAATAGAGTTTTTTTGCAGTGCTTTTTATCCTGAGGCTGTTGAATTTTTAGAGTCATTGAAGGTTAAAAGATACAAAGTGGCTTCACGAACTTGTTTATTCAAAGATCCATATTCACTAGAAACACTCAAGGCAAAATCCAGTACAAAAAAACCAGTCATATTTAGTATGGGAATGGGTGGAAGTATCCAAAAAATTAAAAATATTTTTAGAAAAAATAAAACAACTTGTTGTTATTGCATTTCAAAATATCCATTAGGGTTTAATGAGATTAATTGGAAAAAAGCTGTAAAATATAACGGTTTTTCGGATCATACAATGGGTATCACTGCGCCAATTGTCTACGCGATTTTAAAAAAACAACAGAATGCAACAAGCATTATGATTGAAAAACATGTAAAATTAAAGGAATCAACAGGTCCGGATGCTGCAACTTCAATTGATACTGAGCAATTAAAAGAACTTGTTGAGTATATCAATCTGATAAAGAGTTCAAAATTAAGTTAAAGTTCACAGTTCTACTAGATTTTTTTTTCTTTCCTCATTAATTTTCTCAGGGTCACCTCCAGACCAACCTATTTCTGGAGACCAACCCTCTAATGTAATTTGTAAAGCTCTCCTTTCAACATTTTTTTCAAGATACCTTGCACCATGAACAGCATTAACCGCATCTTGAAAAATTACCATTGTATTTTCTAGGTTATATGGTTCAAAAATAATTGAGGATTCATCAAGATCTGATGCTATATACGTAGCTCCTGGATCTCCTTTTTGCCAATCTTTAGAAAAGTATAACATCATTACCAGTGTGCTAGGTCCTACATTATGAATATGTGGTAGTTGGAATCCCCCCTGAGTCATTCCTATATAATGAAAGTGTTTCAATTTTGTAACAGGTACATTTGTAAATTTTTTAAAATTATTAATAAATTCATCAGTAGAAGCGTATCGTTTTAGTAAATTCCACTCTTTACCTAATGTGATATCATCATAGTTTGAAACAATTCCATGTTCACTTGTATTGGCCCATTTTCTACTCCAGTGATTTTTATCATAAGTAGTTATGTGATTCCATGTATCATCAAACTTTGGATATGAATTGTAAAGTTTCTCGTAAATGTCTTTTACAAAAAAATCTTCGATAAATGCAAATTTGAAAGGCTCGCTTTTTTGGAAATTGTCCGACTGTTTGAAAACATTATTCCAATTTATTATTCCTGAAAAATCTTCCATTTTCTCACTTCATTTTTAACGCTATGCCATTCATCCTATATAGTATACCTAACAATACAGTTTTGTATTTTTTCTTGATTATTGGAGACAAAAGTCTAGCTTTTAGACTAAGCTTCATATCTATTTCAACGTCTACTCTAGTTCCAGAATCTATTTTTACAAATGCTGTTTTCATAATTGTGCCATTTGCGGGGCCCGAAAGTATTTCAGAAATTATAGTATCATCTGAAATTTGCTTATGTAATGTACTCTGTTTTATTTGATTTTTAATAATAGATGAAAAAACAATTACTTCTTCCGTTATCGTTTCATTAATTTCTTTTTTAATTATTCTTATACTTTTAAGTTGATCTGGAAGGAATTGTTGAAATTTTTCATAATCAGTTGCTAGTGTTATCAAGTGGTTCATTGGGGCAGACAGGTTTACTGAAAATTGTAATTTACTCATAAATTTCATTTTTGAGATATATCAAATAAACGATTTGCAAGAAATAGGAATGTGAAATTACCCAGTGACGCTAGAACATAAGAAATGGAGATTCCAACAATTTCGTACATTGGTCCTAAAACAACTATTCCAATAACAGTGATGGTAATCTGAATTGAAAACCCTATTAATGGATTCTTACTCTTTTCTAAGCCTAAAAATTTTGAAATATAAAACAAGGATGCAGTTCCAGGTATTATAGCAATACTCAAGATCTGAATGGCAATTACAACATCAACAAACTTCTCAAAGAATAATGGGACGAGGTGTGGTGAGAGTGTAATAGTTGTAATACAGGTTCCTATAGCAAACAGAAATGTCCATAATTTTACCTTTGTAGTTGGGATTCCATTAGCGTCATGCGAAAGTGTGTATTTAAAAACTACTTGAGGAATTACCATAAGAATTACAAAGAATTGTAACGCTAATGCATAATTGCCTAACAAAACGAATCCTAGTAGAGGTGCAATAATTATCTTATCAAGATTTCCTCTAAAACCACCAACCACAGACATAATATAATTATTTATTATAAATCCAGAATGCATTTTCAAAGCTGAAAAATTTATGGATGAATTTTTTAATCCTTTGTACACTAAGAACAAAAAATGAATATATGATAACGCTAATGCAAAAATTATTCCTTCTACACCAAAAATAAAATAAAATCCAAATCCTAAAATGAATGTTAGTATTCTTTGCGTTAAAATATATTTTGAATAATTTTTGAATAATTTTTTCCCAAGAAGAAAACCTAATGACATGTCGTTTAATACATATGCAAATAAAAGCAGACTTACATCTAGTTGATTGTAAAGGATAAACACGATTAATGCCGCTGCACTGCCTGCTAATATGGAAAGGAAGAATAGTGTAGATATAATATTTATTTTTTTTGCTGAATAAACAGTTATGGTGTGTTGTGTTGCAATTAATGCTATAACATATCCTACACCCGCAACCCCAAGAAAATAATGAAGTTTTCCATACTCTTCTACCTCAAGAAATGTAGCAATTGTTAACCAGAAAACCCCAGTTATAATAGCGCCTATAATATCCGCAGAACCAATCATCATCAGGCCCCTCAACGCAAAAATTTTATCTTTCAGATTGTTTGAATCATCTACCATATTATTTCAGTCTGAATTTTCATAACTCAATAAATCTTGTTATGCATTTCTAATAATTTCAAAGCTATTTTTTCATATGAATTAAGAGAAAGGTTCTAGTAATCAAAAAACGCCCAATTCACATTGAAGCCAAAAGATGCTTTTGATGATTTATCCATCAAAGTCCCATTTTTTGTTCCAAGTATTACTGATACAGATAAAACTGCAGTAATGAACGCTTTAGATTCGCCTTTACTAACGGATGGACCAAAATTGCGCCAGTTTGAAAAAGATTTTTCAAAATTTACTGGAGTAAAGTACGCTATAGGCGTCTCTAATGGAACAGCCGCTTTGCATCTAGCATTAAAATCACTTAATTTAAAAAAAAATGATGAAATAATTATACCTGATCTAACCTTTGTTGCTACAGCTAATGCGGTATTACTAGCTGGTGCTACCCCTGTTCTGTCTGATGTTGATTTAGATGACATGAACATATCTCCAGCTTCTATAGAAGAAAACATATCACCTAGAACTAAAGCTATCCTTCCCGTGCATTTAGCTGGGAAATCTTGCAAAATTAATAAAATTATCAATATTGCAAAATCACATAACATACCAATCCTTGAGGATTGTGCACATGCTATAGGAACCAAATATAATGGAAAACATGTTGGAACATTTGGTAAAGCTGGCTGTTTTAGTTTCTATCCAACAAAAAATTTTACAACCATTGAAGGTGGTATGGTGATAACTAACTCAAAAAAAATAGCTGATTTTATACGAACTGCTCGAAATCATGGATTAACCAGATCGCTCTCGCAACGATTCTCTAGTGGAAAACCTTGGGATTATGATATTAAAGAGACCGGTTTTAATTATAGACTTGATGAAGTAAGGGCATCATTGGGAATCAATCAATTAAAACGAGTTAAAAAATTGAATCAATTAAGAAAAAACGTATGTAAATATTATTATGATAATCTTAGAGATGTTGATGGAATAATTGTGCCAAACATTTCGAATAAAAACGATAATGTTTATCATCTGCACATAATAAGAGTAAACAAAAATTATGGTAAATCACGTGATAATTTGTTTAGGGGATTATTGAAACTTGGTATAAGAACATCGCTTCATTACAAACCTATACATGAATTTACAATTTATAAAAAACTTGCAAAAAGAAAGTCATTAACAAATACTATTAAACTGTATAAAGAAATTCTTTCTTTGCCATTACATCCTTATCTTACTAGGAAGGAACAAGATTATGTCATCAAGTGTATTAAACGTAAATAACCCATCAATTTATTGAGGCATTTCAGGAGTTCTTATACATAAAAAATGTGAAATCTATGGCGGATAAAATTCTTTTTTGGATAGATGCGGTTCTTTTTCATTATTGCTTAGCATACTATCTACAGAAGCAATATCGATCCGATCTTTATGCGATAATAGACGTCACAAATAAACCAAAAAATTTTTTTAAGGAACAAAAATTTGTTAATTTTAAAAAAACATGGTTTTATCATGATTATTTACAAAATATTGATACAAAACCTGATCTCGATTATGTATCTAAGATAGAGAAGCAATATGGAATTAATTTATGGAAACTAGCAATTAATGAAAGATTGTTTTATAGATTCAATAATTTTTATAATTTCAAAGAAAATGAAATTCTATCAATACTTGAAAAAGAATGTAGATTTTTTGAAAATATTCTGGAAATAAAACCAGATTTTGTTATAGGTGAACGACCACAGATGCATCACTCACAGCTTTTTTATGAAATATGCAAAGCAAAAGGAATTAAATTTATAACGATTGTTCAATCTAGAATCGGCTACAAATCTATACTTGGTCATAAAGATAATGAATTAGATTCCATCAAAACTTTCGATGAAATAAAACCAACTAATCGTAATTTTGATCAACTTAGAGAATACATATCTTCACATACTGTTTCAAAACAACTTGAAGATTACAAACAAAAATTTGCAACATCTAAATTTGAAAAAATAAAGGCTGCTGGAACATTTTTATTTAATTTTGATAATCCTAACATGGACACGCATTATTCATATTTTGGTAGAAGTAAAAGCAGAGTTTTGTTAGACAGTATTAATTCTACATTGAAGAAATCATCTAGACAAAAATACATCAACAAAAATTTAAAAGTAGATTTTCCAGCAAGTGAGAAATTTGTATACTTTCCTTTAGGATTAGATGAGGAAAGGAACCTGCTCATAAGCACTCCATTCTATACAAATCAGATGGAAACAATTAGACATATAGCAAAATCCTTGCCAATAGATTACAAATTATATGTAAAAGAACACCCCAGTATGTCAATTCGGGATTGGAGACCAATTCCTGAATATAAGGAACTGATGTGCATTCCAAACGTACGATTATTCCATCCTTCAATGGAAACTAGTCAATTTTATGAAAATTGTTCCTTGGTTATTTCTACGGGTGGAACAAGTGGTTTTGAGGCTGCCTTTTATCAAAAACCCTCAATTGTTTTTGGTGATGTAAATTATTCCGTATTATCTTCGGTACATAAGATTAATTCTGTACAAGAGTTACCAGAAGCAATAAGATTATCATTAACTAAAAAAGTCAGTCCTGCAGAGCTAGACCGATTTTTAATACTCTTGGAACAAAATTCGGTAGATTTCGATTGGTATGGGTTCATAACTAAAATACATGATTATTTTTACTATGGAGGTAATTTAGTAGATGTTGAAATTACTTTTGACAAAATGAAAAACTTTTTAGAAAAAAATAAAGACTTACTTGAAAAAATAACACATGCTCATATAAACAAAATCCAGCAATACAAAAGTAATTAAGTTTCAGAATTTACACTAGTAGAAATTTCCTTAAGTATCTCGCACTTACGTTTGAAGTTTTTATCATCTAATAAAGATCGAGAATAATCAAAATTGTACTGATCCTTAATATCCACTTTATCTACATCATGATGTTTTTTTGCTTCTATAATCAATGACATTAACGGGCTCCTATCAAATCCAGTTAGTGTAAAATTTGTTTTATATCTATGCTCTTTTTCATCGTATTTATGCACCAAATTATTTTTTTTGTAAAATTCTTGATTTAGATTTTGCCAGACTGATTCAAAGCCTTCCACATGTAATGGTTCTTTATAATCTTCTAATTCTGACTCGCAGAAATTTTTTTGTTGAATATTATAAAACCCATATTTTTCTAATAAAATTTTTAGCATTTCAAAGTCATAAAGGTAAATATGCGCATATCCTCCAATAAATTCAGTTAATTCATTATTGAATAGTGCAGTATCCTGACCTGCCGATATAATAAAATTCATCAGCGTTCCTCCTAATCCTAAATCGGTTCTCACCTTACCAGACTCTTCTCGTAGTTTTTCTAAAAAATTGGTATCCTTTTCAACATACGCTTTTGCTAATCTATAAAGATCAGGAGTTAGAATTCTAATTATTCCATCTTTTTTTAAAACACGATTAAACTCTACAAAACATTTTTCAAGTTTATAGTGTGGTATATGTTCTATCAGATGACCACAAAATACTGTTGCACAACTTTCTGATTCAAGCTGTATGTTTTCTGCATCGCCTTTTATAGCATTTTTATCTACTTTGCTAGGTTTGTGATCAAGTGAAGTCCATCCTTCTTTTTGCCAAATTGGACTTGGACCAATATTTAGTTTAATGCCTAATTTTTGCATAGTAGAATATTTGTTAGAATTAGGTGGTTATAAAACACTTTTCAGAAATTAAATTAATTTGTAAACTAAGAAATTTTTTGATGATGAGTAGAATTGTTATTATTTATCTACTTTGATAAAATAGTAATGAATATTCTTGCAATCATTCCTGCACGAAAGGGTTCTAAAGGGGTACCCATGAAAAACATCCAAAAAATTCTAGGTAGGCCAATCATAGAATATCCTATAATCTCTGCAAAAAAATCTAAATTTGTTAACAAAATTGTTGTGAGTACTGATAGTCAGAAAATTGCTAAAATTGTAGAGACCATGGGAGCAGAAGTTCCTTTTTTACGTCCAAAAAAACTATCTCTTGACGCAACACCAGAACTTGATGTAATAAAACACATGCTAAAATTTTTAAAAACAAATCAATCCTATATTCCAGACATTGTTATAACATTACATGCAACAAATCCCTTTGTTACATCATCCATGATAGATCGTTCCATTAAAATGCTAAAATCTTCTGATGCAGATCTGATAATAGGTGTCCATCAGATCAAAACTCATCCCTACAGATCGTTTTGGTACCAAAACGGCTACCTTAAGCGTTTTAATAAAAATTTCAATAAATATTATCAGCGGCAAAAATTTCCACCACTGTATTTTCCAAGTGGGGATTTTTACACATTTTGGTATAAATCGTTTAAAAAACACGGCATTATATATGGTCCAAAGATTAAGCCTCTTTTTTATAAAAAGGCTGAAGTTTCGCTTTACATTGATACTATTTTTGATTTATTTGAATGTGAAATGACAATGAAACATTGGAAAAAATTTGAAAAAAAATTTAATGCTAAATTTAAATGAACTATACATTAAGTATACAAAAATAATAGGAAGTTGTTTTGTATCAAAATCAGTTGGTCACAAAATCACAAATACAACAAAAATGTAAAAAGATCAAATTAGTCATAACAGATGTAGATGGTGTATTAACAGATGGTGGACGTTATTACTCAGAAACAGGTGAAAAACTGAAAAAATTTCACACACGTGATGGAATGGGTGTAAACCTCTTACTTAGAAATAACATAAAAACAATAATTCTCACAAAGGAAAAATCCAAAATAACCAGGAAGTGGGCAAAGGAAATGAATATTTCTTTTGTGTATGAAGGACTTACAAAAAAGGAAATTGCCTTGCCTAAAATCTGTAAGAGATTTAACCTCTTACCAGCAAATTTTGCATTTATCGGTGATGACATAAATGATTTGGAAGTTTTTAAAAAAGTTGGATTTTCAGCGACTCCTAATGATGCTATAGAACAATCAAAAACTTTAGCTGACTATGTTTGCAAAGCCAAGGGAGGAGAAGGTGCCTTTAGAGAAATTACAGACCTTATACTACACACAAAATTTCCAACTAGAATAAAATGGTATTAAACTTAAAATAATAAAAATGAGGCTAAAGTTTAGATTTTATTGACATTCATAACTGCAGAAATTGGAATAAATCATAACGGCGATATTAATATTGCCAAAAAACTGATAGATGTATCAGTAGAAGCTGGCTGTGATGCCGTGAAATTTCAAAAAAGGAATGTTGAAAAAGTTTACTCTAAAAAATTGTTGGATTCGCCACGGGATAGTCCTTGGGGTATTACGCAAAGAGATCAAAAGACTGGATTAGAATTTTCTTACAAACAATATGATATTATTGATAAATATTGCAAGAAAAAGAAAATTTTGTGGTATGTATCTTGTTGGGATGTAGAAAGTCAAATTAAAATGAGAAAATTTCAAACTAAATATAACAAAGTTGCGTCTTCAATGCTGGTTCATAAAAAATTACTGAAAACTATTGCTGAAGAAAAAAAATACACGTTCATTTCTACGGGTATGAGTACAATGAAGGATATTGAAAATGCAGTTAAAATATTTAGAAAAAACAATTGCCCATTTGAGCTCATGCATTCACATAGTGCTTATCCAATGCCAAATGAAGAAGCTAATCTAAAGGTTATTCAAACTTTAAAAAAGAAATTTAAATGTGATGTTGGATATAGTGGCCACGAAAGCAGTTCATATCTTTTACCAGTAATTGCAGTTGTAATGGGAGCAACATCAATTGAACGACATGTTACTCTTAATAGAGCAATGTACGGCTCAGATCAGGCAGCATCACTAGAACCAACAGGTTTGATAAGAATGGTGAGGGACACAAGATTAATTGATAAAGTTCTAGGAGACGGAAAAAAACGAGTGTGGGATTCTGAATTACCAGCACAAAAGAAGTTAAGAGAGATATTGGCGTAGGAATTATGAACAAAAAAATATACGATTCTTTTGATGTTGCTTCAAAACTAATTAAAAATTCCACTTCCTTATCTGATCAAATCGAGCAGGCTGCCGTGATAATTGTAGAGTGTATCAAAAAAAATAATAAGATATTGTTATTCGGAAATGGTGGTAGTGCTGCGGATGCACAACACATAGCAGCAGAATTAGTAGGACGATTTAGTATGGAAAGAAAGGCTTTTCCGGCAATTGCACTCACTGCAGATTCTAGTGTAATTACATCTTTAGCAAATGACTTTTCATATGATATTATATTTAGCAGACAATGTGAGAGCTTAGTTTCACCAAACGATGTAGTCATAGGAATTTCAACTAGTGGTAATTCATCAAATGTTGAAAATGGATTACTAACTGCCAGAAAAAATGGCGCAAAAACTATTGGATTACTGGGGAATAATGGCGGTAAAATTAAAAAAGCAGTAGATTTATCGATTATAGTTAACTCATCATCAACTCCTAGAATTCAGGAAGTGCACAGGATAATTTATCACATAATTTGTGATTTAGTTGAAAATCTTTTAAAGAAAAATTAATGAAAAGGCAACAACAACCTATGAGTAATCGAATCCTTTGGTTACTTGACATTCTTCAAGAAAAAACAATAAAAGTGAGTTATATCTCTCCACAAAAACTTCTAACAGAGAATAGGAAAGATATAGAATATAGAATAAATTTTCTTCACGATGTTTTACAAAAAAAAATAAAGCCAAACCAAACAAAATATTATCATTTTATTGCTGATAAAGACAAAGGAATTAAACGTGATCCTGATGAGGCCTCAATTGAATTTCTTAAACTTTATGATGATATTAAAAAAAATGGAATTAAACATCCATTAATTATAGGAGAATACAAAACAACCTCCATCAAAACTCGCCATATTTTGAGAGGCGTAAAATTTTGGCAAAACATGCAAAACAAAACAGGGTTTCAATTAATAGAAGGTGCACACAGACTAGCAATTTCTTTGGTTCTTAACCATCAAACGATACCAGTAAAATTCATCAAGGCATTTTCTTTTGAAGTTCCAAATTATACGGAATATCTAAAAATTAAGGAAAAGGATTATTTGTAGAATATGGAAGGTGTTTTGTGTGGGAGACATTAAAAAAATAACTGCGAAAGTTGATTTACCAGAACCAGGAGGTTGGGATCCTAAAAAAGATCAATTTAACCTACCTTTTGCAATTGAACTAAAAGAGAATTGGCATGTTCATTGGGCTGACATTCGAATTGAAATGACCTCTGAAGATTTTGAAGGATTTGCCAAATCGATCATTACTGCATACGAAAATTGGGAAAAAGATGGAAAACCACCAGTATTACCTGAGATGAAACGGTATAGTGAGTATCCTGATGAAGAAGGTTTTGATCATTTCAAAAACGATGATAGAAACAATCCTAGAAGTAACTCTGGTAAACCAAGATTCCATTTTAAAAAATTTCCACGCACAGAAAGCGGCAAACTATATTTTGACCCAACTTTTCAGATAGAATTACAAAAACCTAGACCTGATGCTCCTAACGGTTGGTATCATCTTCATTACAAAAACTTCCGTATAGAAATTGGACGAAAACAGCTAATTGAAATGGCAGAAGCATTCCAAGACTCTTTAAAAAAATAATTCTCAGAGATTTTTTTTAATATATTCAATTGACGTAACTGGTGAAGGATCTATTTTTGATAGAATTGCACGATATATGCTAACATAATCTAAATAATATACTAAACATACAAGTTTAGTGAGAATACTGCCTTCATTAGAAAAAACTTCTTTGTATTCAATGTTCTTACTTCGAAAAAATTCTTTTAATATTGACCATCTCTCTCTAGTTTTTATGTAATCATCCATTCCTTCAATAAGAAGCGGTTTTAGGTTACTGGGTTTTTCCCAAGCAACAATTCCATTATGACATGCTTCAATTACGTCTTCTGTAATTACATGGATTTTTGCATTTTCTTGTAACGAATTTTTAAATCTAATTGCAGCTGATCGTAATCCAGCTGGATAATAGATAATTGGAATGTTATCAATCCATTTAGCTAACTCTAGCGCTGGATTTTTATCAGTTAGATTTGCAGATGAAATTTGTTTTTGTAGGATTTCTAATTGTGATAATGATTCTAAAACACTAGATTTTTCAATAGGAATGAATTCTTGTAAAATATTCAGTGTTGAGTATAAAAATCCAAAAAGTGATGCACGTGGGGAGTGTGTTTGAGCAATTTTAAAATATGAAATAGCGTTATTTTTGGAAGCAATTTCTTCCATAATTCCTCCTGACGATATTGCAATAATTCGTGCATCGGTTTTTAATGACTCTTCAAGAACCGTCAGCGTTTCATTTGTGTTACCTGAAATACTTGTTGCTACAACCAGAGTATTAGAATCAACAGTTTTTGGTAACAAATATCCTTTCATTACCGATGTATGGATATCATTTTTCGAAAGTATAGCAGAAAACATATCTCCTATAGTTCCAGAACCACCCATTCCAACGAAAATCACATGATCTATGTCTTTAAAATCAGGTCTTGAAAATTCCTGTTCATAACTTTGTTTTGCAATATTATGCCACCTATCATACACCTGATACATTTTTTTAGAATCTATTTTATCAAGATCTTCCAAATTCATAATATAGTTCTTGGCTGGTCATTATTATAAAATACTTAACTATGAATTTCTTTCGAACTCAAGAAATATTATGGTCTATTTTTTAATTCTAACATTGACCCTAAAGACGGTAGAATGGAAGAATAATTCAGTAATAATGATTGACCAAACCAAACTACCAAACAGTCTAGAATATATCACATTCACAGAGTACACTCAAGTTGCGGAAGCAATTAGAACTTTGGTTGTTAGAGGTGCACCAGCTATTGGTGTGTCTGGTGCATTTGGTCTAGCATTAGCAGCATTACAAAGCAATGCCACCGAAAAAAACCATTTAATCAATGATCTTGAAATTGCTAAAAAAATTCTTTTTGATACTAGACCAACTGCAGTAAATTTAGCGTGGGGATTAGATAAAATAATGGATGTTGCAAAAAACGCTGATACTGTTGATGAAATAAGATCATCCGTGGTAGAAACTGTAAAACAGATGGCAGAAGATGACGTTCAAATTAACATGTCAATTGGAAAAAATGGCTCTGAATTATTTAATGATAATGATACTATAATGACACATTGTAACGCTGGTGCCTTAGCTACTGTTGGGTATGGTACAGCTTTGGGTGTAATTCGTGCAACCAAGGAAAGTGGTAAGAAAGTCAAAGTAATAGCTACTGAAACTAGACCAGTCCAACAAGGTTCTCGTTTAACCGCTTTTGAATTAAAACATGATGGAATAGATGTCAGCTTAATTCCAGATACAGCAGTTGGTTATACCATGGCAAATGGTCTTGTTAATGGGGTTATAGTTGGCGCAGATAGAATTCTGCAGACAGGTCATGTATTCAACAAAATTGGGACATATCAGGTTGCTACTATGGCAAAACAACATAATATTCCATTTTATGTTGCAGCGCCACTATCAACCTTTGATCTTCAGAATAGACCTGAGGACGTCATTATAGAACAAAGAAAAGCAAGTGAAGTAACTGGAATTGGAGATAAAAGAACTGCACCTGATGGAATAAATGTGATCAACCCTGCTTTTGATATGACCCCACCTGAACTAATTTCCGGAATTATAACTGAAGATGGTATAGCAAAACCACCATATGAGGAATCTATCAAAGAATTATTCAAAGCTAATTAATAGAAAGTTTTTATTTATTCCATGATTTTGTCAGCATATGAGCCAAGTTAGTACTGAACAAATTAAAAACTCACTTAAACAATGCATGGATCCAGAAGTTCCTCTAAGTATTGTAGATATGGGATTAATCTACGGAATCGATGTTACTGAAAATAATGATGTTAACATCAAAATGACAATGACTACCAAGGGATGCCCACTACATGATACTATGGTTGACGATGTTACTAGATATGCAAAAAAAGTTCCTGGTGTAAATAAC
>Ga0163108_10002071_pt1 | contig 14569 bp, 9 predicted proteins | sample Fk1155metaG_FD_109644 | JGI IMG/M metagenome (GOLD analysis project Ga0163108, IMG submission 109644) | Marine microbial communities from the Central Pacific Ocean - Fk160115 155m metaG | ecosystem: Environmental > Aquatic > Marine > Oceanic > Photic zone | place: The Central Pacific Ocean...
CACTTCCCAGGACACTTCCCAGGACACTTCCCAGGACTGACACGCGATGACAACCGACAGTTCTTCTCCCGAGATGACCGATACCGACCTTCAAGCTGAAACCGACGTGTTTCGGCGTGACTACTCGCGCCTCCGCGACGAGATTGGCTCGGTCATCGTGGGCCAGGACCGGGTCGTCGAATCGGTTCTAACGGCGATGTTCTGCGGCGGCAACGTGCTGCTGGAAGGTGTGCCGGGCCTGGGCAAGACCGAACTGGTCAAGTCCCTGTCGCGGGTACTCGATCTCGAGTTTCGTCGCATCCAGTTCACACCGGACCTGATGCCAGCCGACATCATCGGCACCAGCATCATGAACACCGACGAATCGGGCCGTTACCGATTCGAGTTTCGCAAAGGGCCAGTCTTCACCCAGTTGCTGCTCGCCGACGAGATCAACCGCGCCTCGCCCAAGACCCAGTCGGCCCTGCTCGAGACAATGCAGGAAGGGACGGTGACCGTCGGCGGAGAACTGCATGTTCTCGACCAGCCATTTTTCGTTCTGGCCACGCAGAATCCGATCGAACAGGAAGGAACCTATCCGCTGCCGGAAGCCCAACTCGACCGGTTCATGTTCAAGGTGGTCGTCGGATTCCTGGACCGCGACGAGCTCAACGAGGTGGTCAACCGCACGATTCTCCGGCAACCGATCGATCTTCCCGTGGTCCTCGACGGAAGCCGGATCCTCGACCTCCGCGAGACTCTCGACAAGGTCGTCGTGGCCGATCCGTTGCGGGACTATGCTGTCCGGATGGTCTTGTCGACGCATCCCGACAACGAACTGGCTCCGGAAGGGGTCCGGCAGTTCGTACGGTGGGGCGCCAGTCCACGAGCGGCCCAGGCGTTGATCCGTGCCGCCCGGGTCCGGGCCCTCGGCGACGGCCGGGCCCACGTCGCCTTCGAGGATATCAAATACTTTGCTGCCGAGGTGCTTCAGCATCGCGTGCTGCTGAATTACGACGGCCAGGCCGAAAACGTCGATGTGGCCGACCTGGTCTCCGATTGCCTTTCGACTCTCTCGGTCGATGCCTGACCTTCTCCCTTCCCCCCCTTTTCTCGACGACATCAGACGAACGCCGATGAACGTGGCTCCTCAGAACCAGTTGACGTCGTTGCTGGACAACTCGGTCCTGGCGCGACTCGAGCGACTGAGGCTGCAGCCGAATCGTCGTCAGACGAATCGCACGCAGGGTGAACATGTGTCCGGACGAGGAGGCAGCAGTACCGAGTTCGCCGACTACCGCAACTATGTTCCCGGCGACGACGTGAGGTTTGTTGACTGGAACATCTTCGCACGCCTGAACCGCCCGTACCTGAAGCTGTACCAGTACGAAGAAGAAATGCACGTCGCCATCCTGGTGGATGCGTCGAGTTCGATGCGGTTCGAGAACAAGTTCCACCGCGCCCGGGAATTGGCCGCCGCCTTCGGTGTGATCGGACTCATGGGAACCGAACGTGTCAGTGTCCATGTCGCCGGAGCGGCCGGCGACTCGCCGCAAATGCTGCCACCGTGCAGTGGCCGGGCAAACATCCGACGACTGTTCGGATTCCTTGAACAGGTCGATTGTGGTGGTGACTCGGGAATCGACGAGTCGATCGAGGCAATGCTCCGCCGGCACCGCGGCAGGGGAGTTGTGGTGCTGTTGTCGGACTTCCTGACACCGGCGACCCTCTCCCGACCACTCAACCTGCTTCATTCCGCCGGACTGGAGATCTTCGCCCTGCAGGTCCTGGGACCGACCGAGATCGACCCTGAACTCGGTGGTGACCTGAGGCTGGTTGACAGCGAACACGGCGAGGTTCTCGACGTGTCGTCGATAGGCGAGTTGCTTGGCCTGTACCGTGAACATCGTGAACAACTCGAGGTCTACCTGAGGCGGCAGTGTCACATGCGAAACGGTCGTTTCCTTTCCACCAGTTCCGAGGACCCGATTCAGCAGGTACTCTTCGACCTGCTGCTCAGGCAAGGGTGGGTGAAATGAACCCGACCGGATTTCTGGCACCCTCGTGGGCCTGGCTGTTTCTGCTGGCGATTCCCCTGGTGATCGTCTACTTCCTCAAGCTGAAGCGGCCCCGACTCGAGATTCCCTCGCTGGTGCTCTGGCACAGCGTGATCAACGACCAGCGAGTCAACTCGCCGTTCCAACGGTTCAGGAAACACCTGCTGCTCTGGCTGCAGTTGCTCATTCTCTGCAGCCTGATCCTCGCGGTGATGCAACCGTTTCTGCGAGCGGGGCCGGAATCTTCGGAGAACCTGCCGATCCTGGTGGATTGCTCGGCGAGCATGGGCGCCCTGGACCGTGAGCACGGCAAGACGAGAATGGAACTCGCCAAGGAACGTGTCGAAGAGTTGATCGAGCGGGCGCTCCCGAACCGCATCTGCCTGGTGGCCGTCGGTGCCACGGCGCGACGACTGACCGAGTTCACCAACAACAAGAGACTTCTTCGCAAGGCACTCGAAGAACTCACTGTCCGCGATGTGACCAGCAATCTCGAGGACGGGCTGCGAATGGCCCAGGCCCTGGCCCGACGTGTACCGATTTCCGCCGTGGCCCTGGTTTCTGACGGGAACTTCCCCGATCAGGAAACGACCGGCAACCGCCGGATTGCCAACGTCGATGTCGAACTGCCGTTTGAATTGATGTACGAGAAACTCCCGGCTGCCGGTCCCAATCTCGGCATCATCGCCTTCAATGCCCGGAGACAGACAGCCGCCAAGGTCGATGGGAACCAGACGCCCTGGGACGTGTTCGTGAGGGTCGACGGTTCCCCCGATGAGGAGACCTCCGGCGAAGCCGTGCTCGAGCAGGATGGGCAGCCAATCGATCGATTGCCATTCACACTCTCCCCGGGACAGTCGCAACGACTGGTGTTTCATGTCGAGGCCGGCGGAACCAGTTCGCTGATGGTCAAGATCGAACCCCTTGGTTTTGACGCCCTGGCCAGTGATAACCGGGCCTACCTGGATCTCCCCGTTTCGCGTTCCCTGCTGGTGTGGTGCGATCCGGAGCTGATCAGCTTTCGCCATGCCCTGGATCCACTACCGGGCGTCACCGTCTTCCCCGACGGCGGTGATGCTGGACAACCGGAGATTTACGACCTGGCAATCACCGAAACCGACGAACACACCAATCCGACAATCGATGCGGCGGTCCGCTTGGTGGTGGGACGAATTCCCGTGGACCTCCGGAAACTGATCGCCACTCGTCCAGGCACCTCAACGGTGATCGACTGGAACAAGAGCAGCCTGCTGCTGCAGCATGTCAGCCTGGACAACATCGAGATCAACGACGAACCGGTCAGGGGCGAAGATGTTCAGGACCAGGATTTCCGCGAGGCCGGTTACGAGATCCTGGCGACGGGACGGGCGGGACCGCTGGTCCTGGCCAGGCGGTCCCCGGCTCGCCTGGGTTTCCACCTGCTGTTTCACACCGATCGATCGACGCTGCCCTACCGTGTCGGTTTTCCGGTCCTGGTCAAGAACGCGGTCGAAATTGCCCGGCACGAGGTCGGCCTGGCTGAAATCCGGGGGCAACCCACCCGGGTACTTCGCCCGCAAGTGCTCGAGCCCAATCAGTACTACCGGGTCGTCGGGCCGGACGGCAGCACCCACAGGATCCGCACGGGAGTCGACGGAATTCTCTCGGGAGTCCCGGCACCACGGGTCGGCCGTTACCGGATCCTGGAGGGCGGTGCCGAAATCGCTCGTGTCGGTGCCGGAATTCTCGACGCCGGGGAATCCTCTCTGCTGGGCGCCGGGGAGATCATCCCCCGGGACAAGGAACTGAAAGTCACCGCCGCCAGTTCACCGATCGAGACCGACCGGCCGTTGTGGCCGTCGTTGGCAATGATCGCGTTCTTCGTTCTGCTGGTCGAGTGGTGGTACTTCCAGAAAAAGGCCGCGGGAGCCACCGGCTAGCCCTTCGGTGTCATTGCCCATGTCGCGAAACTTCTCCCTGCCGTTGATCCTCGTCTTCGCCCTGAACGTTTTGGGATCACCCGGAACGCTGCCGGCTCAGGATGTCGATCCGCGGCTGTCCTTGGAATTTCACCGCCGCTTCCAGGAGCTTCGAACCGGTTCGCCGATCTCGATCGACTGGACGCTGTTGTGGGAGGGCCAGGGCATGCCGAAAGGGTATCTCGAAGTCCACGTCCTGCAGGGCCAGGAAAAACTCGGACGACTTCGTACCACCACGCCGGCCGTGCTGACAAGTTCGGGGGCCCGTTTTCGGACGCTGTTGCCGACCTTCACGACCAACGACCCCCTGAGCCCGTTGGACATCCAGGCTTACTTTGTCAGTGATCTCGGGACATTTGACCTCGGAGAACGCTCGATGCGTGTCGCCGGCGCATTCCGCCGGTCCTTTGTCGTCGCCTTCTGCAACCCGTGGCAACAAACCACCTCCCTCGACGAAGTCGCCTTCACCGCCACCCTGGACTTCTCGATTCTGATCGACCCCAATGATCCACTCCGTCGATTGATCGCCACCTACCCGGCGAGGATCTTCCCCGAAGATCTGCCCGATGATCCTCTTTGGCTGTGCGAATACAACCTGATCGTTTTACTGCCGGAGGGGTTTCGCGACCTGCGTCGACCCCAGATGGACGCACTGAAACGCTGGGTCGATGCCGGCGGCAGCCTGTGCGTGTTTCTCGACGAGCCGATCAGCCGGGTTCATGCCGGGTACCTGAACGGGCTGGCGCGATCGGCCGGCGATCGTGTCACGCTCGACGACAACGGCCGCCCCCGACTTGACTCCGGCCCCGTCCGTGTCCGCAAGGGATTGGGACGTGTCGTCGTCCATCAGTCCAGGCCGATGAGCAAGGCCTTCCGGGAATCGCCGGGCTGGCAGAGCAGTGTGGATTTTCTCTGGAGCCGTCACCAGCGCCGCCGCGATCTGCCCGCCCGGGGCGATTCGGTCCGGGTCGTGGTCCGTCCTCGACCGGGCACCCCGCCCCCGCTTCCCGAGATCAAGTCGAGAATTCAAACCCTTGGCAGCCTGCTGGCCCGGTTGACACCCGACGATTTTCGGGTCGTTCCACTTTGGCTGCTGGGTGCCCTGTTGGTCGGCTACGTCGTCGTGATCGGACCGGTCGATTATTTCCTGCTCGGAATTTTCCGCCGGCGGAAGCTGACCTGGATTTTCTTTCCGCTGGTCACCCTGGGCTTCACCCTGCTGATCGTCTGGACGTCACATGATTACATGGGCACGACCGGGGATGCCAAGAGTGTGATCTTTCGCGACATCGGTGACGACGGAACACTGGTCCGCGAGAACCGGTTCCAGCTCCATCTCAAAGGCCAGCACTCGACCCAGGAGACCACGGTCCGCCGAGGCCTGTTCACACCGATCGACCATCGACGATTCCTGTTCAGCACGAACCGGATCGGCAGCATCCCGTTTGGACTTTCGGACCTGGATCTCGCAAAACCCGCCGAGTACGTCGGCCTGATCCCGGGGGAATTCACCGCGATCCAGGATCTGCCCCAGTGGTCACCTCAACTGAACCGTATTTTTCGGATTGGACCAGCCGAGAAAATCCCGTCATTCGACTGGGATTCAATTCAGCCGGAAGCCTTGTCGGTGCCCGGGAAACCGCAGAGTCAATTCATCGCATCGGTTCGCACCAGCTTCGGTGAACGCAGCGGGGCACTGCTGCTCCATGGAGAAGGACCACCGCGCTGGATCGGAGAGTCCCAGATCACCCTGTTCCCGTCGACGACCGAATGGGACGATCCCCGGTATCATTATCGAGAACGCCCCAGCAACCAAGGTCCGGGCAAGCCGGTGGTGACGGAAGTCGCCACGACGAGTTTCCTGCAGGACATCTGCGTGCGTCCGCCCGTGGGCGTCTTCGCAACCATCTCCCAGGTCGGACCTCATGGCGGCAACAACTTCGAGGATCTGGTGATGCTCGATCCCACCGATCCCGGGCAATGGCTGCTGGTGATTGCCCGAACCAAAGGCCATGATCTGATTCTCTACCGGCATCTCTACATCGACCGTCCCTTCGATACCGACGATCCGTTCCCGGTGGCACGGGCAGTTCCTCAACCAAATCCGCCCACGCCATCGATATCACCCAGACGGTGACACATGCCCGTTGTTTCGATCGAACATCTCCACGTCCATTACGGCCCGATCCACGCCGTCCGTGGGATCTCACTCGAAATCCCGCAAGGGGAGGTTTACGGGTTCATCGGCCCCAACGGGGCCGGCAAGAGTACCACCATCAAGGTCCTGGCCACGCTGCTGCCCAACTTCACCGGCACGGCCCGCATCAACGGCATCGACGTCGCCGCAAATCCCCGGGCGATTCGAGAACAGATCGGCTATATGCCCGACTTCTTCGGCGTCTACGAGGACCTCAATGTCCGCGAGTACCTTCACTTCTTCGCCGCCGCCTATCGGATTCCCCGGAAACAACGCAAGACGGTCGTCGGCAACGTTCTCGAGTTGACCGATCTCACCCACAAGATCTCCGACCAGGTCGATTCGCTCTCCCGGGGAATGAAACAACGCCTGGCACTGGCTCGTGTCCTGCTGCACGATCCCCAGTTGCTGTTGCTCGACGAGCCCGCCAGCGGCCTGGATCCCCGCGCCCGTATCGAGGTGCGAGAACTGCTCAAGGCACTGACCGAGATGGGCAAAACCATCCTGATTTCCAGTCACATCCTGCACGAACTGGCGCACCTGTGCACACGGGTTGGAATCATCGAGGCCGGCCAGATGGTGGCCCAGGGGTCGCTGGAAGACATCTACCGACAACTGCAACTGATGCGGATCGTCCATGTGCGTTTGGTCGGTGCCGACGAAGCGGTCCTGGAGAAAATCCGGAAAATCGAGGGAGTCGAAAACGTCGAGCAACAGGTGGATCGCATCGCGATTCGTCTTCGTGACAATCCCGCAGCCGTCGAGACTCTTCACGAGTCCCTCTGCAGCCTGGGAGTCAGGATCCACATGTTCCAACCCGAGGCCATGGACATGGAGACCGCGTTCATGAAACTGACCGAGGGCAAGACCGCATGAATTGGCGGACACCCCGGTTGGGACTGCCCCTGTTGGCAAAAGAACTCGTCGAGCAGGCGTCTCGGCCACGGACCTACGTCGTACGTATTGTCTATGCCACGCTGCTGTTTGTGATCGCGTTCTGGCAGTTCGAGCGAATCCTGGCCAACAGCGGGGCGAGCACGTTTTCCGCATTGGGCAGTGGCAAACTGATGTTCGAACAGGTCGTGTTGCTGCAACTCCTCGGCGTTTTGCTGTTCCTCCCCCCACTTTCCTGCGGTGCGATCACCTCCGAGAAGGAACGGGATTCACTGGCCGTGTTACTGGTGACCCGTCTCGGTCCCTTCACGATTCTCTTCGAGAAGTTGCTCGGCCGCCTGGTCCCGATGCTCAGCTTCCTGCTGCTCTCGATGCCACTGCTGGCCTTTGCCTACTCGCTCGGCGGGGTATCGATCGTCGAGCTCATCAGTGGAATCTGCCTGCTGGCGGTGATCTGTGTCCACATCGGCACGCTGGGACTGATGTGCTCGAGCTGGGCCGGGACGACGGTCTCGGCATTCATCGGCACCTACACGATCGGCCTGATCAGTTGTCCCGTCCTGGCTGTCGTGGCGATGACGACGGCCACGGCCACGATCGGCAAGATCAGCCCGCTCACGCTGACAACCGACAACAGCCAACTCCTGGCAATCCAGTCGGCGGTGTTGCTGGTCCCGGCCGTCTCCTATTTCCTGCTCGGACGATACTTCCTGGTCCACCGGGCCCAGGTCGCTCGCAAGAACCTGGTACTCGAACTTTTCCGCCGACTCGACCGGTTCTTTTTCTGGCTCAACGACATCACGACCGGGGGTGTCGTGTTGATCCGTGACGACGCGCTCCTGCCCGACTTCATGCCGATCACCTGGCGTGAAACTCAAAAGAAATCCCTCGGGACCACCCGTTATCTGGTCCGGGTGCTGGTTTCGATCGAGACGCCGCTATTCCTGATCCTGGCCGCCGTTGCCGGCATGGCCTACCAGACGCGTCTGGGAGTCGCGGCCGAAGCTCTTTACGTCGTCTGGGCTCTGGGGGTGTTGCTGATCACCGTCCAGGCCACCAGCCTGATCAGCAGCGAACGCTCGCACCAGACACTCGATCTCCTGCTCGCCTCGACGATGGACAGCCACGAGATCGTACGACAGAAACATCTCGGCATCCGCCGCCTGATGCTGGTGTTGACGGTTCCACTGGTTACGATCTTCCTGTTCGAGGCGTGGTTTGCGACCGGGACACCCGGACTCGAAGACGGGGCCCTGGCGATCATTACCGTTCCGCTGGCCACCGTCGTCGCAGTGTTCCAGCACTTCGACTACTTCCTGTGTGCCCTGCTCTCGGTCCTGGTCTACCTTCCTCTGTGCAGCTGGATCGCGTTCGTGATCGGGATCAAGTCACGATCGCAGATGAGGGCAATGCTGATCACCCTGATGGTGCTTTTCGGTTGGGCCTTCCTCCCGGTCCTGGTCGCTGGCAAACAGGCCGAGATGATCACGCTCCACCTACTCGAAAAACCCCTGATCGCTGTCCCCGTGTTACTCTGTTCACCCTCGGTGATGATCATGATGAACGAAACCCGCGGACTGGCCGAACCCCTGACCTATGGTGGAATCTCTCCCATTCTCCTGTTCTCTATCGTCAACTTCAGCTTCTACGGCCTGGTCTGGTACGGACTGCGGCGCCGATGCCTGTCCCAGGCTGACCGACTGCTCGGTCGCCTCTCCGGCCACACCGCAGCCACCGCAGCCACCGCAGCCACCGCCAAGGAGCCGGCAGCGTGAATATCAATGCGGCCAAGCTGCGGCGAACCATCCTTGGCCTGTTGTCGCTGCTGTTGTTCAGCTCCGCACCGGCCTACGGCGTCGAAATTGACGACGTCCTCTGGGGATTCGATGGAACCGCGACCGGGCGGAGTTTTCTGCCCGTGCACGTACTGGTTCGCAACGAGACCGGCGATCCTTTTACCGGGTTTCTGACCCTTGAAAAAGAGGTCCAGCTGGGCAACCGCATCGGGGCGGGGTTGATCGAAGCGATGGTACTCGCACCGGGACAGAAAAGTTGGGTTCACTTCTACGTATTTCTCGACAACGGCGACATGGGGCAAGTGTGGAACTGGAGGCTGCGATGGAGTGGAACGCAGCGTGGAACCATCGAATTGGAGTCTTTCCCCAAGCAAGGACCCAAGGCGCGGGTGCTGTTGCTGGAACGGGACGGGCTTTCCGGCGGATCTTTCGGTGTGCCGGTACTTTCCGAGGAATTGTTTCCGCCAATGGTCACGGCCACCGACTCGCTGGACACGGTGTTTCTGGATCACGTACCCCGCTGGCAAGAATCGCAACGCGAGGCCTTTCGCGACTGGCTGTACCGAGGCGGTCACGTCCATGTCCTGCAGGGGGCCGGCGGCGTATTTCCACGCTTCCCGGCCCCACTGGAAGTCCTCAACGCACCCGCCGACGACGCAACGCCGTCGGAAAGCGGTATCTCCCGGATCGGAAGAGGTGTCATCACACATCAGCAGCGGAACCGGTTCGAACTGGACCGGTCGTTCCTCAAACAGACGCTGCCCGACCGCGGCCAGGTGGACCCGAAACCGGCGATGAGCGTGGGCGTCGAAGAGTCCGACAATTCGTTCTTCAGTCGCTTCAATCAAATGACCACGCCCCGCCACAACTGGCTGGCAATCTTTCTGCTCGGCATCGTCTACTGGCTAATGTTGTTTCCCGGAGGCTGGATACTGGGACGATCACGAACCGACTACCGCGTCGTTCTCGCCGCGCTGGTGACCACGATCGGCCTCTTCAGCGTCTGCTTCTCCTACATCGGTGCCCGTGGCTACGACGAAACCGCCACGGTCAACAGTGTCGCCGTGGCCCACCACCTCGGCGGCAACCGCTGGGACGTGATGCAGTGGAGCGGAGTCTTCGTGACCGACGGTGGTCGCTACACGATCACGCACGCGGAACACTCCTCGGACCGAGGCAATCCGTCCCGTGACCAGACAACGATCAACCGGCGCAACAGCGGCCTGCTTTATGCCACGCCTGGCAACAACCACGCCGTTGCCGGTTCGATCGACAACGGACCGGGAGGACGGATGGAAGTCGACATTCCACCGTTTACGATGCGACCATTTCTCCATCGGATGAAAGCCAGCGGCCCGTCCTGGGACATCGAAATCGCTCGAATCAGGTTCGCTGATGATCGATCCCTCGAAAAGCTGTCCCTGCAGTTGCAGCCTACCTCCCCAATTTCCACGCTCAGAAAGTCCTGGGTCATCGGCAACCTGACGGTCTTCCAGTTGAAACCATCAAGCGATGGTCGCGAGTTGGTCCTGGGAAACAAGCTCGGCCATGTCTCGACACTGAAAAAACAACCCAATCAGTCCGCCATGGCCAACTCCCGGTCCTGGGACACCCAGCATCGGCCGACCGAACAACTCTTCGAGGAAATGCACCAACCGTTGCTGTCCGAAATGCTCCGACAGCTCGATCCGACTCTGAAAGAAGCACTTCGTTCCGACCGGCTCCGCCTGTTGCTGCTCGCCGACCAGCCCGAGTCCTTCCATGTCGACAATCCGCAACTCCGGCACCAGGTCGGCCAGGTGTTGTTTGTCCAGGACCTGATCATCCCGCTAGGAACACCCTGATGAATGATCCAACGCCCACCGGCAATCCGGCGATTGAAGCGATGTCCCCGGACCCCTCGTCGGGAATGCTGCCAGGCGATGCGGTGGCCATCGATGTCCGGGACCTCAATCATTCTTTCAAGAACCATCAGGCGCTGCATCAAGTCAATTTCCAGGTCATGCCACGTTCGCTGCACGGGTTCGTCGGCCCCAATGGTGCCGGCAAGACGACGGCCCTGAAACTGATCTGCACACTGCTGCAACCCCAGTCCGGCTCGGTCCAGGTCTTTGGCAAGGACGTGCTCAAAGACACCAAGGCGGTCCGCCAGCAGATCGGGTTCATGCCCGACCACTTCAGCATGTACCGTCAGATGACCGTCACCGAGTATCTCGATTTTTTTGCCGCGGCCTACGGACTGGCCGTCGCCGACCGTCGCACGGTCATCGGCGACGTGCTCGCCCTGACCGACATGGACGGCCGCGCCGACAGTCCGATCAACGGGCTGTCCCGAGGCATGCAACAGCGCGTCGGCCTGGCAAGGGTCCTGATCAACGACCCCGACCTGCTGCTGCTCGACGAGCCCGCCAGTGGGCTCGACCCCAGGGCCCGTATCGAACTGATGGAGATTCTTCGGGCCTTGCGACAGATGGGCAAGACCATCTTCATCAGCTCCCATATTCTCAGCGAACTCGCCGAACTCTGCGACAGCGTCACGATCATCGATCGGGGCCGGGTCAAATACACCGGGAGAATGCGGAGGCTGCTCGAGCAAAACACCGAGTCCTCGATGTACCGCCTGACGATCGCCGAACCCCAGGAACGATTCGAGGAGCGGCTGCTGGGCCTCGATGAAGTCGATTCGGTCACTCGTGTCGAGGAGACGCTCGAGTACCGGGTCACCTGCTCATCGCAGATCACCTCGGCCAATGTCCTGCTGGCCGCCGTCTTGAATCTCGAGGTTCCACTCGAAAGTTTCCAGAAGGACCTCAGGCACCTCAACGAGGCCTTCATGGACCTGACCGAACAGGGAGTCCGCTGATGATGCGGGGATCGCTCGCGCTGTTCACACGCGGCTTGCGTGTCGATTGCCGCCGTTGGCCGATGCACCTGCTGAGGTTCCTGCTGGTGGGGGCCTTCCTGTTCTTCCTGTTCGTCGCCTGGGCAAACAGCCGGTTGGAGATCGGCACGGCACCGGGGCTGATGTTCTTCTCGTTGATCAGTTACACGAATTTCGTCTTCATCACACTGGCCGGGACGAGTTTCTTCACGTCGTCGATCACCGAGGAGAAAGAGGAGCAGACGCTGGGGCTGCTGAAGATGGCCGGCGTGAGTGCTGTCGGGATCCTGCTGGGAAAACTCGGCCCCCGACTGATCAACGCCTTGCTGTTGCTGGCCATCCAGTATCCATTCGTACAACTCGCCGTCACTCTCGGCGGCATCCTGCCTCGACAGATCCAGGCCACCTACATCACCCTGGCCGGCTACATCGTGCTGATGTCGGGAATGGGGCTTTTCTGCAGTGTCGTGGCCGCACGGACTCGTTCGGCAGTGGCCCTGATGCACACGATCATCTGGATGCCCCTGCTCCTGCAATTGCTCCTGTGGATCACCAGGTCGTCAGGCGGCACGGGACCGTTGATGCAGGCCGCCCAGGACCGGGTCGGCTGGGTCTCGATCTGGTCGGTCGTTGGGCGACTGCAAAGCGTGATGATGATCGGGTTTTCCGGTGGCGCGGTCGGGATCCAGTTCTACGCCCACCTGGTCGGCGGGGCGGCCGCATTTCTGCTGGCGTGGCTGTGTTTTGAACGCTTCACGCGGCAACCACACACACCCGGTCCCGAACGTGGCGGGCGACTGTTGCGTGTTCGAGGTGGTCTCCGACTGCGTGCCCTGCCGATGGCACTGTTCGTCGTCATCCCCGGGCTGGCGATCGTTTTCCTGGCCTTCAGCTGGTTCCGGGGCGATCTGCAGAACGGATTCGACAGCGTCCCACATGAATGGGTCCTCTGGGAATCGATCGGCCTGGCGGCGCTTGTCCCGCTGGGCGTCCTGCTGGTGTCAGTACTCAGTCCCGGATCACGTCGGGGCGCGATCGGCGGATGCTGGCCCGGCGTTCTGGCGCCGGCCTGGAAAGACCTGAATTTCGTGTCCGGTGGAGCCATCGGATTGGCCTTCCGCATGACGCTCTACAGCCTGATCACCGCGATGCTCGTGTTCCTGATCGACTTTTCCGGGGCGAGCTGGAGTTGGACCACGCTGGGTGGCTGGATGCTTGGAATCGGGATCCTTGCCGGCACCATGGAACTGGCATCGAACATCGGCCGGGGGTTTCGAACCGAGATCCAGTGGCAGACACTTCCCGGCCTGATGCTGCTGCCCCGATCGGTGGCTGCACTCGGCTGGTCGAAAGTCCTGGGAGGGATCCTGGCCTTGATCCCGGTCGGGATTTTCACCGCAATCGGAGCCAGCCTGTTCTTCACTTCGGTCTGGGAATCGCTGTCGTCACCATTCGATTCGTCGAATCCCGAAACCGCAGTGTTCGTGATGATGATCCCCTTGCAGATGGGTCTTCACTTGATCCTGTTCGTGGAACTCAGCGCCTTTTTCGCTCTCACGGTTCGCTGGGGTTATGTGGCCCTGGCCTTCATCAGCTCGTTCTTCCTGTATGTGGTCGGTTCCTGGGGCATGGCGATGGTGATGATGATCGTCGGCATGCGCACCCGGGGCGGTCCGGGGGGAACCTTGATCCTCAGTCAACTGACAACGATCGTCGTGCTCTCGACCATGATCGTCGTCACCTATTTCGGCATCGGGCGCAAGTTGCGGCACCTGGCCGGACAGTCCTAGCCGGCGACCGCCGCGACCACCAGGTCACCCATCGCCTCCGTCGAGAGCGACTCGCCTCCGGCAGCGATATCGGCGGTCCGGTGGCCGCCGTCGAGAACACCGGCGACGGCCGCTTCAACCATCTCGGCCTCTGCCACCAGTTCCAGCGAATGTCGCAGCAGCATCGCACCCGCCAGGATCGTCGCCAGTGGATTGGCAATCCCCTGCCCGGCGATGTCCGGAGCACTGCCGTGAATCGGCTCGTAGAGGCCCGGCCCGGATTCGCCCAGCGAGGCCGACGGCAGCAACCCCAGTGATCCGGGCAACATCGACCCCTCGTCGGTCAGGATGTCACCAAACATGTTCCCGGTCACAACGACGTCGAAATCCTTCGGTCGACTGATCAGGTGCATCGCCATCGCATCGACCAGGACCACCTCGTACTCGATTTCCGGGAACTCGTCTTCCATCACCCGCTGGGCCACCTGTCGCCAGAGTCGCGAGACTTCGAGCACGTTGGCCTTGTCGACACTGGTCAATTTTCCGCGTCGCCCGAGGGCGGCCCGGGCCGCCAAACGCACGATCCGCTCGATCTCGACGGTCTCGTAGACCATCTCGCTGAAGGCCGCCTCGCCTCCCTCACTCTGTCGACGCCCCGAGTCGCCGAAGTAAATCCCTCCGGTCAGTTCACGGAAGAAGAGAATATCCACTCCCTCGACGATTTCCCGTTTCAACGGTGAAGCGTCAACGAGTTGTCCGTGTGCGGTGATCGGACGCAGATTGGCGAACAGGCACAGTTCCTTGCGAAGTGTCAGTAGTCCCTGTTCGGGCCGGGTCTTCGCCGAGGGATCATCCCATTTCGGCCCGCCGACGGCGCCCAGCAGAATCGCACTGCCGTCGCGACATGCCGCCAGCGTTTCCGGCGGCAACGGATCGCCGATCCGGTCGATAGCCTTGCCACCAATCTCGGCAGTGACAAACTCGAATTCGTGGCCGCAACGCAGGCCCACCGCGTCAAGCACCCGCCGCCCCTGTTCG
>Ga0163108_10002072_pt1 | contig 14566 bp, 16 predicted proteins | sample Fk1155metaG_FD_109644 | JGI IMG/M metagenome (GOLD analysis project Ga0163108, IMG submission 109644) | Marine microbial communities from the Central Pacific Ocean - Fk160115 155m metaG | ecosystem: Environmental > Aquatic > Marine > Oceanic > Photic zone | place: The Central Pacific Ocean...
AGCTTCTGCTTTAGCAAAAGTTCCATTGTCTGGAACAAATCACACGGTAGGAGTTGACGATTTTCATAAAATTTAGAGATAAATATGGCAAAAAAAAAGAAAAATAATAAAAAAAGCTCAAAACAAATTAAAGGCCAACTGGGTAAAAAGAAAGAAACAGCCAGAGAAAAAATGATTGGTCAGACTATTGGGTATAGATATGATGTCAACTTACTACCTGATTATAAAAAACTTACACCATTTTTAAAAAAATATATTGAACATATGGGATGGGACGATCTTAATTGGTTGGAAGATGTCCATATGGGTTATGAAGAAAATAGACCAGCAGTATTTGATAGAAATGCAAATGGCTGGGTAACTATCCCAAATAAAATTAAATTACCTGACAATCAACAAGATAGGGACATGATCGCAAGAGAATTATTAGTTAAATTTCAAATGTCTCCAAACCACCCTTTGGTTGATTTAAAAAAAGCTTATTTAAAATTTTAATTAAACGATTTCATCTTCAGGTTGAATATAAATTTCATCCACTTAAATTCTTCGCAGAATACCTATGCTTATAATTATTATATCTAAAAAAAACGGTTGTTCTCTCTGTGTCTCAATCTATCATATAATTATTAAAACAAATAAGGGAGGAAGACATGACTGACCAATTAGGTGCCCTGACTACCATATTTACAGAATTTTACTATTGGATAACAGTAGTACTTATGTTTTTAATTCACGTAGGTTTCTGTATGTATGAAGTTGGTGCTTCTAGGTACAAACATCACCAACATACCCTAATGAAAAATACTATGCTGATACCTCTAGTAACAGTAACGTGGTTTTTATTTGGTTGGTGGATATACTGGGCTTTCCCAACAGGACCAGGATTAGCACCTTCGATAATGAATGAAAGTGCTGCATTGATAACAGATGAATCTGCATTCAGTGCAAAATGGTACGTGCCGAATAGCTCTTTAATGGCGGTAAACTTAGGTGACCACATTAGCGGAGTATTCTGGGCTGCGTTCCTACTATTCTCTTGGACTGCTGCATCGATCGTTTCTGGAGCGGTAATTGAAAGAATTACAACTTTTGCATTTGGAATTTGCGCAATTGCAATTGGTTCTGTATTCTGGACAATTGACGCTGCTTGGGGATGGCATTTCGATGGCTGGATGCTTAAACTTTTAGGATATCATGATGCTTACGCATCAGGTGTAATTCACGCAATTGCGGGTGGATTTGCATTAGGTATTCTTATGGTTTTAGGACCGAGAATTGGAAAATTCTCATCTAGTGGTGAACCAAGAAATATAGGACCAAGAAATCCTTGGCTAGTAACAATTGGGTTATTCTTAATTTATACTGGTTTCTGGGGATTTTATGCGGCTTGTAATATACCAATATTTGATCTTGGACCAGAGTACGGTATGGAAGGCGTAACATACTGGACTGCAACAAACATATACGTAACCCCTACTACACTTAGCGGTATTACAATGAACTTCTTGATGTCATTATCAGGTGGTTTGTTAGCTGGATATTTGATCTCAAATAACGATCCTTTCTGGACGTACTCAAGTGGACTAGCAGGTATCATCTGTGCTTCAGCAGGTAATGATTTATATCATCCAATACAAGCAATGATCATAGCTATGATCGGTGTTGTGATTGCTTATAAATTACATTACTGGGTTGAGCGTAAATTTAAAATCGATGATGCTGTTGGAGCGGTAGCGGTACATGGTTATGCAGGAGTTGCTGGACTTATAATATGCGGTTTTGTTCTTAACGGATATCCTTCATCTGGATACAGCGTTGGATCAATGTGGGTAGGAACAGACTATGCACCAATCAATCCTTTAGGAATGTTTATAGGTGCAATTATAATGTTCGTAGTTCTTGGATTAATACCAGGCTGGATTATAGCTAAAGTACTTCAGGGAATGGGTAAACTAAGAATTCCTCGTGAAGTTGAAATAGCTGGTCTAGACTACGATCTAATGGAAGCTTCTAGAAGTGATGAAAAAGCAGTTTCCTCATCAACTAGGTAAAGGAGGATAAATTATGGCAACAGTATCAAACTGGATTGATCATTTAAGTGCAGCTGAAGTTAAGGGTGCGGTTTATCCCGGAGTTGGAACTGAAGGCATCTTGTGTATAATTGCTCTAGTTATTTGGATAGGATGGCATGTTTTACAAAATAATGCTGAATCTAATCATCTAGAGAAATTAGCAAGAAAAAGACACAGTGCTAATGATCACAAAAGCAATATTACCGAATGGTAATTAAATTCTAAATTACAAAGGGCGCATTAATCTGCGCCCTTTGTATTAAAAATTCAAAAAAATGGCTGATAGTAATTTTGAAGAAAGCAAAAATAAAACACCAGAAAAAATGGCACGTTTGGCGTGGCCAAAAGCTAAGTATGGAGCTATACTTGCAATAATAGTTATAATAGTTGGAAATTTAATTTACTATAAAGATGTAATTTTTTCTTTTTTAAAATAAAAATATGTTAAGTTAAAAAATGTCAAAAAATTTATCTAAGATAGCTCAAACAAAAAAAATAAAGTATTTTCTAATTAGTTTTGTAGATTTGTTTGGAGTTTTAAGATCAAAATTAGTTCCTGCTCAAGCTATTTCTGAAATGCAAAAAAATGGCGCAGGTTTTGCTGGCTTTGCAACTTGGCTGGATATGACTCCTGCTGATACAGATATGTTCGCTATACCAGATCCAGATAGTTTAATTCAGCTGCCATGGAATAAAGAAGTAGGCTGGTTAGCATCAGATTTATGGATGGATGGAAAACCAGTAAAAGCATCGCCAAGAGTAATGTTAAAAAATCAAATTAAGAAACTTGATAGTAAAAATTTAAAAATGAAATCAGGGGTAGAATGTGAATATTTTTTAATTTCACAAGATGGTTCAAATATTGCTGACCCTAGAGATATTCAGTCTAAACCTTGCTACGATCAATCAGCTTTAATGAGAAGGTATGATTTAATAAAAGAAATATGTAATAGCATGATTTCAATGGGCTGGAATCCTTATCAAAATGATCATGAAGATGCTAACGGTCAATTCGAAATGAACTGGGATTACGATGATTGTTTAATTACAGCTGATAGGCATGTTTTTTTTAAATATATGGTAAAATCTTTAGCTGAAAAACATGGATTAAGAGCAACATTTATGCCAAAACCATTTCAAAACTTAACAGGAAATGGTTGCCACGCGCACGTTTCTTTATGGGATGATAAAATAAATAAGTTCTTAGATAGTAATGACCGTTTCGGTTTAAGTAAACTCGCATATAATTTTTTAGGCGGCATAATGAAGCTTGCCCAACCATTGTCCGCTTTTTTTAATCCTACAATAAATAGTTATAGAAGAATTAATGCACCTCCAACAAAATCTGGTGCTTCTTGGTCGCCAAGTAGCATATCTTATTCAGGAAATAATAGAACTCATATGATAAGAATTCCTGATGCTGGAAGATTTGAACTTAGATTAATGGATGGTTCTGTTAATCCTTATTTACTTCAAGCGGGAGTAATAGCTTCAGGATTATTTGGAATGAACAATAAATCTGACCCTGGAGAACCTTTGACATGTAATATGTACACAGATTACAAAAAATATCCTGATTTGAGCAAGCTCCCAGATGAAATTGAAGATGCTATTTACAATTTAGACGACAGCAAAGAACTTAAAGAATCTTTCGGTGAAGAAGTAATTAATAGTTATATTAAATTAAAAAAAAATGAAATTAATGATTTTAATAGAAGTGAAAATTTTAATAAAGAAGAACCTGTTACTGACTGGGAAAAAAATAACACTTTAGATTGCTAGTACATGTCAACTGTATCTGAAGTTAAGAAATGGAAATACTCAAATTTTTTAGAAAATAAAAAAAATAAATTTAGTAAAAAAAATATTTTAAATGTACTTCCTATAAAAGATATAGATGAAGCATACAAAACAATATCAAAATGGGACCATTACTCACCTACTCCATTAATATTATTAAATAAACTTTCTAAGAAGCTAAAACTTAATAAAATTTTTTATAAAGATGAATCTAAAAGATTTAAACTAAAATCTTTTAAAGCTTTAGGTGGAGCCTATGCTGTTGAAAAAGTAACAAAAGGAAATAAAAACGTAGTTATTTCTACTGCTACAGCTGGAAATCATGGAAGATCAGTTGCTTGGGGATCAAAAAAATTAGGACTTAAATGTAAAATTTTTATTAGCGAATACGTAAGTGAATTTAGGGCAGAAGCAATGAGAAGTTTTGGCGCAGATGTAATAAGAGTAAAAGGAAACTATGACAATTCTTTAAAAGAATGTATCAAACAATCAAATCAAAACAATTGGCAAATTGTTCAGGATGTTGCGTGGCATAATTATAAATTGATACCTAGATTAACTATGGCAGGATATTCAATAATGATGAAAGAAATTTCAGAACAAATAAATAATCAAAAAATTTCTCATGTAATACTACAAGCTGGTGTTGGTGGAATGGCAGCTGCAATGGTGGCTGGTATAGCTAGGTATTTAAAAAATGTTCCTAAGATTATTGTAGTTGAGCCAGAAAGTGCTGCATGTGTTTTAGAAAGTATTAAAACCGGAAAAATAGAAAAAATTTCTATTAAAAAGGAAAGTTTAATGGGTGGTATGTCTTGTGATGAGGTGTCTTTGGTTCCGTGGGAAATATTAAAAAATTCTGTTAACCATTGTGTAACTATTTCGGATAATTACATTGCCAATACAGTTAAATCACTTGCAAATTGTAATTTTAGTGATGAAAAAATTATTGGTGGTGAATGTTCAACGCCAGGAATAATAAGTTTAATTAGCCTATGTAATGATGAAGAAATTAAAAAAAAAATAAATCTTAATGAAGATTCAAACATATTATTATTTGGTTGTGAAGGTGATGCTGATGAGCAATTATATCAAAAATTATTAAATCAATAAAAATGCCAAAACCAAAAAAAATTTTAAAAAAAAAAATTGAAAATTTAGATTTTTATAAAATATTTAAACCAGAACTTACTCCTAAAAAAATGTTAACGTTAGGTGTTTTTGGTGGATCTTATTTTGGATTAAATACAAAAGAATATCCTAAATCTTGGTTTGCAAAAGCAAAACTAAGTAAAAATTTTGATGCAAGTTTAAATCGTTTTAGAATTAAATCAGGATTATCAAGAGAGCATTGGATAGAAAAAGGTTGGATTTTTTATGAAGATCCCTTAGGTTGGTTTCAATGGTACTGTAGATTTTCTAATGGAAGACGAATTCCACATATAGATGAAATTCAAATTAAAAGATGGAAAAATTTTAGAAGACATGTTTTAGCAATAAAAAAAAATTGTGAAAAAAATGATCTAGGTTGTAGAAGAAAACAAAGACAGGCAATTCTACAGTGGGCTTATGATCCTTTTATATAATTTTGCCTAAAATGGACACTAAAACACCACAAATTGTATATAAATTAACCTTTGCAACCATATTTAGTATGATATGGTTTATCCAGCTATCGATAGTGATTCTATAGCTATTAAAACAAAGAAAGGGAGCTAGATATGAAAATATTATCAGGTCTTACAGGTACGGTTAATAGCCTAACTAGCGTTGTTATAGCGTTATTAGGTTTAGGAATCGTTGTTTCTCTACTGGGTGGAAATGTTCCATTTGTTGGTGGGGTAGCAGACAATATAGTTAGTCTGGTACAAAGTTTAGGAGATGCGGGTATAGTTGGTTTAGTAGCAGCTATAGTTATCCTAAATTTATACAAGTAGAGATAGAAGTTAATTAGCAACCTCCCTCATGCTAATTAAGCAAAATAAAATCCCTAATCCTAAATTATTAGGGTTAGGGATTGTTAAAAAGGAAATATTATGAATAATTGGATTTCGAAACTTACTCAATATTTAACTAAATTTCTTGAACTTGGTGTTTTGTTATTAGCTGTATCTGTAATTGCAGAAATAATATTTGGACCAAATGTAGCTTTTTTTGGTTCACAAGTAACAAAAAATTTAATTAATTTACTTAATGCGCTTGGTGAACAAGGTGTTGCAGCTTTAATAATAGTATTTGCTGTAATATTTGCTTACCGAAAGCTACTAAAGTAATTTATTATTTATATTTAGTTTTAAAGTCTATTCCATACTCTGATCTAGGACCTTTTCTTAAACCAAATGGTCCTGCAATAAACAGAGTCAATGGTTTTGTTTCGGACTTAAGATCAACCCTATGAAGATTATTTGCTGATCTAAAACCTATATACCCAGGACGTCTCCAAAATTTTCCATTTTTTGTTGTTTCCCAATAACCATCTCTTAAAATAATTGTAATATAGGGACAAGTATGATTATGAACACCTTGTCCGTGATCATTGGCCAACATTTCATGAATCAAAATGTTGAAGGGAAACCATTTAGGTCTATGTCTAAATAAAACATAATATCTATTAATCCAAGGTTTTGCTTTGTGATGCTCAGGATGACTTGGGCCTCTATCTAATACCATTCTTTTTCGTCCTAACTTTTCAAGTAATTTTAAAATCATAATTAATTTAATCTAATTACAGAATTTTCTTTAATAATATATAAATTTTGATTTAAAACAAAAGGTCTTGATATTTTATCACTATCTATTTTTAATAATGAAATAGGCTGTCCAGTTGAAACATTTATAATAATTAGTTTTCCATGATTAGTTGTCAAATAAATATTTTCAGAGCCAACAATAAATCCAACGGGTTTAATTTTTGATCTTTTCTTAATCTTAAATTGTTTAAAAACATCCGTGGTTCTAATTATATTTCCTGATTTTTTATCAAGAATAAATAAAAAACCTTCTAATGAAACAGAAAAAATTAAATTATCAATTAAAGTAGGTCTCAAACTAGAATTTATTTTTTGTGTCCAATTAAGAATTCCAGTAGTTAAATCTAAAGAAAAAAATTCATTTTTATTATTAGAAAATAAAATTGTATTATTGTCAGCAATTATGTCAGATGTTTTAAGAAAAATTTGCTCATCTAAAACTACATTAGCTCGTGTTGGCGTTTGCCAAAGTAAAGTTCCATTATTAATATTGACGGCACTAATATCGCCGACTGAATTGCTAAAATAAACCACATCGTTAATAATAATCAAAGAAAGTTTTTTTTGAGATTTTATAAATGATTTCTCAGTTCTCACTTGCCAAATTTCTTTACCATCTTTTATTGAGAAACATTTTAGATTATTTTCAAAATCTATAACAAAAAATCTATCTTTATAAATTTTTACTTGTGAATTAAATGCAGAAGAATTATTTCTTGCCCACAACAATTCACCAGAATTAATATCAATTGCATAATATTTAGAAGTATTGTCAGCTACGACTAAAACATTTTTATTTCTTGCTAAAAATAAAATCGGATTTAATTTTTTTTCACTTTTTGAGTAATAGTTTTTTCTCCAAATAAGTTTAGAAGAATTATTAAATTTTAATATTGATCCCTTATTGTTAAAAAAAATAATATTATCCTTATCAAAAACGATTTCTGGCTCAAATTTATTAAAATCTTCAATTTTAGAAAATTTATATCTTGAAATATTTTTTAAATTTCCATTATAATTTACTCTTCCATTATTATTATCAAAATTATTAACAAAACTATTATTAATAAGTTTTGCCGATAAATTAATTTTTAAGCCTGCATTAAATTCTTTATCTAAAACTTTTTCTTCGAAAAAAATTTCTTTAATTTTAAATTCAATTTTTTCTTTTTGTGATATTTTTTTAGTTTTTGTCCAAAAACCAGTTTTTTTATCAAAAGAACAGCTTGATGTTAATAACAAGGATAAAAACAAAAATAAAAAAAAATTTAAAAATTTATTCACTAAAATCTCTATTCAATCTTTTTTGTGCTTCAGTCTTAATGCTGTTATTATTATTTTCTAAACTTATAATTTGTTTAAAAAAATCTTTTGCTTTTTGTTTTTCATTTTTGTAGTAAAAATACTCGCCCAACAAATAAAGTCCATGTGGCTTCCAAATACTGTTCGAATTAATTAAAGGTTTTAAAATTTCTATTAAATTATTTTCTGATTCAAAATCAGCATTAAATAATGCTTTTTTATAAATTATTAAATTTTTAATCTCTTTTTCTAAATTTGTTTCATTTATTAGTATGTCAAAAAGTTCATTAGTTTTTTTATTTTCTTTAATAATTTTATTATCAATCAAAAAATAAAGTGCCAAAGGTGAATAAGTTCTGTCTTTTTTATTTACTATTTCTATCAATTCAAATTCAACTTTATTTTTATTACCCGCAAGAAAATTAGTTGTTGCTATATTGTATTTATTTGACAGTTTGATTTTATTTTTTTTTTCAAAATCTTGATAAATAAAATAACTAAATAATAATAAAATGATTATTGAAAATAATATTATTATTCTATTTTTATTATTTATTAATAAATTTTTAAATTTTTCGTATCTTGTATTTTCGTTAATTATCGTTATTTCTTCGTCCATATTTATATCATTTTTCTTAAAACATACTTTAAAATTCCATCATTTTTAAAATATTCAATTTCATTTTTTGTATCAATTCTACAAATAGTTTCTACTGTTTTAATATCACCTGAATCATATTTTATTTCTACTTTTATTTTTTCTAATGGCTTAATGCCTTTTTCTAAATTAATTACTGATATTAATTCTTTTCCTGTAAATTTTAAATTTAATCTATTCATTCCATCTCTAAATTGAAGTGGTAAAATTCCCATGCCAATCAAGTTTGACCTGTGTATTCTTTCAAAACTTTCTGCAATTACCATTTTTACTCCTAGTAATTTTGTACCTTTTGCTGCCCAATCTCTAGATGAGCCTGTACCATATTCTTTTCCCCCTATTACCACTAAGTCAGTCTCTCTTTTTTTATATTCAATAGCAGCTTCATAAATTGGCAAAACTTTTCCTTCTGGATATAATTTTGTAAATCCTCCTTCTGTTCCTGGTGCCATTTCATTTCTTATTCTTATATTACCAAATGTTCCTCTGGTCATTATTTCATGATTTCCTCTTCTAGATCCATATGAATTATAATCTTTTGGTAAAATTTGATGTTTCATGAAATATTCTCCCGTAGGACTTTCTTTGTTAATAGATCCTGCTGGTGATATATGATCTGTAGTAATCATATCTCCTAAAATTAACAAAGGTCTTGCGTCTTTTATTTTTTTAAACCCTTCTGGTTTGTCTGAAAGATTATCAAAGAATGGAGGTTTTTTTACATAAGTTGATCCTTCTTCCCAACTGTAAATATTTGTTTTTTTTGTTTTTATCTTTTGCCATTGGATAGGTCCTTTTGAAACATTTGAATACCTTTTAATAAACATTTCTGCACTTAATGCTTTTCTTAAAGTGTCTTCTATTTCTTTGTTAGATGGCCAAATATCTTTCAAATAAATTTTTTTACCTTTTTTATCCATTCCCAAAGAGTCTTTATAAAAATCAAATTCCATATCTCCCGCTAAGGCGTACGAAACTACTAGTGGTGGTGATGCTAAATAGTTTGCTTTTATATTTGGTGAAATTCTTCCTTCAAAATTTCTATTACCAGACAAAACAGAAACGCCATAAATATTTTCTTTTTCAATTGATTCAATGATATTTTCTGGTAATGGTCCAGAGTTTCCAATACATGTAGTACATCCATAACCTACAAGATTAAATCCTAGTTCATCTAAATACTTATCTAATCCAGCCTTTTCCAAATAATCAGTTACTACCTGTGATCCAGGAGCTAATGAAGTTTTTACCCAAGGTTTTGTTTTCAATCCAAATTCTACTGCTTTTTTTGCTAATAAACCTGCTCCAATTAAAACATTTGGATTTGATGTATTTGTACAAGAAGTTATTGCAGCTATTAATATAGAGCCATCTTTAATTTCAAAATCTGTTTCATTAACCTTTGAAATTTTTTTTTGTTTTCTTCCTGTTACATTTTCTAATACTTTTTTAAATTCAGATGATGCCTTATTTAATAAAACTTTATCTTGAGGTCTTTTTGGTCCAGAAATAGTTGGAACAACTGTGGACATGTCTAATGAAAGAGTATCAGTAAACTCAATATCGTCACTTGCCCATAAGCCTTGCTCTTTTGAATAATTTTCTACAATAGCTATAGTATTTTCGTCTCTTCCTGAAATTCTTAGATATTTTAAAGTCTCTTCATCAATAGGAAAAAAACCACAAGTGGCTCCATATTCTGGAGCCATATTTGCAATTGTTGCTCTGTCAGCCAAAGTTAAGTTTTTTAATCCTTCTCCATAAAACTCAACGAACTTTCCAACAACTCCTTTGTCTCTTAACATTTTTACTACTGTCAAAACTAAATCTGTAGCAGTTGTTCCTTCTGGCATTTTGTTTGTAAATTCAAAACCAATTACTTCTGGTATTAACATTGATATTGGTTGTCCCAGCATTCCTGCTTCCGCTTCTATACCGCCAACTCCCCAGCCAAGAACTGATAACCCATTTACCATTGTAGTATGACTATCTGTTCCAACTAAAGTGTCTGGAAATAAATAATTCTCTCCCTTATACTCTTCACACCAAACTACTTTTGACAAATATTCTAAATTAACTTGATGACAAATACCTGTCCCTGGTGGAACAATTCTGAAATTATTAAAAGCTTGCTGTCCCCACTTTAAAAAAGAATATCTCTCACCATTTCTTTTAAATTCTATATCAACATTTTTTTCAAATGAATCAGATTTCGCGAATTTATCTACCTGCACAGAGTGATCTATTACTAAATCAACTTTAGAAAGAGGGTTAATAGTGCTTGGATCTTTATTTTTTTTCTTAACTGCTTCCCTCATCGCTGCTAGATCTGCTACTGCTGGTATTCCTGTATAATCTTGTAATAAAACCCTTGATGGTCTATATGCTATTTCAGTTTTTGATTTTTTTTCTTTTATCCAATTTTTAATTGAATCAATTTGATTTTTTGTTACAGATATATCGTCTTCATATCTAAGTAAATTTTCTAAAAGAACTTTTAAAGATTTAGGTAATTTTGATATGTCTTTTAGACCATTTTTTTCAGCCTCAATCAAAGAAAAATATTTATAGGTACTACCATTAATATTAATAGATTTAAGAGTATTATAAGAATTTTTAACACCTGGTTTCATAATAAATTTACATTTTATAGATTATTTAGACCAAATTATGTATCAAAACTATAAATAAAATGTTGCTATACAAGTTAATAAAAGAAATGACATAATATAATTAAATCGTTTTATAAATTTCTCATTTGTCGCGAATCTTCTTAAAAATTTACCTACAAGTGTCCAAAAATTAATACTAATTATTGCAAAAATGAATGCTACACCAATTACCCAAAAAGAATAGTTTAAAAAATTTTGCCCTTTCTGAACATATGTTGAAACCATAATTATTGCTACAATGACTGATTTGGGATTAATAAATTGAAAAAAAAAAGTTTCTATAAATTTTACAGGATTTTTTTTAGAATTTTCTGAATTTTTTTTTGAAAAAGAAATTTTATAAGCTAGATATATTAAAAAAATTGACCCTGTGTACTTTAAAATTTCTTGAATAATTGGTAGCTTTTGAAAAATATTTACTAAACCAAAATTCATAATTGTTACCAATATTGTAAAACCAAAAACGACACCAAGCATATGAGGAATTGTTTTTAAAATACCAAAATTAAATCCTGAGTAAGAAGCTGCTATGTTGTTAGGACCAGGAGAACAACTTGTTACAAACATAAAAAGACATAATGATATTATTTCGGGATGCATATAATTATGCAATTGGTAATCCATTTTCAGCTTTTTGAGATGGGTGGACTAAAGTTACTTTTCCTTCTGCATCTACTGATCCAAGAATTAATACCTGTGAAACAATGCCAGCTATATTTTTTTCTGGAAAATTACATACAGCTATTACTTGTTTGCCTTTCAAATTTTCTTCATTGTAATAATCAGTTATTTGTGCTGAAGATTGTTTAATCCCTATATCTTTTCCAAAATCCACTTCTACAACTAACGAAGGTTTTCTTGCTTTTTCATTTTTTTTTACTGAAATTACTGTGCCTAATCTAATATCTACTTTATTAAATATATCGTAGGTTATTTGTTCTTTCATAAAATTAATATATAATTGAAAAATTATATGAGTACAGAAAATAATTCAAAATCTATTTACGAAAATACAATAAAAATCTTATCTGATTTAATTGCTTTTCAAACTGTATCGGGTGAAAATAATAGCAATTTAATCAATTATTGTGAAAATATTCTTGATCCTTTAGGAGCAAGTTCATTTAGAACTTTTGATAACGAAAAAAAAAGATTTAATTTATTTTCTACTTTTAAAGCTAAAAAAAGTAACGGCAAAATGCCAATAATTTTATCTGGACATACTGATGTGGTTCCTGTGTCAAAAGGTTGGTCAACAAATCCTTTTAAAGCAACAATAAAAGAAGATAAAATTTATGGAAGAGGGTCATGTGACATGAAAGGATTTATAGCATGTACTTTGGCATATGCTCCAATTTTTTCTGAAATAAATTTAGATAGAGATATTCATTTTTCATTTACTTTTGATGAAGAAACAGCTTGTCAAGGAGCACCTATTTTAATTGAGGAATTAAAAAAAAGAAATATTAAAAAAGGAATTTGTATTGTTGGAGAACCAACAAATATGAAAATAATTGATGCTCATAAAGGATGTTACGAATACACAACTCATTTTCAAGGTTTAGCTGGACATGGTTCTGCTCCTGATAAGGGTGTCAACGCAGTAGAGTATGCGGTTAAATTTGTAAATAAATTGTTAGAATTAAGAGAAACATTGAAATTAAAAAAACCTAAAGACTCTATTTTTAATCCTCCTTATACAACTTTGCAAATAGGTGGTATTTCAGGAGGTATAGCTAGAAATGTAATTGCTGATAAATGTAAAGTTGATTGGGAATTAAGACCGGTAATAAAAGAGGACGGAATATTTGTTAATAATGAAATTGATAAATTTGTTAATGAAGACTTGCTCCCAAAAATGAAAAAAATTTATCCAAATTCATCAATCAAAAAAGAAATTATTGGAGAAATAATTGGATTTTATAGAAATGAAAAATCTGATGCATGTGAATTAATTTCAAATATCACTGGTGATAATTCAAGAAATGTTGTTTCTTTTGGAACAGAAGCAGGACTATTTCAAGAAATTGGCATCAGTACTGTTGTGTGTGGACCAGGATCAATTGAACAGGCTCATAAAATTGATGAGTATATAAAATTAGATGAAATAAAAAAATGTTTAAATTTTCTTGAGGGAATTAAAAAACAATCTAGTTAAAATTAATTCCAACCACCAACTGTTTTAACTTCTAAAAATTCAATCAAACCTTCAGTTCCAGCTTCTCTTCCAATGCCAGAATGTTTGTATCCTCCAAAAGGAGAGCTTACAGCTATACCAACTCCGTTAACATCTACCATTCCAGATCTAAGTTTTCTTGCAACTCTTTTAATTTTTTCTTTATCTTGCGTTTGAATATAGTTTGTTAAACCATATGGAGTATCGTTAGCTATTGAAATAGCCTCTTCTTCATTTTCAAATGGAATTATAGATAGTACAGGACCAAAAATTTCAGTTCTTGCAATCTCCATTTGATTATTAACATCGGCAAAAACTGTTGGTTTTACGTAATAACCTTTTTCTAAACCTTTGGGTTTTCCGGTTCCACCAGCAACTAATTTAGCGCCTTCATCTATTCCTTTTTGAATTAATGTTTGAATTTTATTAAATTGTACCTCAGAAACTACTGGTCCAATGTGATCGCCGTCTTTTTGTGGAGAATCTACTTTGGTACTATTTGCTAATTCTTTTACTTTTTCTACGGTTTCTTTATAAATTGATTTTTCAACAAGCATTCTTGTAGGGGCATTACATGATTGTCCTGAGTTTCTAAAACATCTCAGCACACCTCTTGCTACTGCTTCTGCATCAGCATCTTTAAAAATTATATTTGCACCTTTTCCACCTAGTTCTAAACTTATTCTTTTAAAATCCTTTGCAGCATTTTGAGAAATCAGTGCACCAGCTCTTGTTGATCCTGTAAAAGAAATCATATTAATATCAGGATGGCTAGTTAAAGCATCGCCAGTTACAGCTCCATCTCCGTTTACCAAATTAAAAACTCCTGGAGGAAACTTGGCTTCATCAATCATTTCTGCAAGCAACATTGATGACAAAGGTGCTATCTCAGATGGTTTTAAAACAACTGTACAAGCTGATGCTAATGCAGGAATTACTTTTAAATTAACCTGATTTATTGGCCAATTCCAAGGTGTAATCAAAGCACATACACCTTTCGGTTCATAAAGTAATTTTTGATTATTTTTTTCTTCTCCTAAATCCTTTTCAAATTTAAAATCTTTTAATATATTTTTGAATGATTTAATATGACTGGCTCCAGTTGCGGCTTGCATTTCTGTCGAAAATTTCATTGG
>Ga0163108_10002073_pt1 | contig 14549 bp, 8 predicted proteins | sample Fk1155metaG_FD_109644 | JGI IMG/M metagenome (GOLD analysis project Ga0163108, IMG submission 109644) | Marine microbial communities from the Central Pacific Ocean - Fk160115 155m metaG | ecosystem: Environmental > Aquatic > Marine > Oceanic > Photic zone | place: The Central Pacific Ocean...
ATTATAGGGCCAATATTTGCACTTTGATTGAAGCGAGTTTGTGACAGGCCGGTTTGTGTGCCGATTTACTGAACAGAACAAGACAATAACTGGCGTTTAATAGACATAAATTGCTAATCATTTTGGATTGTCCCGCTTAGCAACATCGCTAACAATGTCTGTATGTTGTTTGTTCATTTCTTCTCAAAATTAAATAATGACACCGGATTTACTTTGAATAATTCAACACGCAGGTGGCAACGGAGTTGCTGTCTGTTAAGTCTGATTTCGACAGTACTGGTCTTGTTTGGCTCAACGTTGACGGCTGGAATACTGGAATTAGACAGGGAGCCGATTAACTACAAGACAACTCCCGTTCAAGACCGAATACAGTTGTTGAAGCAACGCTTGGAGGAGGGTACCGCAAAACTTGAGTGGGACGAGAAGCATGGCTGGCTGCCCTCCATGCTCAAACATCTCGAGGTTCCCGCCTCGTCACAGACACTTGTGTTTTCCAAGACGAGTGTGCAGAACACCCGCATTACTCCAGCCAGGCCAAGGGCGGTTTATTTCAACGATGATACCTATGTGGGGTGGGTCCAATACGGGGATGTGCTTGAGCTCTCGGCTGTTGATCCCAAGCAGGGTGGGATATTTTATGTCCTTACACAGGAAAATACTGACCGTCCCAAGATTGTTCGTGATCAGGGGGATTGTTTGACGTGCCACTCTTCGTCCAAGACCAAGGGAGTGCCGGGTTACCTTGTTCGTTCTGTGTTTGCATCAGATGACGGTCGGCCTCATTTCGGTTACGGCACTACCACTACGGATCACACAACGCCTATGAAAGAGCGATATGGCGGGTGGTACGTCTCGGGCACTTATGGTGGAATGCGGCACCGCGGCAATGTGATTGCCAGCGATGATCGTTCCAACCCTATCGATCCTGAAAAGGGCGCCAACATCATTGATCTGAACAAACTTTTTCGAGTTGAGCCCTACCTCGACAGGGGAAGTGACATTGTGGCGTTGATGGTTCTCGAGCACCAATCGCAGATGCATAATCTGATCACCAACGCGTCCTTCGATTGCCGCCATGCGATTCATTACCAGAAAATCATGAATCGTGCGCTCGACAGGCCCATGGATCATGAGACGGAAAGCACCCGGAGTCGCATTATTGCTTCTGGTGACAAATTGCTTCGGTACATGTTGTTTTGTGATGAGTATCAACTGGAGTATCCCATCGAGGGATCCTCCGGATTTACCAAGCAATTTTCCTCACACGGTCTCCGGGACGACAAAGGGCGATCGTTGAGGGATTTTGACCTGAAGAGCAGGATGTTTCGTTACCCCTGCAGTTTCTTGATCCATTCCGACTCTTTCGATGAACTTCCCGCCCCACTTCTGGCGCATGTCGAGACGCGACTGATTAATGTGCTGCAAGGGAAGGACAGGAGCGGGGAGTTTGAGCACCTATCGCTCGGAGAGCGTGAAGCTATTCTTGAAATCCTCATCGATACCAAGCCGGGTTTTCGAGACAAGGTGGAAGCTTTGGAATAGGTTTACTGTTTGAAACCGGGCTTTACGGTGGGACAATCTGCTGGTAGTTCTACCGCACCAACTTAATCCCGGTCTTGACTTATTTTTTGGAAAGAGAGGTGAAGCCGATTCAGGTCGATAACGGCCTGTCGCTGCATCAGCGGTATCAATCGATGCGGTACCGGGCGATCCGTTTCCCTGGCAGCGAGCAGTCAAGTGCCCGCCCAGCTGCGCTCGACACCCGGTTCGGCAACTCGCCGAACGTGACCTCCCCTTTGGCGGGGGCGTCGATAGGGCAAGCCAGCGCCCGTCTGACTACCCAGCCTTTTACTGACTATGGACACCCCGAATTTGCCGTGGCACGCCGTGAGGTTGCCTACGGGGTTAACCCGTTCCAGTCCGGCTTGAACGAGGTCGGCTGAGTTCCGATGAAAGACACCAGGGTTGCCTCCGTACAATTCGAGCACGCGCCCGGCGACAAACAGGCGAACATTGAGAAGGTGCGCTGTTTCACCGCCAAGGCGGCAGAGCAGGGCGTCGAGTTGTTGGTGTTCCCGGAGATGTGCATTACCGGCTACTGGTTTCTGCGTGACCTGAGCCGGGAGCAACTCTTGGCTCTCGCAGAGCCGGTGCCGAGCGGGGCGACAACGGTGGAATTGCTACGCTTGGCCAAGCGTCACAACTTGAGCGTCGGTGTCGGCCTGCTCGAGATCAGCGACGAAGATGAGATGTTCAACAGCTACGTCGTGGCGATGCCGGATGGGAGAACGGTCTGCCACCGCAAACTGCACGCATTCGTGAATGAACACATCCTGAGCGGCAGCGAATTTACGGTATTCGACCTGCCCAACGGAAACCGAGCAGCGATCCTGATCTGTTACGACAACAACCTGTTCGAGAACACCCGCATTGTGGCGCTCAAAGGGGCGGAGATTTTGATCGCCCCTCACCAGACCGGCGGCTGCCGGACGCCGAGTCCGCGCTGCATGGGCGTGATCGACCAAGCATTGTGGCACTCGCGCCGCGAAAACCCAAAGGCGATTGAGGCTGAATTTTACGGTTCAAAAGGCCGCGAGTGGTTGCTGCGCTGGATGCCGTCGCGTGCCCATGACAACGGGATGTTTCTCATCTTCAGCAATGGCGTCGGGATCGATGGCGACGAGGTGCGAACTGGCAACGCGATGATATTAAACCCCTACGGCGAAATTCTCACGGAAACATGGGTGCCTGATGACAAAATGATTGTTGCCGATCTTGAGGCGTATCAGTTGGCGATGAACGTTGGCATGCGCTGGATCCAGACCCGCCGGCCGGACATGTACGGGAGTCTGGCCAAGCCGACTGGCCGCGAGATGGACACGCGCACAGTCCGCTTTAAAGGCATCAAGAAGTCAAACTGAACCGCTTGTTCAAGGGGGCGCAATCACTCCGTGCCGTCTATCGTGAGAAGGGCGCTCCATTCGTGCTTGTACCGCACCCGGGCGTTCAAGGTTGCGTCTAGGGTTAATTGAATTGTGCCCTTTTCGTGCAACTTGGCCTCGGGAGCAACGCCACCCCCGATTCTCCTCGGGTCGCTTCCGTCCGTCGTGTAGTAAACTTTACCCTGTCGGGGGGTGATCTGAATCGACTGGCTGTTGCCTGTTGCGCGTTTGAATTCGAGGGGAGGCACATCTGAAATGATACCGTGGCCGTACAACTGGGCCAAAACAATCTCACCTCGAGCCGGGAAGTATTCGTCGGCAAGTCGGTTGATTTCGTGATTCCAGTCATCGTCGCGGTTGTGAGGGTGCCTTCCGCGCGATGCAGTCCCGCCGGAAGGTGTGTAAGAGGAGTCGCCCCAACGCGCCGATTCGCAAACAACCGCGCTTTCGATTGACCTAGCCCTTGCCACGAAACGGCTTCGTACGGACTTGGCAGTTAGCACACCGTCATCGAAAAAATGTTTTTGTATACGGTCACCAGCACGGACGCGGAACTCCTCGTTCTCAAGGCACTGCTGCCAGATCCACTGTGGGTTGCTGCCGGAGTAGCTATCACCAGCGGGGAAGGGGCCGGTGCGGTCCTCCCGGAGATCCCTGAAAGTATGCTCTGCGTCCCAAGCGAAAAAACGGAACCCCTCCCGGCTGTTTCGGTTGCGAATGCCGTACCAGTTGTTCGGGCCGAAATTCTGCCCCCAGGCACTGACCGGGGCGTCATAGTTACCGCCGTAAAAAATGACCAGCATGTAGTCGATCAGGTTGTCCACATCCAGCAGACATTCGTAATCCGAGTTATCCGAGCCGTCCGCATTTTTGCCGAGCATCCTAAAGTAGGCTTCATTTGTCTGCAGTCCCGCTTTGGCCTGCTTCCAGAGCCGCTCCCAAGCGTCGAGGTTTCCGTCGTTGGCCATCACGCTGACGCTTCGATTGCGATCCTTGAGATAGGTACGCCCCTTCTTGATGGAGTCGTACTCCTCCTTATTGCCACCAAAATATGATTTACCGAACGATGCCTTGATCCGTTCGCAGGTGTTGTACAGTCCCCAGTATTGGCCGTTGATAAACAGGTGACAAAACTCCCCCCGGGCGGCAGGTTGCTCCATGGCCAACTGCAGGTCTCGGTTGAATTGATCCCTCAAAAAGATTGCCCGGGCCTTGTCTCCGATGTGCCACGAATAATTTTGGAATGTTCGCAGGTCGAAATTGTCAAACGTCTTTGCGCCGGCGTTCCCGAATAGCGGGAAATCCAGCTTGGAAGGGCCATAGGTATCGCGAAAGAATAGTCGGAAGGAGTGCTTGGGATTGTACCTGCGTCGGCTGAAACCGCCACGAATTCGGATACCGCAGTCGATCTGAAACCCTTTTGATCCATCAGGCTGGATGAACTCGACGGAGCAGGGGCGTTCAGACTCATGCCCATCCCATTCGGCGTTGGCATAGATGCCGCTCTTTCGGTCGAACAGGTCATCCAAGTTCATCACGATAGAGAACGCCGGCAGCGATTGAAAGCCGACAATCAGTTCATTGGAGTAGCGAGGGTCATCGACGATTCGGGAATCCATTCCGTAATCCACCTTGTTATCCCCCCAGCTGTATGGGAACGACTCCGGCGGCAAGCCATCCGGCGATTGTCGAATGATATCGTCCATAAAAAGGAACGTGCGTGTTGTTGGTGAAGCGGGCTTGAATCTGGGCTTGAAAGCAGTTGCGCGCACCGTTGTCGTCGAGTCAATAGTCAAGGATGAGCCGTAGAGGTTTCCGTTGTCTTCCGTTGGACTGGTACCATCCAGCGTATAGCGAATCTGCGCCCCCTCCGTTTTCGTTGTCAGCCTCAACTCAAATGGTTTGTCGTGCCATCCTCGCTTAATGCTGAACTTCACACCGCCGGCTACTCCCGTGATCGATTCCCCGTTGGTGGTCCCTGGAGTTGGTTCGCGAAAAAAATGTTCTGAGTCCCCCAAGCTATTTTGTCGGATAGCTGAGAGGCCGTAGGAGATATCCCGTTTCTGCCTCGGATAGGGTGCAAATTCGTGGAGGACCGTGAGTCCGTTGCGTGCAAACAGGCCGAGGTAACCGCCCTTGCCCTTTATGGCAAAATTCGAATGCAATGGGGCGTCCACATTGCTGCGGTTCTTGCCGGAAAGGAAGATGACCAGATATCCGCCCGGAGCCAGAGAGACTGTCGGAATCTTCCATCGCATTGGTTTTTTGCGGTTGTCTGTCAGCCAGGCGCCGGAGAGGTCGATCGGTTGTTCACCATAATTATGAAGTTCGAGCCAGTCGCTGTGGTCGCCGTCTTCGTCCTGGTGGCCCGAGTCGTTGATTGCGGTGAACTCGTTTATCACAATCGTGGGGTTGGCATGTGCCGCGAGCGCGAGCGCAATCGTGAGTAGAAGGGGATGCGTCATCGCTGGTTTAAGTGGTGTCACGGCGAAGAATGTTCAGCGCGAGACTGCTTCCTTTTCCCTGATGGCTTTCAACTCATCCCTGCTGGCTTTCCCGTCACCATCGGTGTCGAAGCGTTTCCAGCGGGATTGCTGCCCTTCCGACTTTCTGTCTTCAAGGCCGCTGATGGTGCGGCGTATGTACGCATCATACGGATTGTAGTTGTTGCGCTTCAGGTTCCCCACGATCCTCTTTTTTTCCGCGTCGTCGAGAGTGCCGTTTTTGTTCGCATCGTATCGGTTTATCACTCGCTTGATCTCTGCACGCCGGGCTGTTTCCCACTCATTCCCATCGAACCGGTTGTTCTTGTTTTTGTCGTACAATTCCAGCCAGCGTTCCGGCGGAGCTTCCTCTTTGCCCTGCTTTTGGCGTTCGCTTTCCCGCAACTCTGCAATGTGCCGTGAGCGTTCTTGCGCCTCGTTTTTTGTGGCCAGTCGCATCGTTTCTCGTTCGGTTTTGCTTAGAAAGCCATCTTTGTCTTTGTCGAACCGGGTTAGCATTTTTTTGCGTATATCGACGAAAGGCTTCTTGCCCGGTTGCTCCGGATTGGGGTAAAGCAGCGGCCAGGGGATTTTGGAACTGTGTCTCTGCGCTAGCGCATCTGGTTGTTGGGCAACAAAACAGCCCAAGAGGGACATGAACAACAAGGTTCTTTTCATGAGATTCGACAAGATCGCTGAAGCGGTCCCAGGATCAGAGCTCGAGTTTTTCCACTGGGGCAGACGCTTGCACAAAGGTGAACGATCCAAGTCGGGAAATCCTGACTCATTTTTCTTTTATTACACCCTAATCAAGCGACTTCTTCAGGACAGTGTTATCCTTTGGGCACAAGCGAGGCGGATTTCAGGTCGATTAAATAATTGCTAAATTCGCCGAGCGACCATGAGTTGTACATCTACACCGTCCGTTTTAAGTGAATCGAAAAGTCGAACTGAATCTTTTCTCCAATCGCTTGCTTTCAGCGACTGGAACTGCCCCACCAGATGTCGTTGGGTACCTCCGGAACCCCGCTTACTTGCGCCATCTCGTAGAACTTTTTATAAGTCAGGTTGATTGACGCGCCCGATACAATGCCAACGGTGGCAGCTCCGCCGACATCCGTGCGATTATTTTTATTGGTTCCACCGGTTTTGTGACGCTGGGAGATGCCCTCATTTGGCTGGTTGCCGGCATCGTTGAACCAGAATGCATTTGTATCGTCAGTTTCCCATTGGATAATATTCCCCGGTTCGGTCGATGAAATCTTGCGAACCCTTGAACTATCGTAGGTTCCTGTTCGGGGGCTGGGTTCGGGGTGGAAATGAATGATGTTACCGTTCCACGTATAGCTGGTCAATTTGATAGGGCGTTGAAGAAACAGCCTACTGTTGCCCCCGGTTGAGGTGGCTTTGTCCTTGGGGCACATGAGCACTTTATGATTATTCCCCAGGTAGTTTGCCAGTTGGCCGTGTTTGAAAGACTCGTACTGGCCAGCCAGTTGTTTTTCCAGGCCCTTCATTGTAGTTGCACTGGAGTAAGAAGGCATCGCGGTCGTGCCTGTCCAATTGTGGCTGGACACGCTGCATTTTGATCCCGCACGGAAATTCGTGGATCTCTCCGGTTGGCTACCGGCATAGGCCCATCCAGTTGGGCCGCTTCCGTTACCTCCCCAAGTGGGGTGCGGGAGATAATCCTCATAGTCGCCCGTGAACATGTTCAGTGCCAGCATGATTTGCTTATTGTTGTTCCAGTCGATGGAGTTGTGGGCTTTGTCTTTGGCCCGGGACAAGGCGGGGAGGAGTAGGCCGGCTAGAATGGCAATGATGGCGATAACCACCAGTAACTCGATCAGTGTGAAGCCGAGGACGACTCTGGTGCTCAGTGATTTGGGTGGGGTTGAGTTTTTCATAAAACGTGACATCGTCTGGTAGTCAAGAGGTTTTGCTTGGTGTTAGCGACTTGGTACGTGCGGGAATACTTTTTCTCGTTCTGTTTTAGCTTATGATTCATTCGTAATATATACGCTCGAGTGTTTTCGCACTGGAACAATATGAACAGAATGCAGGTGCCAGTTGAATACAGAAAAAGAGATTGAGGCACAAGTCATTATTTAAAAAAATTTTCACAGGATGGGCTCAGAATAAGGCACTCCTTTCCAATGTAATTTGTTTCTAATTGCAATAAAATGAATATCGGGCCCACAAAGGGAGTAAAATGAAAATATGGAGGGATAATTGCGCTTAGCCATCTGTTTAGCGAATGCAAGCAACGCAACGCGGATGGAACGGCTGTAATCTGAGAGTGGTTTCCTGGGATACCAACTAGGGCGATACAGATTCTGTCTTGCATTGAAGATGATGGATCTCCTTCTCTCCTCTCCCAGCGGAGAAGAGAGAAGAGGGGCGTGGAAGGGAGAGTTCCACCTCGATCTAAATCAAGATAATCGGCTTGTGGAGTTGCCTCTTCTGCGTTTTTTTGCGTTCTCCAAAGACAAAAAAAGACCCTCCCGAATTTGGGAGGGCCTTTGGAAGAATGATTGGAACGAATTATATTCCCCGAGGGAAAATCATTTCGTTGTCCTTGTTCCCAGAATCTATCAGGTACTGTTTGAATCTGGCACCACTTGCCTGTTGGCAGGAGGAGTCAGACAAAAGGAGGTCACCCTGTGTCTCGTGCAAGCTTTCTGAGTATCCAACGTCTTTGGATGCAGTAAACTTATTCAAGAGCTTTATGTGCCCACCCTTTTTGTCTTTGTCGTTATCGTATTTACGTTTATCTTCTTTGCCGGTCCATACATTTCGATCACCTGCCAAGATTAGGTTTGGCTTGGACTCGTCAGCTGCTTTGCCGAGGAAGTAGCTCATACTCAGGTTACCGGTTGTACCACCAAATGGAATTGTGTTTTTGCCAGCGGCGCCGCGAGGCTTTTTCTCAGCAAATGAGTTCGCTTGGTTACGGTTGCCGTCGCGTGGGCAGCGAACGACTTTCGGGTTGCTCAACTCGTTTGAGAGAGACTGCCAGTGGCGCCAGTTGTCCTTATACTTGCCTTTGTCGATAAAATCGGATGAACCGCCCTCCGACGCTGGCACCATCCATGGGAACCGATCCTGATTGTCCGTTGCATAGATGCGCGTGGCGATGCCAACCTGCTTGAGGTTGTTCACGCATGCGATCCGCTGTGCTTTGGCTTTTGCCTTTGCCAATGCAGGCAGGAGCATGCCGGCCAGAATGGCAATGATTGCGATAACGACCAACAGCTCAATGAGCGTGAAGGCCCCGACTTTGTTTTTTTGATAACGCTTCATGATGCGGTTCTCGATTTAATTATAGTATGTTAACAGTTAACAATTCACCTAAGTGGTAAATGGGAGGCGAAGCTTCGTGCCTGATCGGACCCTTGTCAACGCCAAACTAAAAAAAAAAGCACTTCAAATGCCATGCTTTTTAAGGCTAAAACTGAGAACTATTCACTGTTCGGAACGGTGTCCAAGGCGTGAAGGGCGCACAAACTGCGTGAAAGGCACGCGTATATGTAATCTTCGTGCAACTCTCATTCAGAATGCATCCAAACATACTTGACGCCCAATATTTCGGAAACAGCTTCGATAGAGCAACTTTTGTGGCGCTGTGATGCGCCATTATCCACCTTCGAGCTGATGTTGTTTTTGAAATGTTAGCGTTGTGAGTGATTGCAGGGCGGGATACAAGCGTGGCGGTGGCAATGAAATTGCTAAAGATGCACTGGAGGTTTGGCCTGTCCAGTTGCCCCACCATCACCTGATGAATCTTGAAAATCGACTTCTGCGCCTGTTGGGGCGAAAACAGTACGCCCCGGCCGGGGCGGACGATATCACCAACAAACTCGGGCTCGCCCAATCGCAGGCCAGTGAGGTGCTGTCTGAGCTGCGCGATCTTGTGCGGTCGGGCCGGGTGGTTCGTCTGCCCGGCAAACGGTTCTCACTGCCGGCTGACGAGGATCTGATTGCTGGACGCATCCTCATGAACCGCCGGGGAGGCGGCCGGGTTGTTACCACTGACGCGTCGCAGCCGTCGATCGACATTGATCCCAGTGCCGCGCGTACTGCCATGCACAACGACCGCGTGCTTGTGCTGGTGGAGCGTCCGGCATTGTCGAACCGTGAGCGCCGCCATGGCCGGCGCGCGCCGTCGGGCCCAAGCGGGCGCGTTGTCGAGGTGCTTGAGCGCGCCAGAACGCAGGTGGTTGGCACGCTGGAGAAGTCGCGGCAGCTTTGGTACGTCGTGCCGAGTGACCCGCGGATTACTCACGACATTTATTTGCCGAAGCTTGGCCAAGCGGCCAAGTCGAAAGCCAGACGTGGCAACAAGGTGGTTGTTGAGATCACTGAGTGGCCGTCGCGCCATAATGCGCCAGAGGGTAGGCTGCTCGAGGTCATCGGCAGCCCGGGTGCTCCGGGCGTTGATGTCGAGTCTGTGCTCCGGCAGTACGAGCTACCCAGGCGCTTCCCGGCCAAGGCCAAGGCCGAGGCCCGGCGCTTGGGCTCGAAAGTGACGGTGACCGACCGCAAGGGTCGACGGGATTGCCGTAAGCATCTTGTCGTGACGATCGATCCGGTGGATGCGCGTGACTTTGATGACGCCATTTCGCTGGAACGCATCGAGGGACGGCGCTGGCGGTTGTGGGTGCACATCGCCGACGTGTCGCACTACGTCACGCCCGGGAGCGCCCTCGACAAGGAGGCACGGCAGCGCGGCAACTCGACATATCTCATCGATCGAGTCATCCCGATGCTGCCGGAGGAGTTGAGCAACGAGCTCTGCTCACTAAAGCCGGGGGTGGATCGGCTGGCGCGCAGCGTGGAGTTTCTGCTGAGCGCGAACGGGCGGATCGAGCAGGCGAAGTTCCACTCGACAGTCATTTGCTCGAAACGCCGTTTTTCCTACGAGGAGGCGATGGCGATTCTCAATCGCGAGCCGGCCGGCGATATCGAGTGCATGCTGCACAACGCCCATCGCCTCGCGCAGAAGCTGAGGCAGGCGCGCTTCCGGGCAGGCGCGCTGGATCTCGATATGCCGGAGCACAAGGTGCTGCTCGACGCCAAAAGCCGGTTGAGCGAGGTGCGCCGGGTGGAGAACGACGTGTCGCACCAGTTGATCGAAGAATTCATGCTGTTGGCTAACGAGGCTGTAGCGAAGGAAATCAAGCGGCGCCGCATCAAGGCGATCCACCGTGTCCATGACGATCCGGACACCGAGAAACTCGACAACCTTCGGGCGCAGGCAGCGTTGATGGGAGTACGCGCCGGTAACTTGGCCGACCAGAAACAGGCCGGCAAATTTCTCGCGGGCCTCAAGGGGCATCCGCTCGCCGACGTCTTTCGTATCGGCTACCTGCGCTGTATGAAACGCGCCTGCTACTCGACGGAGCCGATCGGCCACTACGGTTTGGCCAAGGACGACTACGTGCACTTCACCTCGCCGATCCGTCGGTACGCCGACCTGATCGTGCATCGTGTCGTTTACCAAAACGCTAAGCTCGATGACACGGCTCTCGTCACGGCGGCTGACCATATTTCGCTTACCGAGCGCAACTCCGCCGACGCCGAGATGGACAGCAAGATAATCACACTTCTGACGCATCTCCAGCGGCAGCTCGATCGGCGCAAGCCGGAGACTTACACCGCCATGGTCACCGATGTGCGCTACATCGGTGCGATGGTGGATATTATCGAGTTGGGGCTAAAGGGCTTGGTCAAGCGCTTCAGCATCAGCGACGACCATTACCGGTTTGTGCCGGAGCGCGGCCGACTCGTTGGCCGTCTACGTGGCAACGAGATCGCGCCGGGCGATCAGCTAAAGGTACAGATCGAAGCGGTTGACCTGCTTAAGAAACAGGCCGACTTCCGAGTCATTAAACTGCAGGCGGCCAAGGGCAAAAAGAAAACAATGCCAGCCCGGAAAAGCAGTCCGAATAAATCTCCCAAACGCCAAGGCAAACCAAGGCAACCCAAAGCCAAGCGCAGACGAAAATGAAACACACTACAAAATATGGGATTGCACTGTTTACAGCCGGCTTGGGTATGGCCGGTTTTTTTAACCGCAACGAATCGAATTCAGCTTACGTCGAAGAGCTGGTGACGAATCGTACATCGTCATCCGGACTTCGTACTCGAATTAATACTCCTGTTTTTTCGAGTACGAGGGACGAGGACGGTTTGAGATTGGTAAAGGCGATTGATCGTGGCCAAGCGTTGCGCTTGCAACTGCCCGGGCGCGAGCCGCTTGACTTTTTGTTTCGCGACTTTCCTTTGTTAGCCAACGGTTACCGCACAACGCTTGGCCAAACAGATCGACTCGACGCAGAGCTTCGGCTGTTCGAGGGCCGGTCGGTCGGCGCTGCTGGCCAATTACACACAGCGACGCTGGCGTTTGCCGACCGTTCCGTCGCCGGTGTGGTGCGCCTGGCCAACGGCGAACCGGTGCAGTTGCGCCGCGCCGCTGGCGAAGGATTCGAGGCACTCACTAGTTCGCCCCCGGAGCTTACGTGTGCGCGCAACCCACGAACCGGTACGTATCGGACGATGTTGCTCGACGGCTTGGCCAAACCGGACTGGGGTCAAGCCGAGACGGCCAAGCTTGAACCTTCACCCGAATACCCGGTGATGGCTAGTTCGGGAGTCAACCCGGTCAACGGTGCCCCAACGCTTGTGCTCGGTAGCCCGGCCAATCCTCCGCGCTACGAGGCATCGCTGAAGGTAGCTACGGTCATTGTCGCGCTCGACAAAGCGGCGACCGGATTGAACGCAAAAAACCATCTTGCCGAAGTGGCCAGCCGTTACCTCGCGCTGCTGGCCAACGTTGCGGCGATTTACGAGAACCAACTTGGCGTGCGGTTGCTCGTGCAGGAGATGATCCTCACGCCCGACTCGGATGCTTACGATGATATCCCGTTCGACATTAATGGCGGCACGCTGGACCAATTCGCGGACTGGGTTCAGCGGTGGCGTCCCGAGGCCACATACGGGCAGACGGCGTCGATTCGTTTTGGAGACGGCTTGAGTGCCGGCATCTTGGGAATTGCCTACCAAAACGCGTTGCATACGAGGAACGGGGTATGTGTCATGCAGACCGGTTTTGGTTGGGCGCTCACCTCCCACGAAGTGGGGCATATTTTTGGTTCAGGCCACTCGAATGGCGGCGTCATGAACGCGCAGTACTCCACCAAGATGCGTTCGTTCTTTACGGACATTGAAGGGCAGGAGCACACCGCGGCAATGCAGATTTACAGACAGTCAAGCGACCGACTCGATGGCCCTGCGTCCATGCGCAATCCGGAGGAGATGCCGTTCGCCGAGGACAACGTCGCGTGGGGTGCACTGGGCGAACTGATCCGCTGCGACGTGTTGGCCAACGACCTGAATCAAGTTTATCGCGGGCAGGAAAACAACCTCACATTGGCAGAGGTCGGGCAGGTGACGCCGCGCTATGCCGGGTCGGTCGACATCGAGGCGGGGCAGGCGGTGTTCACGCCATCGACCGGCTTTGCGGGAACCGCTTGGTTCAGCTACACGCTGCGCGGCGACGCCGGACGGGGTTGGCTGCACAAGGGCGATGTGGCGGTGGTCGTCGGCGATCCTGAAGGCAGCGTTTTTGAGATGGACATCGCGGCGGGCCAGTCGCGAACGTTCAAGCTGCCCGGTAGCGGTAGCATCAGTCAAGTGCGTGCCCCCAAGCAGGCACTGCTGCATGAGACGATTAGCAGTTCGTCCGTTTATGTTTTGCGCGTGAACAAAGAAGCAAAGGGCAGCGAAAATATCCAGTACCGCGCGGGAGGAAAGAGACAGACACTCAAGCTAAATTACATTAATGAACCTCCGATTGCCGAACCGGATGTGCTGTACCTCTCTGCCGGAGAGTCGGTGAGTTTTAATCCGCTTACCAATGACCATGCGGTCGGGCTGCGCGGTGCTTTCAAGACTGAGCCGGTTATCGCTGTCAGCACTGCTGGCGAGGGGCGTGACGGGCAAGATTATTTTCCTACCGGTTTCCGGTTGTTCAGCGCGCAGTCAAAAGCCAGTCGACTGGGTAGCTTGACGGTCCATCGCTCGCCGGTCCTGCGCAACGGTCGGCGCCGAAATGATCCCAACGGCCTGCTGACATTCAAGACCAAGAGTTCCGCCAGCGGCAGCGGCACGATCGAGTATACAATTGAGGACGCGCTTGGCCAACGGGCCGAGGGCATGATTCAAGTCATCGTGTCGGGTTCGAGCGATACGATGCTTGGCTCAGGTGATTACGCGCGCGCTTGGGTGCCGACCAACGATCGGTACGACGACGCGTGGATTGCACTCGATTTCAACGACAGCAGTTGGAAACGCGGCCGTCAGGGAGCCGGATACGAACGCAGCAGTGGCTATCAGTCGCTGATCAGTTCTACATTGAATTTCCGCACACAACTCTACAATAAAACCGAGTCGCTGTATCTTCGGTACGCATTCGACATCGACGAGCCAGGGGTGATCGACAGACTCAAGCTGCGCATGAAATACGACGACGGTTTCGTTGCTTATCTCAATGGCAAACGGGTGGTCTCGGTCAACGCGCCATCAAGCCCACAATGGAACTCCGGCGCAACGACCACGCACGATGACTCGCTGGCGGTGCAGTTCGAGTCGTTCGACATTACTGCGCACCGTGAACAATTGCGCGGTGGCAAAAACATCCTCGCCATTCACGGGCTCAACGGTGGCCTGACCAGTTCTGACATGTTGATCGTCACCGAGTTGGTGGCCACCGGACGCGGCAACGCGCGCCTGCCGGAGGTTGTCTGTGATCCGCCGGTTGAGCGGACGACCGAGTCGATCACACTCGCGGGCAGATTGGCCGACAGTCAACCGGGTACGAAACTGTTTTTCGTCTGGGGTAAAACCGATGCTGGCCCGAATGCCTCCAAGTGGGATCAAACCAAACAAGTCAAATCCGACACCGATGGACAACTGCGTCACACGGTCATTGGCTTGGCCGCTGACTCTGTCTTGTACTATCGACTGTACGCGAAAAACAAACTTGGATCTGCTTGGGCTGTGGACACACAAAGAACATCGACCTTGGCCAAGGGCGTGTTGGTGGCACGACCGGATGAGTTTA
>Ga0163108_10002074_pt1 | contig 14537 bp, 7 predicted proteins | sample Fk1155metaG_FD_109644 | JGI IMG/M metagenome (GOLD analysis project Ga0163108, IMG submission 109644) | Marine microbial communities from the Central Pacific Ocean - Fk160115 155m metaG | ecosystem: Environmental > Aquatic > Marine > Oceanic > Photic zone | place: The Central Pacific Ocean...
CTAACCTGCGAAGCCCTGAGAAATAAAGCGCATGTAATCAGCTGATCGTCATCGACAGAGTAAAAGACAACAGATCCAGGAACTCATAGCGGAAGCAGGGATACACCATGAAGACATCTTATCGATGCACAATAGCATTAGTCGTACTGACAGCGTTGCAAGCCGCTGTTACAGCCGCGCCGCCTGTTCCTGAGAACCTCCCTCGGCCCGATGGCAAGCCGGGTGATGCGACGAAGCCGGTCAAGGTTTACATCCTGGCGGGTCAGTCCAATATGGTCGGGATGGGTAACATCTCCGGCGCGAAGAACGTCTATACGGGCGTTTACTTGAGTTCCGATCCTGCTATCCCCAATGGTCCGTTTCAGATCTATCGTGTGGGCAACTATAAGGTCTCGCGGCTGAGCGTTTACCTGCCGGATGGAAAACCGACCGACAAGCCCATCGGAGAGGGGCTCATCGAGGTGCCGCAGCACGGCGTCTATCAACTGCACTGCGGATTCAGCGAGAGCTCCTTCTGCGTCATGCACCTCGATGGCAAGGAAGTCTACCGTCGCGAACAAGGCAGTGAGCCGGTCAAGCAGGACGTGACTCTCAAGCCCGGGAAGCGTTACACATTCAAGATCTCTGGTTTCAAGGGCGCGCCGCCGAGGTTCTGGATGCAGAAGACTGACCTGTTGGGGAACGGTGACCTCGAAGCGGTTTCCAAACGCGAAGGAAAGTTTCCGTGGCTGGTGGATGAAGATGGCAACTGGACGATTCGCAAGGACGTGTACTTTCAGGAAGCCCGGCTCGCGAAGGACGGCAAGGGGTCGCCGCTGAGCGCCACCTCCAATGGTAAGTCCATCGGCCCGGAGCTCGGTTTTGGCCATGTGCTGGGTGCGTTCCACGACGAGCAGGTGTTGCTGATCAAGACAGCCCAGGGCAATCGCTCGCTGGGTTTCGATTTCCGTCCACCTTCAAGCGGCCGCACCGATCCCGGTAACAAATTCGAATCGGCGGAATACGGGCTGATGGTTGAGGGTGTGCGCAAGACGCTCGACAACATCGAGAAGGTCGTTCCCGGCTACAAGGGTCAGGGTTACGAGATCGCCGGCTTTGTCTGGTTCCAGGGTCACAAAGACAGCTTCTCCGAAGAACTGATCACGAAATACGAAGAGAACCTGGTCAACCTGATCAACGATGTCCGCAAGGAGTTCAAAACGCCGAAGCTGCCTGCTGTCGTGGCTACTGTCGGGTTTGGTGGACACAGGATGCAGGACAAGTTTCTACGGATCCTGAAGGCGCAAATGGCGGTCGGCGATCCGAAGCGGCATTCCGAGTATGCCGGTACTGTGGCCTCAGTCGACACACGTAACTTCTGGCGCGAGGTAGATGAATCTCCCAAGAACCAGGACTACCACTACAACCGTAACGCGGAGACCTACATGCTGATCGGTGACGCCCTTGGCCGCGCGATGGTCGGACTGCTGGGCGGCAAAGTGGAGCCTCTTGCGCAGGCTCCCCGGCCAGCACGCGTCGCCGGGCAGCAGGCTGCTGAGCTGTCGGAGGAAGAAAAAGCTGCGGCTCAAAAGGCGCTCCGGCCGGTCATCATGGAAGGCATCGCGCAGGCCTACATCGCCAATCGCCGTTACAATGCATCCCTCTTGAGCGAGGCGGGTGGACAGCGGCCGGAGCGGGCCAACCAGTTTCTCCGCGGGGCGATGTACGGGCTGATCAAGTGCTGTCACGCGGCCGGCATCCATGATTACGACTGGCACGACTTTGGCCCCGACCTCAGCAAGGCCCAGTGGGATTACTTCAGCTTCGACCCGCCAGAGACCCTGCCCTTTGAAAAAGGAAACCGCTACCGCAAGGTGACGTATCCCGAGGGGATGGCAAGCTGGTTCGCGTCCGAATTCGATGCAGGTAAAGCCGGCTGGAAGAAAGGCCTGCAACCATTCGGGCAGCTCGATGGCAAGGTGGCTCCGCTTTCAGAAACATGCACGGCGCCATTCTGCCGTTGTGGCGATAAGCCGGGGACGCTGTGGGAAAAGGAGGTCCTGCTGGTTCACGGCACGGTGGACCTTCCGCCATTGAAGAAAGGTCATCGTTACCGAATTGTGGTTGGTGGGTCCGCTCACGTGAATTCCGGCGAAGGCTACGCGATCTACGTCAACGGCAAGTTACTTGCCGAGTCAAAGACTGGAGTCGCGGTAAGGCAGGGCGGGCAACCTCGCGGTGCCCATATCTACAGCGACTTCCTCGACGAATTTAAAGGCGGCAAGGTTGCCCTGGCCGCAACCAGCTTCCTGCGCTACAGCCACCCTCGCCGCGGCATTCAGCCGCCCCGCGGCCACTTCTCGTTAAGGATCGAGGAGCAGAAGTTGCCGCCGGTGGCCGCGGCGAGTGGTAAATGACCACCACCAGGCCGCCTGAGGGAAGCGGAAACCTGGCTTCAGGGGTAGGAGCGATCGTGAGTGGCGGTAAGGGCAATAAGGCGAGGGGCGATTGGTCAAGAGTCAGTGGGGGGTATGGTCTCGAAGCTAACGCGGAAAACATACACCGGCCCTGATCCCCCAGGCCCTCTACCCTGGGCTATGTTCCGTGCGATAGCAAAGGGCGCCCTCTCTTTGTCTCGGCTCATGGCTCGCATAAGCTGTGCCTGGGTCTGGCTGCCGTGGCGGCGTGGATATGGTGCCGGGGCGTGGTGTCGGGAAGGGTTCTTTGCATGATATTCATAGCGAGGGCGGGTCATGAGGCAGGCAATACGGGCGGTAATCTTGACCTTGTCAGCGTATTTGATATTGCGTAAAATGATTTTGTTTCGTTGATAAATTAATAGGTTTCGAGTCCATGAAGCAGCAGCCTGGAAAGATCAGGGGCGGCGCCCCTCTGTTTTTCGCCCTGCCTGGCGATCGATATCGCCGGCTATGGGGTAAGCGACCTGCTGGAGGTACTTGACCCCCATGAGTACCATTTTAGACCCGCTCTATCGACGTATAGAGCGGCATCCGGACCGGTTGCTGTACGCGTTCCTCGATCGTCACGGGAACACCACCGAGTCCTACACCTACGCTGAGTTCCTGCGGCGCACAACGGATATCGCAGCGCACATCCAGGGCATCGCCAGCATGGAGCCCGGCGAGCGTGTGCTTCTTCTTTATCCGCCCGGCCTGGAGATGATCTGCGCCTTTTTCGCTTGTGTGCGCCTGGGTCTCATCCCGGTCCCGGCCTATCCTCCTGCCGGGCGGGGATTCCAGGCGGCGTTAGCCAAGCTGGACTTCATTGCCAGGGATTGCAGTGCGTCCGCCGTGCTTACCGAGCGGTCCTGTTTCTGGTCGATGAAATTGAGCCAGGCCCGCAATCAGGAGTCGACTTTCGCTTCGCGGGGGAACCCGTTTGCCAGGATGCAGTGGATTGTCAGCGATGATGCCGAGAAGAATGTCTCGGCCGCGGTTTCCGAGGTGCATTCGGATATTCTCTTTCTCCAATATACTTCGGGCTCTACCAGCAACCCCAAGGGCGTCATGGTGACCCACGAAAACCTGCTGGAGAACTGCGATGCCGTTGTGGACCACCAGCAACCTGTCGGGGTGTCCTGGCTGCCGCAATATCACGACATGGGATTGATCGGCTATTACCTCTTCTTTGCTCTCAAGGGTGGCACCACCTATGGGTTTTCGCCGCTGGATTTCATTCAGCGTCCGACCCTCTGGCTGGAGACCATCAGCAGGGTTGGAGGTACGGCCACCTCCGCGCCGAATTTCGCCTACGAGTATTGCCTTCTTCGCACAGAGAAGCTTCCGCCTGGGACCTTCGAAAATCTCGATTTGAGCTCGCTGCGTTTCCTGATGACCGCCGCGGAGCCTGTTCGCGCCCAGGTCTACCTCGACTTTATAGCCAGGTTCGAGCCCTATGGCCTTGACCCGGACAGTTTCTTCTCGGCTTACGGCCTGGCCGAGTTCACGCTCGCGGTCTCGAACTACGGACGCGCAGTTCAGGCGTTCGATGCCGAACGGCTGACTGAGAATGAGGCAGTCGCCGTTTCAGCCCCGGCCGGGGATACGCAGGCCAGGAGCCTGGTCAGTTGTGGAGAGCCCCTGGGGAACACTGAGGTTAAGATCGTCGACATCAAGGATGACTTCAAAGAACTCCCGGAGGGGGCGATCGGTGAGATCTGGATCAACGGGCCGAGCAAGTGCAAGGGGTATTGGAATCGACCTGAGCTCAGCCGGGCAACCTTCGAGGCGAAGTTGCAGGGCGACAGCGAGGAGTCGCCGACCTGGCTTCGCAGCGGGGATCTTGGCTTCCTGCACGGCGGTGAACTCTATATTTGCGGGCGAACGAAGGATCTCATCATCATTCGGGGGCTCAACTATTATCCGCAGGATATCGAAATGATCGTTGAGCAGGATCCCGCAATTCGCAAGAGTTGCGTCGCGGCCTTTGCCTGGGATCACGAGGGCCGCGAAGAACTCGTGGTGGTCGTCGAGCTCCGAAACGACAGCCGGGTGCCTGATGCCGATCTTCTGAACAGCAGGCTCCAGCAGGCTCTTGGTGTTGGAGCGGACCTGTTCGTTTACATCCGGGCGAAAACCATACCGAAGACCAGCTCGGGTAAGATCTCCCGGCACCAGGCCCGCGAGCGTTGGCTTGCGGGCAAGCTGGAGCTCATCGGCGAGGCCCGCCAGGGTAAGCCGGAGAGCGCGGCTGAAACGTCCGGCTCGAAAGAGCAGGCCGCCTCTGTGGGGCGGTTTGGCGCGCTGTTTCATAGGTATGGGCTTACGGGCGAAGAGACCGGTACGCTCGGCGACGTGGGACTCGACTCCTTGCGCATCGCTGAGTTTGCCCACGACCTGAAGGCGGAGTTGGAAGCCAGGGGCAATGACGACCTGTCTGGCGCGGTCGACTTGCGGCTTCTCATCAAGATCGCTGTTTCCGAGCTGTTCGAACTCCTCGAGGATGTCGCGGCGGCGGCGCCCCGGGCGAAGCTGCGCTTTAAACGCACGGTTCTGAAACTGCAGCGTGAACACCAGGACCAGGAGGCGCGCATGATGCGTGCTGACACGCGCCTTCGATTCGAGCCCTCCGAACTCCTGGCCAGGGCATCATCTCAGGAGACAGCCCGGGGCGGCATCCTCCTGACCGGCGGCACCGGCTTCTTCGGGCCATTCCTTCTCAAGAGTCTCCTGGAGCAATGCGAGGATGAGCTTTTTGTACTCGTTCGCGCCGATGGTCCTGACGCCGGCATGCAGCGCTTGCGCGAGGCGCTTGCGACCGTGGGGGGGCCTTGTGGGGTGAATGCCCCGGACTGGGAACGGCGGGTGCGGCCGGTGTGTGGCGATCTTGCCAAGGCAAACCTCGGTCTGGGCCAGGCTGATTGGCGGCGACTGTCTCGCCAGACGCATACCATCTACCACAATGGGGCCCTGGTTAATTACCTGTTCGATTATGCCGCCATGCGTGATGCGAACGTCGGTGGAACCCATGAGCTCATACGCCTTGCGCTTACCGATCGGGCGAAGGTGCTGAATCATATCTCAACGACGTTCGTGTTTGGCTGGTCCGTTAAGGAGACCTTGCTCGAGACGGATACGAATCCCGATATGGACCACCTTGATTTTGGCTACAGCCAGAGCAAATGGGTGTCCGAGCAGGTGATACTGAAGGCCATGCGGCATGGTCTCCAGGCTCGGATCTTTCGACCCGCCCTCCTGAGTCCTTCCATCTCCGGGGAGGGGTACAATTTCGATATTTCGATTCGCCTGCTCGCGTTCATGCTCAAGCACCGGATCGGGACCACGGCTAAAAACCAGGTCAGTTTTTCCCCCGCGGACCTGGCCGCCGACAATATTGTCGCCATATCCGCGCTTCCCGGGAGCCTCGGCACGACCTGTCACGTGACCCGGGACACCCACGCCACGATGCTCGATATTACGACGATCCTTTCCCGGCTCACCGGGCAGGACTTTGAAAACTTTACGTTGGATGACTTCGTCCCTGAGGTTATTGAGCGATGCGGTAAAGACGACCTGCTCTTTCCCCTGTTGAATTTCCTGGTGCGTTCGGTGAGCAACATCACCGCCATGGAGTTCAAGCGCTACGACAACAGCAACTTTCAGCGATTTCGCGGCCAGGCTCTCCAGGGAAGAGAAGATCCGCCCCTGGAGGATGTCGTCGCGGGTATCCTGCGCTTTATGCGAGAGCGCGGGATTGTCGAAGGTGGGCATCGCCTGATGAGCCTGAGCTCGGATCAAAGGAATGGCCCCCATGCTTGACGGGAAGATCACCAACGCGCCTCATATCCATCGGGCACGGGCGCTTCTGGATTCGCGCGCCCTGATGCGAAACCCGATCCAGGTCTTCGAGAAGTATCGAAAACAGCTCGGAAAGACCTTTACGTTCCATTTTGCTGGAGTCAAGCGAGCGATCGTATCTACGGACCCCGATTTCATTCAGCATGTGCTTCATAAGAACCAGGCGAATTACCGTAAGTCACATATCCAGGTAAAGCGCATGAGAGAGTTCAATGGGTATGGACTCCACAACAGCCACGGTGAGAGGTGGCTCAGCATGCGGCGCCACCTTGCCAAGGGGTTTCTGACCAATCGGCTCAAAAAAATGATGCCCATACAGCTTGAGGTGATGGATGAAGCTATGGAGGGTTTTGCCCAGCGTGCCGGGGAGGGTCCCGTGGACATCTACCAGGAGATGGTCAAGGTGTCCCTGGCACTCATCGGAAAGACGCTCTTTGGCCGGCGGATCAGCGACGAGGAGCTCCAGGTCATAGCAGATGCCGTCTCGGATATTCAGGCCTTCATCCTGCGCCAGATCGTTCAGCCCTACCTGATCCCCTGGTATCGTCTCAGCGGTAAAACGGCCTATTATCAAAAGATTCGCGGCGAGGGGGAGAGCCTGATCGAGGAGCACATCAATATCCGGCGGCGCGATGGCGGAGGCGGCAGCGACATGCTGGGGCATATGCTCGAGACGCTCTATGAGGATACCGGCCGGCCCATGGAGGACAGCCAACTCCTGATCGAAACCCTCCAACTCCTCATCGCCGGCAATGAGTCTTCATCCATTGGCATGGCCTGGACCTTTTACCTGCTGGCCAGGCACCCCGAGTGCATCGCCCGGATTCGATCTGAGATTGAGAGCGTGGTGGGTGAGGGGCCCCTTGACTTTGCAGCTCTGCGCAGGCTCGAGTACACCGCCCAGGTTCTGAACGAAGCTTTGCGCCTCTATCCGCCCTTCTGGATGATAGATCGAATCGCCCAGGAGGAAGATGAGGCCGCCGGAATCCACATTCCCGCTGGGATCATGGTGATTCCCTACATTTATGGGACGCACCGCAATCCGGACTTCTGGCCGGATGCGGAGAGCTTCGACCCGGATCGGTTTGAGAGCACGGCGGCCAGGGAGCGACATCCCTACGCTCATATTCCATTCGGCGGCGGCCCTCGAATTTGCATCGGCTCCGATATGGCGATGATGCAGAGTGTCCTGGTCCTGGTGTCGTACATCCGTGACTACGATTTCGAGCCGGCTACGGAACGGCCTTCAAACATCTGTCCGATGATGCTCCTGCGTCCGGATGGTCCCATCCCGCTGCGTTTTCGACGGGTTGCTGGAGCCTCCTGAATTGGCAGGGGTTCGAGCCTGAGGCGGGCCTGTCCTTAGCGGTCATTGATCAGAGTTGATAAACTCTCCCAGCCACCGGCCTCTTGTTTCTGTTTATTTTGTGTCGTCGCTGCTTGCCGCTGAAGCCATCGCCCAGCCGTGGCCGCTGGGGATGTTGGGGCCGCTGCGGCGAACTTCAGGAACCTTGCCCAGGGGGACAAGCGTTTTTGTCCAGGCGCTGTGCCGGGCAGACAGCTGCTTGACGATGTCCGGATGCTTTGCGGCGATGTTTTTCTCTTCCCGGGGGTCTGACTTGAGATCAAACAGCTGCCAGGGGTCTTTTTTGTATTTCTTGTAGAGCCGCCAATCCTGCCAGCGCACGGCGATCAGGTGCCTGCGAACCGCGTCGTCGGGCTGGTTGTTGAGCCAGAACAGGTACTCGTGCGCGGGGCCGCTGCGCTCGCCCTTCAGGTAGGGGAACAGGTCGACTCCATCGCAGTGTTTGGGAATATTCTGTCCGCTGAGTGCTGCGATCGTGGAGTAGAAGTCGAAATTCGCCACCAGGCCGTCGTACTGTTTTCCCTCGGGCAGAACGCCGGGCATGGAGAGGATCGTCGGCACGCGAACCCAACCCTCCTTCTGGGTCCCCTGTCCCTTGCCTCCGGTGTAGGGAGTCGAGCTGCCGCCCTCGCCGCTGTTGGCTCCATTGTCGCTTGAGAAGATGACCAGGGTGTTGCGGCGCAGCTTGTGTTTCTCCAGGGCCTGCAGGAGCTTGCCGACCTGGTCATCGACGGAGACGATCGCGCCGGCCAGCTTCCGTCGCTTGCCCCGGGCCCGGGTTCTTTTGGTCAGGCGCTCTGGGGCTTCGGTGTTGAAGGAGTGGACAGCTTCCGGTGACCAGTAGAGAAAGAAGGGCCTGCTCTTGTTGCGGCCGACGAAATCGACCATCGAATCGCCATCGTAGTCGGTGAGCCAGGTGGTCTTGCCCTCTTCATCGACGCAGTAATATTTTGATTTGCCGCCCTTCTTGGCAAGCTGTTTGCGCAATGAGACCGGCAGGTCGGCCAGCTCTTTCTTGCTGTACTTTTTCCTGGGCGGGTTCCTGGCGACGCTGGTGAACCCGATATTCAGGGGTCCCTGCTTCTTCGTGCCGATGTCCCATTTTCCGATGTGGCCGGTCGCATAGCCGTGACCACTGAGGAACCGGGCCAGGTTAGGGCGATCCTCCGGAATCGGCAGCCCGCGGGACATGCCGTATTTTCCGAACCGCTGGGCGTATTGGCCCATCACCAGGCTGCAGCGGCTCGGGCAGCAGGGTGGATTGGTGATGTAGGAAGCCTTGCACTGGACGCCTTCATCTGCCAGCCGGTCGATGTTGGGGGTCGGGATATCCTTGCTTCCGTAGACGCCGAGGTCTCCGTATCCCAGGTCGTCGATGTAAATGAGTACAACGTTCGGTTTCTCTGCCGCCGAAAGGAGCGGAGCGATGAACAGGATGCCGAAGGCGAGTAGTCTTTTCATTTTGCGGCCTTTGCCGGATGGATGGCGTTCATCAGGCGGAGTATGGTTTCAAATATGGGCTTGTCCTTCCGGGCTACTTTTTTCACCGCGGCAAGAGTCGTCTCCGCTTTTGATTCAAAACCAAGCCGGTGCATAGCCCAGGCCGCCATCATCTGCACCTCGGTGCATTCATCAGCGAGTGCCTTCTCCAGGGTCTTGAGCGCGGGTTTGGCCTTGTCTTCGAGAAGAAAAAGTCCGCAGGTGGCCCAGTAGCGAATGCCTTCATCCGAATCCTTCATGGCCTTGACCAACGCGTCGAGATGGGCCGGGTTCCGCGACAGGGCGAGGTCTGAGAAGTCGAGGTACTTCTCGAGGGGATAGAGCTTGGGATCTCTGACCATTTCATAGATCGTCATGCCGTTGTCCTCTGCGCGGCGCAGGCGCATGTTTTCAGGCAGGAGCCCCGAATCGAACAGCTCCAACTGCTTCTTGCGCATGGCCTGCTTCAGCTCCTCGATCTTGGCCTTGTGCGCGGGGTCGCCTGCCAGGTTGTTGATGTTGTCGAAGTCCTTCACCGTGTCGTAGAACTCCTCTGAGGGGCGCGGCCTGAAAAAGCGCCCGGTCACTTCGTTGCACTTGCCCTCCTGGTAGTGTTTCTCCCAGGCTCCTGTTCCTGCCATTTTCCACATGTAATTGAGGCGTTGTCCGTTCGGGACCCAGGGCATGTAGTTCCTGATGTAGGCGTAACGATGGTCCCGCATTCCGCGGACCGTGTCGGCGCATTCGTCGGCCCGCTCCCGGAAGCTCAGATGGTATTTCGGGGCCTCCTCGATTCCGTCGCCGAGAAAGATCCTGCCCTGGTAGCTCTTTGGGACCCTGGCGCCGGCGAGGCTGAGGAAGGTCTTGGGCATGTCGACAAAGCTCACGATGCGGTCGACCGTCATCCCGGGCTTTTCCGCCGGCCAGAAGTTTTTCCATTTTTCAGGAATCCGAACGATGAGGGGGCAGTGGATTCCGCTGGAATAGAGGAAGCGCTTGCTGCGGGGCAGCACACCGCCGTGGTCGGAACAATAGACGACAATAGTGTCTTCCTCGTGCCCGTCCTCCTTCAACTGCGCGAGGATGCCTCCCACCTTGGCGTCCATTCTCTGCACGGCATCGGTGTAGGTGGCATAGGTCATCCGCATCTCCGGAAGATCAGGATGGTAGGAGTGCAGTTTCATCGTTGCCGGGTCGGTCTTCACCTGCCCCTTCTTCTTTGGAAAGGCCCGGCTCTCGTGGCTGTCGCCAATGTTGCGAATCTGAAAGAAATTCTGCCCGGCCTGGCGCTTGGGGAACTTGCCTTTGACTCTCCAGACTCCCCGGTCATCGCGCCCCCCGATGTTGTAGTCCGTCTTGCCCCCGTTGGCGATATGGTAGCCGGCTTTCTGCAGCAGGTCGGGGTAGTAGGGAATCCTGTTATGCGGAATCTGGTAGCGGCTGCGCATCGGCTGGGTTCCAAGCGAGATCGCATAGTGTCCCGTGATCCAGGTGGCGCGGGTGGGAGCGCAGACGGCCGCGTTGTCGAAACAATGGGTGTAGCGGAAACCTTCCTTTGCGAGGCGGTCGATGTTGGGCGTCCTGGCGTTCTTGCTGCCGTAACAGCTCACCCAGGAGATGCTGTTGTCCTCGCTGGTGATCCAGAGGATGTTCGGGCGGTCGGCAGCGTGAGAGGACAGCGTCACCAGGACAAGAAAGATAGCGGGTAAGAGTGGAAGGCGATTCATGAGGGGCTGTTTTCCTGATTGTTGGATCATCTGTTTGCTCAAAGTGTCAGTTGTTCAGAATCCGGTACATCCTGGTCTGAAGGCTTTTCACCTTCTCGGGCATCTTCTCGGCGAGATTGTTTTTCTCTGAGAGATCGTCCTTCAGGTTGTAGAGCTCTGTGCCGTATTTCACTTTGCGGTCCGCGTCAAAGCCGCGACCTCCCTTGGTGGCGATGAGTTTCCAGTCGCCATCGCGCATGACCTTGCTCTCATGCAGGATCGGCGGGCGTGGTGGGTGCTTGCGGTTGGGATGCAGCAGGACCTGCAGGAAGCTGACGCTGTCCTCGGCCATGTCATCGGGGAGTTCGCCCCGGCCGGCCGCCTTGGCAAAGGTAGCCAGCACGTCAGCAAAGGCGATGGTGTGGTCGCTCCTGGAGCCGGCCTTGATTCGATCGGGCCAGTGGGCGATGAAGGGCACGCGATGGCCGCCCTCCCAGACGCTGCCCTTGATGCCGCGCAGGGAGCCCGAGGAGCGGTGGCCGAAGCGCTTGGTGTCCTTGTCGTACCATACAGGCCCGTTGTCGCTTGAAAAGATGAGGAGAGTGTTGTCACTCATGCCCGCCTTCTTCAGGCTACCCATCACCTGTCCGATCACATGGTCGACCTGCATCATGAAATCGCCGTACATGCCTGCGCCGCTTTTGCCGATGAATTCCTTCGTTGGCAACCAGGGAGTGTGCGGGGAGGGCAAGGCCAGGTAGAGAAAGAGTGGCTTCTTGCCGTCGTGCGACTCGATCACCTTTACGGCCTCGGTCGCGAACCGCGGCGTGACCTCTGCATGTTTGAAATCCGGCCCCACCTTGCCGGCGCGCCAGAAGGCACCCTGGATCTTGTTCCAGTCATCCTTGCCACCAACGCTGTCTCTGGCCTGCACGGTTTCAGTCGGCGGCATCGTCGGGGTGCGATCCCTGATGTAAAAATAGGGCGGAATATCCGTCGAAGCCGGCAGGCCGAAATAGGAGTCGAACCCGCAATCGACGGGGCCGCCGGTCAAAGGCTTCTGGTAATCAAAGACCCCGGGGGACTTCATGGTGAAGCCCTGGTGCCACTTGCCGACCATGGCGGTGCGGTAGCCTTGGGTGCGCAGAACGCCGGCGAAGGTGAGCCGGCCGCGGGCAATGACCGGGCCGCCCCTCCAGTTCAGCTGCTTGCGCCGGGCGGCGAACCGGCCGGTGATGAGGGAATAGCGTGATGGGACACAGGTGGATCCGCCGGAATGCGCGTCAGTGAAGACCAGCCCGCCGGCAGCCAGCCGGTCGAGGTGCGGCGTGGAGATTTTGCTCCCGGGATTGTAGGCCTTGAGGTCGCCGTAGCCCATGTCGTCGGCGAGAATGAAAACAATGTTGGGAGGCGCGGCCTGGAGATCCAGGGGGCGGGCCCAGCAGGTAATAGCCAGTGTTAATAGAAGTGCCTTCATTTGTTCATCACCTTTTCGATGTGCTCAATGGGAGCAAGTCTCACTTCAGATTAGCCTTCGCGGCCTGCTTGATCCAAGAGGTGAACAGTTGTTTTTTGAGATCCGTCTTTGCCCGGATTTTTACATGCCGCATGGCCTTGCCTGTGCCTTCGAGCAACCCAGCCGGATCATCGAGACCGGTCCCGATCGAGCCAAACTGGAGCGCTACAAATTCTTTCCCGGAACGAATCGCGCAAATGGCCCCATCCTTTTCATAATTAGGGGTGCCCCACTTGATGCACTCGGTTGCGTCCGGAACGGCTTTTCGAACGAGCGCGCGCAAATCTGCGGCCACAGGGGCGATTGAGTCGTCGAGGGCAGCGAACCACCCATCAGCCTCGTCTCCATAATCCACGCGCTTCTTCAACTTGCCGTTTCCTTATCTTGGGAGTTGTTCAAGAAGCGCAGGAGTATTCTCATTTTCCCCTCGGCCTCTTTGCCATTCTTGCCTTTGGAATTAACAAGGAGACATTTTCCCCGGGGTTAATTCAAGTTTCCGTTTTAAAAACCCCATCCATCTCTAATGGATGACCCGAGCGATAAACCGCAGCGGCACCCGCTCCTTGCTCCCGTGCATGGCCTCGCATAGGCTATTGGCTGGTTCAACTGATACATAGAGAGGGTACAGAGATGAAACGCATTGTAGTGTTGGCGCTGGTTTTCAATGCGGCGCTCCTCGGGGTTATTGTTCATCTGCTGGCGGGTCCTGGCGCTTCGCGGATGCGCGCGCATGCGGCGGAAAACCGAGCCATTTCCCAGGCTGATCTCGCCAAAGACGAGCTCTTGCGAGTTTCCGAGGCCGAGGGATTCGAATTTACACCGGCGCTGCGGCGGGCATTTCTTGCCTATGCCAGGCAGCAGGCGCTTCGAGGCCTGAAGGTTAGGGGGAAATCCCTCCCGGGCGATTTCCTGGAGTGGGTTGATGCGGATCCGGAAATTGCGGCTGGCGTCTATGCCGCTCATGACAAACCGGAAGATGTCTTGTTGTGGTTGTATTCGCTGCGGTTGGACCTGGGGAAGAAGAGATTCGAGAAATATCGCCAGCTGGCCCTGGCGGCGGCTCTTGTCAGCGCCAAGGAGGGGATGGAGGCTGATATAAAATCCCGCAAACCGCTGAAGCTGGTCATTCCCGGAGATCCTCGCAAGCCGGTCGATACGAAGGAGCCGGGTCGCAAGCTCGACATGAACGACCACATCATCAATTTCCTCAACGAGAACACCATCGAAGAAGAGGTCCTTGTCGATTCAAAGGGCGCGGCCGAGTTGAGATACGACAAGAAAGGCATCGCCATCCCCTCTCCCGGAAAAGGGAAACGGAAAAAGGGCCAGGCGACGAAGAAGCGCACACGCACACTTTACGCCGCTGATGTCCTGGCTAGCCGGGAACTCCAGGCGAAGTTCAATGCCTACATGAAGTCCAGGGGGCACGATACCCGGATCGATTGCGGTGAGCGGGTTGTCCACTGGAAAAGCAAGGACATGGTCCGCGGCGAGCAGTACAGGAAGGTCAACGCGGCCTACCTCCTGTTTCGAAGAGCCTACGAGGCCAAGGGCCTGATGCCCGCCAAGCGCGACGCTTTCCCTTCGCCGGCGGAGAGATGCGCCTACCTGATCAGGAATCACGAGTACAAGTTTCCACCGAAGCTGCAGGCCAAGCGCAAATGGCCCCGATTTCCCCTGACCGCTCCCTGGCCGCTTCTGACCATGCTGGCAGCGGATCGCCAGCCCCTGCGCGAACGCGAGGAGCGGTGGGTGGCGTTTCGCGACAAGGGTGAGTTTCACCAGTATGGTGAATACATCGGCGGCATCGCCCAGCAGCAGGCCATGCAATCCGCGCGTCGCCTGACGCCCTACCCCTTCACCTACGCTACGATCCAGATCATGCTGAAGGACGGAGGCGTGTGCGGTACGATGGGCTCCATCTCCGCGCGCGGCCACAACACACTCGGCATCCCCGCTTCCCAGGCTACCCAGCCGGGGCATTGCGCCATGGTGGCCTTTCGCTACGACCCGAAAACCAGGATCTATCGCTGCCAGGGCGGGCAATACGCCACCGGCGGCGACGAAAAGACGGGGCCTTTTACTCCGTGGCCCTTTGCATCCAAGTTCCGGCGGATCAACAGAAGAAACGGCTATGAGATCGAGTTCCACAACCGCAAGCCCATGGTATACCA
>Ga0163108_10002076_pt1 | contig 14534 bp, 11 predicted proteins | sample Fk1155metaG_FD_109644 | JGI IMG/M metagenome (GOLD analysis project Ga0163108, IMG submission 109644) | Marine microbial communities from the Central Pacific Ocean - Fk160115 155m metaG | ecosystem: Environmental > Aquatic > Marine > Oceanic > Photic zone | place: The Central Pacific Ocean...
CCGTCGGTATCCTGTCCATGAATCCGGACATTGCAGCCGCCGGGCTGGATCGTGGCCTGCAGCGTGTTGCTGGAAATGGTCACCTCGCTGATCACTCCCTGGGGAGCCTCGAACCAGATCTCGGCCCCGCGTGGCTCGCCGTCGGGAGATTTGTCAACGCCGGGGTGGTTGTTGTACTCGATGTCATTGCCGGTGATCTGCAGATTGTGGACGTCACCGTCGAGCGACTTGATGCCGGCCTGCCTGTTCCAGCTGATGTGATTGCCGTGCACGATGATCTGGTGCAGGTTGCAGCGGTCGAAGAAGAGTCCGTACTGGTGATTATCGAGCAGGTGCGAGTCGCTGAGAATGAAGTCGCGATTGCGCTGGGCCAGTCGGATTCCGTGACGGCAGCGACGAACCAGCACCTCACGGATCGTGGCCTTGGTGGTCTTGATCAACTCGATACCGATCGACTCGGGGTGCCGTCCGAGAATCTCCAGGCCGCTGATCGTCGGGAAGCGTTCCTTTTCCCAGGTGTGCTCCTGGTAGCTTGTTGGCTGGGCGGTCCCACGGTGGTCGCCGACAATCCTCAGTGCCGCCCCGGGGCCATCCATGATGATCCGCGACGTCCCGCCCTGGCCACGGACAGTCGCGTAGCCCAGCCGGGTGGTGTCCAGGACTACCGGTCGCGTGATCCGGTAGGACCCCTTGCCGAGTTCCAGGATGCCGTCACCGGCGGCCAGGGCATGTTCCAGGGCCGCGGTGTCGTCCTTGCGACCATCACCGGTTGCACCGAAGTGGTTGACGAAGGCCATGAGGCGTTATCCCTTGCTTGATGTCCGGGGGAGTCAGGAGAGTCGTGCGTGTATATTGACCGAAGCTCCGTTGAGGCTCCAGTTCAGCGGTGTCCGTGCCGGTGGCCGCGATCGGATGGGTCGGCAGATTCTGGACGGATTGGTGCGAAGAAGGTTAGACTGCCACAGGCGGGCCGCCGCGCGATCGATGGGGAGAGGTGATCATCATGGTCCGATTGACCGGCTGGCTGCTCGTGTTGCTGTTGACGGTCTCGGTTGCCACGGCGGCCGAGACGGCCGCGACGCGTCGATTCCGCTCGCTGATGCGACAGGCGACGGCGACTGTCGTGTCCCGCAAGACGCCCAGGGTCCTTGTCGTGGTCCGCGGTGTGGCCAGGACCGAGGTCAGACGGGCGTCACTGGCCGGTGTGGCCCGCAAGGCCCGGCACGCGATTTTCCATCAACTGCAGCAGAAAGACCTGGTGCCGGTCGTCACGGCGGCAGCCGATTCACTGGTCAAGGAATTGCCCTCGGCGGTGCTGCTGGCCGACCGCGATGTTACTCGACTCAGGGAACTCACCGGTGCCCAGACCGTGCTGGTGATCGACGTGTTCGAGCGCCGCGGTCGCCGCTACCTGAAGCTGGTTGTTGACGAGGGAACTGAAACGGCCAAGGACTGGCAACGGCAAGTGCGTTTGCCCGACGCGAGCCAAAACCGGCGATCGGCCGGCCGGCCGGCGAACGGCTCGGCAGTTCCGTCGGTTGCCTGCCCACCGGGGGGCGGGTGAGGTGTCAGACGACTGACCGCCGTGCGCGGCCGTTCGAGTTCCTCGTCACGAACCTTCCCGGGAGGATTTTCCGGGAAAGCGAAAACCCGTGACCGGAAGGCCATGGCATCGGCCGGGCCGGAAAAGCAGAAAAAGAAAGGCAGCAGCCGCAAGACCGAGAGTCCCCGTCCTGGCGGTGTTGTTACCGAGCTCAATCGCAAGATCGTTGCCTTCGCCGTGAACAACCTGGGCCGACGGGTCGGCGACGGCGAGTGTTGGACGCTGGCAGCCCAGGCAATGAAGCAATCCGGGGCGCAACCTCCAAGGGGCTACGTGTTCGGCCGGACGATTTCCCTGAAAGATGCCAATCCGGGAGACATCCTGCAGTTCAAGAGTGCCCGGTTCGAGACCGCACGGGAGCGGAAGCTGCTGGGGACTCCAAACCACACCGCGATTGTCTACGCGACGCGGGACGGAAAGACCTTCGTGCTGCACCAGAATTTCGGGTCGAAGAAGGTCACGACGCTTGATCTGGATTTCCAGGACCTGGTGTCGGGCTCGGTGATCGCCTACCGACCGCTTGCCGCATCGGCGGGATCACCCTGAGTTGCCGTTTCGAGAACGATCCGGGTCAGTTCGGGTCGGCAGAACAGTCGCAGCGGATGACGGCCCGAGAGTCCCCGGCTGACGATCATCAACGTCGGATCAAGTTGGAATTCGCCGGCGGCGAAGCGACAGCCGAAGCGGCTGGGAGAGTAGACCGGTCCGATCAACGGCAGGCAGACCTGGCCCCCATGGTTGTGCCCGGCCAGCACGATGTCGATGTGCTGCTGTTGTGCCCAGGTCACGTTGTCGGGTGTGTGGCTCAGCAGCAGTTTCAACGCTGGTGCCGCGGCGGGGTCAAATGACGGGTGTTGGCCCATCCAGGGTCTTTCGGTCCCGCCGATCTCGAGGACCTGGCCAGCGTGTTCGATTGGCTCGCAATGCCCGGCGAGGTCTCTCCATCCGGCCTGTTCGACCATCACCTGGCGGATCTCATCGGGACGCTGGTACTGGTCGTGGTTGCCGAGAATGAAGAAGCGGCCCAGTGGGGCATTGATGCGCCCGAGTGTCTTGGGGAGCCAATCGATCAACGACATCTCATCGATCAGGTCTCCGGTGCAGACAGCCAGGTCCGGTCGTGTTTCATTGACGAGATCGATGACGGCATCAAACCATCGACGATCAACGGTGCCCGTGAAGTGCAAGTCGGTCAACTGGACAATCGTCAATCCGTTCCAGGCGGGGGGCAGCCCAGGCAGTTTGACGGTGCGGGAGACGATGTCGAGCTGAAATGTCTGGTTCAGTGGCAGGCGAGCCATGCCCTGGTGGCGACCTGCTCCGATCGGGCGGCCGCCAAGTTGGCTTGCGAGATCGATGACGCGGGAATCCCGTCTGGTGATCCAACGGGGACGTGGTCGCAGGCCCTGCCAGAGCGAGTGGAGGACCAGTGACACGGTCCCGCAACCACACAGGATCGCGTAGCCGGACCAGGCAATCCCCAGCTCGTTCCAACGGCCACCGACCAGTACGCCCGGGCTGTAGAGTCCGACCCACCCGATCAACAGCGGGGGAAACAGCAACAGTGCTCCATCGTGCCAGAGCCGCCAACGCGACAATCGCCGGCGCGACCACGGATTGGCGTACACCCGGTTGAGTGCAGCGGTCCAGAGTTCGCAGTGGCCGGCATACCAGGTCAGCAGCAGCACAGCGTTTGCCAGGACACTCATTCCGGCCGATTCTAAGGGTCCGGTGAGGGTGGTACTACGCAGCGGCGCCCCGTTACAACAGGGAGATGGGCTATCGGAACCTGCGCGAGTGCCTGACAGACCTGGAACGGACAGGCCAACTGGTCCGAATCGACCAGGAAGTCGACAGCGATCTTGAAGTGGCCGAGATCCAGCGTCGGGTCTACGCCGCCGGCGGTCCGGTCGTCTACTATTCGCGGGTCAGGGACTGCCGCTTTCCACTGGTCTCGAACATCTTCGGGACGGTCGAGCGAACCCGGTACCTGTTTCGTGACACGATCGATCGGGTCAAGCGGCTGGTCGAGTTGAAGGGCGATCCGGGGGCGTTGCTGAAAAGCCCGTTGAAGAACCTGGGCCTGTTGGGCACCGCCTGGTCGACGCGACCCAGGCTGGTCGGCAGGGGTCCGGTGACCGAGTGCACCGCGAAGATCTCCGATCTTCCCGCGATCCGCAACTGGCCCGATGATGGCGGCCCGTTCATCACGCTGCCCCAGGTTTATACCGAGGATCCTCGTCGGCCCGGCTGGCGCGGATCCAACCTGGGCATGTACCGTGTCCAACTGGGAGGCGGACGTTACGAGGTCGATCGGCAGGTGGGGTTGCATTACCAGATTCACCGATCGATCGGCATTCACCACGCTGCGGCGATCGAGCGGGGCGAGCCCCTGCGGGTTGTTATCAGCGTGGGGGGGCCGCCGTCGATGGCAGTGGCGGCGGTGATGCCGCTTCCCGGGGACATTCCCGAACTGGCGTTCGCCGGGGCACTGGGCCGTCGACGGGTCCGCCTGGTTGGCCGGGCCGGTGGCCTGCCGCTTCCGGCCGAGGCCGACTTCTGCATCATTGGAACGATTGATCCACAGCGGCAATTGCCCGAGGGGCCTTTCGGGGATCACCTGGGGTACTACAGCCTGGTCCACGACTTCCCGGTGTTGAATGTCGAGGCGGTTCATCATCGCCGTGATGCCGTCTGGCCTTTCACGGTTGTGGGCCGGCCTCCACAGGAGGACACGTCATTCGGTGAGCTCATTCACGAGTTGACCGGCCCGGCGATTCCGGCCGTGGTGCCGGGTGTCCACGCCGTGCATGCCGTCGATGCCGCCGGAGTGCATCCGTTGTTGTTGGCAATCGGCAGCGAACGGTATGTGCCCTACGCCGGTCGACGGCAACCGATGGAACTGTTGACCTGTGCCAACGCGATTCTCGGCCAGGGACAACTCTCGCTGGCAAAGTACCTGCTGATCGCCGCTCACGAAGACGATCCCGAACTGGACATTCACGATGTGACCGCCGTCCTGCGGCACGTGCTGCAACGCGTCGACTGGACTCGCGACCTGCACTTCCAGACCGCGACGACGATCGACACGCTCGACTACACCGGGACCTCGCTCAATCAGGGTTCGAAACTCGTCATCGCCGCCGCCGGGCCGGTGCGGCGTGAATTGCCGGCGCAGTTGCCCGCGGGACTGACTCTGCCGTCCGAATTCGACAAGCCGCGGGTCGTGATGCCGGGCGTGCTGGTCGTCGAGGGTCCTTCCGCGGGAGAGACCGACGAGATGGCCCGGTTCGTCGGCGAGTGTCGTGGTGGCCATCCCCTCAACGACTTTCCGCTGGTGGTCGTGGTTGACGACAGCGAGTTCGCCGCGCGGTCGCTCGAGGATTTTCTCTGGGTGACCTTCACGCGGTCGAATCCCGCGGCCGATATTCATGGCGTGGACGCGTTCATCGAGGACAAGCACTGGGGCTGTCGGGGAGCGATGGTGATCGACGCACGAACCAAGCCGGGGCATGCGCCGCCGCTGGTCGAGGATCCCCGGGTAACGCGACGCGTTGATGAACTGGGGGCCCCCGGCGGCCCACTGCACGGGATCATCTAGGATGGAACAACTGCAGTTGATCGCCACGACCGCGTTTGGTCTCGAGGCCGTCGTCTCCAGGGAACTGGAAGCGCTGGGATATTCCGAGCGGACCGTCAGCGATGGACGTGTCGAGTTCAGCGGCGATGCCGAGGCCGTTGCGAGGGCAAACCTCTGGCTTCGCTCCGCCGATCGTGTCCTGGTCAAGCTGGCCGCGTTCGAGGTGCGGGATTTCGGTGAGTTGTTCGATCGCGTGACCGAGTTGCCCTGGGCGGAGTGGTTGACCGAGGACGCGAAGTTCCCGGTCCGAGCCCGTTGCGTGCGGTCTCAACTGGCCAGCGAACCGGACACGCAGGCGATCACCAAGAAGGCCGTTGTCGAGTCGTTGAAGCGCAACTGGCCGCGTGACTGGTTTGAGGAGACCGGTGCCGAATTTCCGATCGATGTCTCGATCCGCAAGGACCAGGCTGTTGTCACACTGGATACGACCGGCCGAGGCCTGCACCGCCGCGGTTATCGAACGTGGACCGGGGGAGCGCCGTTGCGGGAGACGTTGGCTGCGGCCCTGGTCCAGTTGAGCTTCTGGGAGGCCGGACGGGTGTTGGCCGACCCCTGCTGTGGCACCGGAACGATCCTGATCGAGGCGGCTTGGATCGGCCAGAACCGGGCCCCCGGACTGGGGAGGGGTTTCTTGGCCGAGCACTGGCCTTCTCTTGAGAACCGGGTGTGGCAGCGGGCCAGGCAAGAGGCGAGGGATTGCCAGGTCCGGCTGCCTGAGGCACCGTTACTGGGCAGTGACCGGGACCCGGAGGTTCTGGAGCTTGGCCGCCGTAACGTCGAACAGGCAGGACTGGCCGAGGTGATCTCGTTTCAGCAGCGATCGGTGACCGATTTCAGCTGTCATCACAAGTACGGCTGCCTGGTCACCAATCCTCCCTACGGCGAGCGGATGGGAGAGCGGGAAGAGGCCGAGGAGTTGTATCGCGGACTGGGACGGATTGCCCGCCGGCTGGACACGTGGAGCTTCTACACACTGACGTCCCATCGTGGTTTCGAGAGGATCTTCGGCGAGCCGTCGGGCCGGCAAGGCGATGTGCGGCGGCGGAAGTTGTTCAACGGTCCGATCGAGTGCACCTACTACCAGTTTCCCGGACCAAGGCCACCGTGGACCTGAGTCCGCGTGGCTGGCTTTCGTGTCGCACCCCCGCCGACGTAGACTGCCTGCCATGACCGAGACTCACGAACGAGACTACCGGCGGCGGATCGAGGAAATCTCGTCATCGTTTCTGCCGGGGACCTCGATCGAGGTGATCTGTGACAGCCGCGGTGACCAGCCCCCCGCCTATGCGCTGTTTGATTTCGATGGCACGCTCAGCCTGGTCCGCGAGGGCTGGGTTGAAGTGATGGTGCCGATGATGGTCGAGATCCTCTCGGAGACCGGGACCGGAGAATCGCCCGGACAACTCGGGAAGATCTGCCGCGAGTTCGTCGACGAGTTGACCGGCAAGCAGACGATCTACCAGATGATCCGACTGGTCGAGGAGGTCAGGCAGCGCGGGGGCCGACCGGCTGACGCGCTTGAGTACAAGCAGCTTTACCACGACCGGTTGATGGAGCGGATCGCGGGCCGGCGTGACCGGTTGCGTCGCGGAGAGGCTTCGCCGGAATCGATGCTGGTGCCCGGATCGTTGGAGATGCTGCGGGGATTGATCGATCGGGGTGTGACGCTGTACCTGGCCAGCGGGACCGACGCCGCGTATGTCCGCGAGGAGGCCGAACTGTTGGCCATCGACGGTTTTTTCGGGCCACGGATCTACGGGGCGGTCGACGATTTCCAGTCGTTCTCCAAGCAGATGGTCATCGAGCGACTGCTCGAAGAGAACCGGGTCGACGGGGCGCGGCTGGTGGGGTTTGGCGACGGCTATGTCGAGATCGACAACGTGAAGACCGCCGGCGGATCGGCCGTCGGTGTGGCCACCGACGAGTCGAATCGCAACGGCCGGGTTGATGCCTGGAAACGGGAGCGACTTGCCGGCGTGGGAGCCGACGTGATCGTACCCGACTTCGGAGAAGCTGCCGCGTTGTTGAGTTGGTTGTGGTGTGAGTGAAGGGCCGGGAGGGAGAGGTAATCATGTCGGGCGAGCTGTTCGATCGGGACCGGTTGTCGATCCGTCCACTGGGAGAACGGGTGCATGACGTGCAACTGCCCGACATCCTCAAGCGGCCCGGCGGCCCACGGATAGCGTTCGATCATCCGGCGTTGCCGGTACTGGCCGAGCGGACGGTGACCGCAGCCCGGTCGGGCCGAGCGGTGTTGTGGGCCTGCGGGGGCCACGTGTTGCGACAGGGCAATGCCCCCCTGCTAATCGACTTGATGGAACGCGGACTGCTGGGGCACCTGGCCCTGAACGGGGCGGGAGCGATCCACGATTTCGAGTTGGCAATGATCGGGCAGACATGCGAGAGCGTGGCGCGGTATGTCAGCGAGGGGCAGTTCGGCCTCTGGAGCGAAACGGCCCGGCTCAACGACGCCGTCGCCGCCGGGTACCGCGATGGCCTGGGAATGGGTGAGGCGATTGGTCGGATGATCGTCGAGGAGGGGTTCCCGCATGCCGGGACCAGCGTGCTGGCGGCGGGATACCGGTTGGGAGTGCCGGTGACGATCCACGTGTCGATCGGACAGGACATCGTCCACGAACACCCGAACTTCGACGGGGCCGCTGCCGGAGCCACCTCCTACTCCGACTTCCTGTCCTACGCCGACACGATCACCCGACTGGAGGGGGGCGTGTTCCTCAACATCGGTACGGCGGTGATGGGGCCGGAAGTCTACCTGAAGGCGCTGGCGATGGCCCGCAACGTGGCTCACCAGCAGGGCGAGACGATCAGCCGGTTCACCACGGCCGTTTTCGATCTGCTCGACCTGGGCGAGGATCTCGGCATCGAAGCTCCCAGGGACGACCCCCGCTACTACTTCCGGCCCTTCAAGACGATCCTGGTGCGGACGGTGGCTGACGGGGGTGAGAGTTTCTACGTCCAGGGCGAGCACCAGGCGACGCTGCCGTCACTGTACGACTTGATCGACGCCGCGGACTGCCACCAGGCCGGGGATTCGCAATGATGACACCCCAGCGTCTTGGCGAGTTGATGGGCCGGTTTGCCGAGTGCCGGATCGCGGTGATCGGTGACTTTTTTCTCGACAAGTACCTGGACACCGAACCGTCCCTGCTCGAACACAGTGTCGAAACCGGCCAGGCGGCTCACCAGGTCACCGGTATCCGCACCAGCGCGGGAGTGGCCGGTACGGTGGTCAACAACCTGGCCGCCCTGGGCACTGGGCAGTTGTTGGCGATCGGAGCAGTGGGGAATGACGGCGAGGCGTGGGAACTGCGGCGTTGTCTCGAACAGGTCGGCTGCCGGGCCGATCACCTGCATGCCTTCGAGAGTCTGATGACGCCAACGTACCTGAAACCACGGGATCGCACCGACCCCAGTCTGGCCGGTGAGCACGAACGCTACGACACGAAGAACCGCCAGGCGCTGACCGGCGAGATCAGCTCGGCGGTGATCGCGTCACTGGACGAGGTGCTGGAGGCGGGCGAGGTTGATGCGGTGATCATCGCCGATCAGGTCGAAGAGGAGGACCGGGGCGTGGTGACCGGGATGGTCCGCGAGGCGTTGTCCCGACAGGCGGTGTCTCATCCACGGGTGGTTTTCTGGGTCGACAGCCGGACGCGGATCGACCGGTTCCGTGGGGTGATCACCAAGCCGAACCAGTTCGAGGCGGTGGGCCGTGAGTTTCCGTTGCCGGGGGAGCGGGTGGAGATCGGGGACGCGATGGCGGCGTTGGGAGAGTTGCGGAACAGGACGGGGGCTGCGGTGGTGGTGACGCTGGGAGAGCGAGGGATGCTGGTGAGTGACCCCGAGCCGACTCATGTCGCGGGAGTGGAGCGGGATGGAGAACTCGACACGACCGGTGCCGGTGACAGCGCGACGGCCGGGTGCGTCCTGGGTCTGGCCAGTGGTGGCACGTTGGTCGAGGCGGCGTTGGTGGGAAACCTGGTGGCTTCGATCACGGTCGAGCAGTTGGCGATGACCGGGACGGCCGACCCGGAGCAACTGCGGGAGCGTTTGGGGGTCTGGGCCGCGCAGCAACCGTAGTGTTTGGGCCGGCGAGGTTTTGCCGACAAGAAACAACGCCCCGGCGGACCGCTGGTCCGCCGGGGCGTTGTCTGGTCGTGGTCGCCGGCCCTCCCGTCGGGAAGGGGGCGAGGATCAATAGATGGCTTCGTCGCCACCCTTGTGATCATCCTTCTTGGGCTTCTCTGCGATCAAGGCGTCGCTGGTCAGCAGCAGCGTTGATACGCTGGCCGCGTTCTGCAGGGCGGTTCGGGTGACCTTGGTGGGGTCGATGATCCCCGCCTTGACCAGGTTCTCGAACTTGCCCGTGGCCGCGTTGTAGCCGTTGTCGCCTTCCTGTTCGGAGACCTTCTCGCAGATCACGCTGCCATCGGCGCCGGCGTTGTCGGCGATCTGGGTCAACGGGGCCCGGCAGGCACGCAGGATGATGTTGTAGCCGACTTCCTGGCCATGGCTGAGTTTCTTGGGGTTGGCATTCTCGGTGGCGGCTCGCAGCAGGGCAACACCACCACCGGGCAGAATCCCTTCCTCGACGGCCGCCCGGGTCGCGTACAAGGCGTCCTCGACCCGTGCCTTCTTCTCTTTCATCTCGCTCTCGGTTGCCGCACCGACGTTGACCTGGGCCACGCCGCCGGAGAGCTTCGCGACCCGTTCCTCCAGCTTCTCGCGATCGTAGTCGCTCGTGGAGTTCTCCAACTCGCGACGGATCTGGTCGATGCGGGCCTTGATATCCTTGGAATCGCCACCACCTTCGATCACCGTGGTATTGTCCTTGTCGACGATGATCTTCTTGGCCGAACCCAGGTCGGACAACTGGACGTTTTCCAGCTGGATTCCCAGGTCCTCAAAGATCGCGGTCCCGCCGGTCATGATCGCCAGGTCCTGCAGCATCGCCTTGCGACGATCACCGTACCCGGGGCTCTTGACGCCGACGCACTTGAACGTGCCACGCAGCTTGTTGATCACCAGCGTCGCCAGGCCTTCTCCCTCGATGTCCTCGGCGACGATCAACAGCGGTTTCCCGGCGTTGACGACTTTCTCGAGCACGGGGACCAGGTCCTTGACGTTGGTGACCTTCTTTTCATGGATCAGGATCAGGGCGTCCTCGTAGACGCACTCCATCGACTGAGGATCAGTGACGAAGTAAGGCGAGAGGTAGCCGCGATCGAACTGCATGCCTTCCTTCTGTTCGAAATCAGTCGTCAGGCTCTTGCCTTCCTCGACGGTGATCACGCCGTCCTTGCCGACCTGCTCCATCGCGTCGGCGAGGATCTTGCCGATCTGTTCATCACCGTTGGACGCCACGGTGCCGACCTGGGCAACCGCCTTGGTCGTGTTGCAGCCGGTGGCCATGTCGCGGAGTTTTTCGATCACGTCCTCGACCGCCTGGTCCATGCCCTGCTTCATCTCGATCGGGCTGACCCCGGCGACGACGGCCTTGAGACCCTCGTTGTAGATCGCCTCGGCCATGATCGTCGCGGTCGTCGTGCCGTCGCCGGCGACGTCTGACGTCTTGCTGGCAACCTCCTTGACCATCCGGGCTCCCATGTCCTCGAACTTGTCACTGAGCTCGATTTCACGGGCAACCGTCACACCGTCCTTGGTGACCGTCGGTGAACCGAAACTCTTCTCCAAGATGACGTTGCGACCGCGGGGGCCCAAGGTGACCCGTACCGCGCGGGCCAACTTGCTGACTCCACGTCGCATCGCCTCCTGGGCGTCCTGATCAAAGGCAAGCATCTTTGCCATGGCTGTCTATCTCCTCTGCGAAGCTATCTCTGGTGTATTGCGTCCGTCACCGGTCGTTGGGTGTCGGGAGGACCGTCGATCCGCAGCCGAACCGTTGTCCCCGGATTGTTGGCCGTTAGAACGTGGCCAGGATGTCGCTTTCTCGAAGCAGCAGAAATTCCTCGTCGCCGACATTGATCTCGTCACCGGCGTAGGAACTGAAAATCACCTTGTCGCCTTCCTGGACGGTCAGGGCGATCTTCTGGCCGTCGGACTTGACGTACCCATCACCCACTGCGACGACCTCGCCCCGCTGGGGCTTGTCCTGGGCAGCGTCGGGCAGCACGATGCCACCGGTCGTGGTTTCTTCTGCCGACTCGCGTCGTAATACCACCCGGTCTCCCAGGGGAACAATATTGATGCCCGATTTCTTGGCCATCAGCCGCCTCCTCTACAGTCACTCTCAACTAGCCAGTTGTTTATCCATCCACACTGGTTTCCGCGTCTGAATTTCACGCGGAACGATCCTTCATGGTCACTCTTGGCAATGCGAACGTCGTGCCCAAACAGTTGGGAATCTCTAAGTCCTGCTCTCAGCTTCTCTTGAGTCAGCACACCCGGATTCGCTCGTATGCCAAAACCCGTTCTCACGGGACAGATCTCCCATTGTGGCTGTCATTTTGGCAGGAGTCAACTCACTCACCAATCCTCCCTTCGAGGTTGTGCAGGCGGAGTTGGCCACAGGCCGCATCGATGTCGGCTCCCTTACGTTTTCGTACGGTTGTTACCACTCCGGCCGTTTCGAGGATCTCCACGAACCGCCGTGTTTCGGGTTCACCCGGGCACGACCAGGGCAGCACGTCGACGTTGTTGAGCGGAATCAGGTTCACGTGTGCGTTGCGGTCGGCCAGCAGTGCGGCCAGTTGCCGTGCGTGTCGTGACCGGTCATTGGTTTCGGCCAGCAGCACGTACTCGTAGGTCACCCGTCGACCCGTACTGGCGAAGTAATCGTCGGCGGCGTCGAGGATTGGGTCGAGACCGATTTCCTGGTTGACCGGGACCAGAGTGTTGCGGAGTTCGTTGTTGGGTGCGTGCAGCGAGACGGCCAGGTTGTAGGGACGACCGACCGCGGCCAGTTCCCGAATTCCCTTGGGCAAACCGATTGTCGAGATCGTGACCCGCCGCGGACTCAGGCCCAACCCGTCTTGGGCGTGGACCGGTTCCAGGGCCTGCAACAGGGCCGGCAGGTTGGCCAACGGTTCGCCGATGCCCATCACAACAATATTCGTCAGTCGTTCGCCGGCGGTCAGGCAGTGTTGGAGCCTCAGGATCTGTTCGAGGATTTCCGGGGACGAGAGGTTGCGGTCGAGTCCGTGCAGTCCGCTGGCGCAGAAGACACAGCCCATCGCGCAGCCAACCTGGGTACTGATACACACCGTTCGCCGCCGCGTTTCCCGCATCAACACGCACTCGACGTGTTTTTCGTCTTCCAGGGCCAACAGCAGTTTCACGGTGCGATCGCTGGCGACCTGGTGTGCGACGATCCGGCTCTTGAACAGTTGGAAATCCACGGCCAGCTCTCGTCGCAACTCCTGCGGCAGGTCGGTCATTTCCTGGACCGAGCCGGCGCCGCGGTGAAAAATCCAGCGTCGCAGCTGTTCGGCCCGGTACGCCGGATACCGGTGTTCATCGAGCCAGGCGATCAGTTCGTGCTGATCGAGTCCACACAGCGAACGGGACGGGGTCACCGTGCTGGGGTCAGGGTGGTCGGGGTCGGAACGGGTCATCGCAGATGGAGTCGGGGGTCGGGAGCCGCGCGGAGTGTGCTCTCACTCTCGTTGACGTCGGGGGAGGAATCAATGAAGAACCCGGATCGGTTCCGACAGGGCTGACGGCCTAGCGCCCGGCGACTGCAATCAGCGAGAGGTGCATCTTGTCGAACTGGATCGCGGTGATCCGGAGCCCGTCATCGGCTGCCGGCTTGGCCGCCACGACGTTTGGACGCTTGTCTCCCAGGGCCAGTCGGACCTTGGGCGTGTCGGGATAGTCCAGGATCAGCGTGGCTTTCGGCGGGGTCCGATTGCCCGAGAGCGGGTTGCCGAATTCCCCGACACGGGAGAAGCGGGCCACGAGTTGGCCCTTGTGGCGGGACAGGCGGGGCCGGATCTTCACGGTGCGACCGTTGAGGTTGAGAGTCAGTCGGGCCTGGCCGAGTTGCCAGCCGCTGCCGGCGACGACCACGATGTCGTCGGGACCGAACTGGCGATGAGGCATCACGACCAGCGAACCTGCCAGCTGACGGTTCAAGGCGGCCGGAACCTTGGCGGCGTCCAAACGCGAAGCACACCTCAAGAGTACCGGCACCGGGACGTCCTTGCAGACCCGCGGATCACTGAGCCGCTGGGTGAGTTTTTCGGTGTCTCCGGACCGGTAGTACAACGAGAGCAGGTGGACGAGGCTGCGGGAGCGTTCGAGGTCGGTGTCGAGATTGGCCAGGATGGCGTCCTCGGCCTGAACCGTCTGCCCGCTGTCGGCGAGCACGCTGGCGCAGAGCAGGTTGGCCTGCCAGCAGGACGAAGAGAAGTCCAGGGCCTTCAGGGCGGTCACGTGGGCTCCCGGCTGGGAGAGATGCGCCTGGATCAGGGACTGGTTGGCCAGGCCCGCGGCCAGCATGTCGTCGTTGCGGAAGTGCCCGCGTGCCACCTCGCCGAGCCGTTCGTAGGTTTTCAACGCCGCGAACAACTGACCCATTTGTTGTTGAGTCCGTGCGATGTAGTACCAGTAGGGCGGGTAGTAGATCATGAACCGTTGCATTCGTCGCAGCACCCGCAGCCGTCGCTTGGGATCACGGATCTGCATCGCCAGTTGCAGCCGGTCGAGGTCGCTGCCGCGGATCAGCCACTCGTCGGGAATGTTCTTCTTCTTCGCCATCCGCCAGAAAGTGTCCAGGAAGATCGACGACTTGCTGACGACGGTCGTCAGCCGACCCTTTTCGACTTTCCAGATCGCCCCATCTCGCTGGTCCTCCGAAGCCCGGTAGTCCCACCAGCTGTTGGCTCCGGTTCGGACCGCTCCCACGAACTGCGCCGTGGCAAGTTCGGTTCCCAGCATCATCGCGTTGGTAAAGAGCCGCCGTTGGAATTCTCTCTTGTGCCGTGATTCCAACGCCACTCGCTCTTTCTCGGCAATTTCCACCTGGTGGATTTCGTCCAGGACTGCCGAGTACAGCTTGATGATCTCCTGGTCGGCGATGCCGCTGAGGTTGAGATTGTTGAGGATCTTGCTCTGCTCTTCGAGCATCACCGTCTTTGACGGATTCTTACGGATGCGATGAAAGGACGCGCGGCAATAGTTCAGCGCGACGGCCGTGGCCCTGCGGTCCTTTTCGATCTCGGCCAGTCGCTTGGCCTCGGCGGCGTCCGCCGCGGCCTTCGCCGCCGTGGCCGCATCGACGGCCTTCTGCTCGACGGTTTTCTGGTCAGC
>Ga0163108_10002077_pt1 | contig 14531 bp, 12 predicted proteins | sample Fk1155metaG_FD_109644 | JGI IMG/M metagenome (GOLD analysis project Ga0163108, IMG submission 109644) | Marine microbial communities from the Central Pacific Ocean - Fk160115 155m metaG | ecosystem: Environmental > Aquatic > Marine > Oceanic > Photic zone | place: The Central Pacific Ocean...
AAAGGCCAAAGCCCTCTTGCGCGCCGCATCCCCGCGCTGCTGGCGCAAGGCAGGATTGCTCAGAAGAACAGAAACACGAGCCGCTAAGGCATCGGAGTTGTTCATCGGCACCAACAGGCCTTCCACTCCATTGTAAATGACCTCCTCAACAGGCATCCCAAAACTACCCACAATCCCGCAGCCACAGGACATCGCCTCGAGCAGGCTCCACCCCAACACAAAGGGATAGCTTAGATAGACATGAACCCATGAAGCTTGAAGTATGGCTAGGAATTGGGAATAGGGAACGCGACCTAAGAAATGAATACGCTCAAGATTTAACTGACCGGACAGCTCATCCAACATCACCTGACGCAGCGGTTTGCCACTGGGATGAGGGTTGCCATAGCCCTGTTCGCTATCCCCGACAATCAAAATCCTTAAAGCAGGCCACTGGCGCTGGAGCGCAGGCACAGCCCGCATGAACTGATCAAATCCTCTAAGTCGCTCCAGATTACGATTCACAAAAGTGATCGTGGGAACGGAACGATTGATCGTTATTCCCCTCACCACGAAGCTGACTGAAGGATTCGGGCAGGCCAAAGATGTGTCGATGCCCTCGTGAATCACATTTAGACTTGATCCTTGAAAGGTTGGCGGGAGGCTACGTGCTTGATGCTGAGTAGGCATCACCCAGGCAGAAGCCTGATCTAGTGCGATCCGTGTAAGTGCGTTACGCCCCAACTGCTCGACGCTCTGTTTAAGTCCGGACGGAGGAAGCAATGGATCTATTCCGTAGCCTCCATGCTCAGGTCGCATCCATAGCTCCGGCCAAAGAATCTGGGGGACCTGGGGCCAAACTTCTTTAATTCCAAGAGTTTCTCCCCAACCGCTATGGGCGAGAATTCGATCCGGACGCCATCCCTTTTCCTCCAACAAAAAACAAATATGCGCAACTGCCTCGGCACGCTGCAAGCTCTCATACCAAAGATGCTGCCCCAAATTCATAGGCACGGGAGGTTTGGCAGGCTCCTTGTAACGCCATCCCTGGATGCCTGCTCCTAGTGGGCGAGAATGGGAACAGATAGCCATGAGCTCATGGCCTCTGCTGAGAAGATAAGGAACCAGCTGCCGAAACTGACCAGGAAAATTCTGATGGATGAAGAGCAGCCGCACAGCTTATTGCTTGCATGAATTCCGCTCATTCTCGCTGGCCGCTCTTTGCAGGAGATCTTGGACTGGCGCGTTCAGTCTTAAGAGACCTTTACAAGAACCACTCAATTAGCGCTGCTCAAGCCGCTCACTGGGCATTAAATCTGGGAGATCACAAGGCTGTGGATCGGTTTCTGCTGTCAGCCCAGTCCAATCCATGCAAAAATACAAAAGCAGAAGGCATTCGGTTCAGACTGACTCGGGAACAGGGGATGACCAACCCCTTTCAGGCGTTTTTGCGAATGGACAGCAGCCAGCAAAAACAGGTGATTTCGAGCGCTAACGATGCTTGGATCACCCTGTATGGAGGAATAGGGGACCATCTTGAGGACCTTGCAAGCCTGCTCCCCTGGCTGAAACAATCGGGCAATCCGTTGCGTCTCAGATGCACCGTTACCCGGCAGCAACAACTGAAACGACTTCTGCCGGAAGCCCTCTGGTGCTCAAAAGAAGTCCCGGAAAGCGAGCAGTCAATAACATCGAAAGTTGTGATGGCAGCACTAGGAGATGAACTACCCCGCCCAAGCTCTTTTCTTGATCAAATCCCAAATATTTCATCTCTTTCCCAAAGTCGATTGCTCTGCTGCTGGGCAGCACAGGGCAAGGGAGATCATCTGTCTCGATGGATTCGATCTGTGCCTTTTCCCGTAGTTCAAAATTTATATCTATACCTCGTCTCAACAGGATGGCCGGCAACAGAGATAGTCGACATCACCAATTGGAAGCCCTGGGAAGTGGCATGCCTAAACAGTATGGGCGTTAATCAAATCAAACCTGACAAGGGTGATGTTTTTGATATGGCCCAGCTGGTCAACTCCTGTAAGCAAGTAGTTAGTATTGATACAGCTTTAGTACACCTCTGTGCCGCTCTAGGGCACAGAGTCCATCTATTACTACCACTCTTCCATGACGAACGTTGGCACAGCCACCTGAAACCTGGCTGCAGCTACTCATGCGCGTGCATGGTCCATCATCAGCATACTTTCAATGATTGGGATCCAGTCATTGAGCGATTAAGTAAATCTCTAATTACTGGTAGAATTGAGCATTATCAAGAGAGTCTATAAAGCTTTTGTTTATACATACCTGATTTTGGAGCCACCAATAATGAATATTGGCCTGCAACATATTAAGACGAGTTTGATCAGCCAACTGCTGCTGGGCAAAGCAAAGTGCATCAGGCCAACTTTTGAAGACAGGAATAGGATGGTTCGCACCCAATAAATGATCTGCTTTATCACAATGATTCACCAACAACGGAATAGTCCCGCAGCAGAGGCTCTCCCAGAGGCGGAATGTATCAAGATGCCGATCACCCTCAGGTGCCAGAGCAAAAACACTGCGCAGCAAGTTGGAACGATACTCTTCTAGTGGCAGACCCTGGCCGAAATACTTCCCTCCGAAATAAATGCCATGTGGAAGGGTACGCAAAAACAACGAAACTGCCAAACGGCGAGAACTGGATGGCCAAAGTGTTCCCATGAATGCCCAAGGGAAAGTGCGTTGGCTCGCTCTAACAAGCACTTCGTGATCTGAGGAGCGAGTGAGAAATAGATCGCGCGGACCGATTGGGAAACAATGCAATCGAGAATGAAGGGTTTGAAGTCGAGTATGAAAAAAATTGCGCCATATCGGCGTACCTTCAGGTATTAAGCCATACCAGTTCACCGCATCTAAACCTTCTTCATCGCTGAGGTGCACCACAGCAAAAGGTCCCTGCTCTCGCAATCTCAATAACCGCCTTTGACGATCCTCAGCCTGCCTCCTCAGCCGATCTTTAGAAGGAGACTTCTCAAGACGGAGTAACCCTGATTCCACCAGCACTGGGAAGAGCTGAGTCCGCCACTGAGGCGGCCGATGCTCTCTAAGCCACCATGGATATTCGTCCACCAGGAGCGATCCGATTAATTTATGGAGCCAGGCTCTCTCCAGCTGACGGGCCGGATCACAACCCCAAAGCATCTGTACAAGCATCTATCAGGCCGCAGACTGTTCGATCAGCTCATGAAAATTGGTGCCAAAGTGCTGTAGCTCAAGCCAACCGGCATGGCTTAAACAAGGCTTGAATAACGAAAAGGTTTTAGCAATACCTAAGGTGGCCGCACTCTCCAGGGGAGAAATAAAGCTGGTATCACCGTCCTGCCACCAAGGCTGATCCTGCCAATGGCTCAACTGCGCCTTGGTAAGAAAAAAACAACCAGCATGGGGATTACTTGGAGGCGCAAATGGCACCTGGCAACCACCCCACTGAATGAGCCTCACAGGTCCGGAATCTGGCACTAAGGTTCGAAGATCCGACTCTGCAATCGGACCGTCAATGTAAAAGCGATCCACTTGATGGGGAACCGGGCTGAATTCCATCCTTTGAGGCAAAAGAACAGCGTCTTGTCCCATCAAATCAGAAAACCAGCAAATCTTCTGGAAAAAAAATGGATCATGGATAAGGAGATCATCCTCTAGATAGCCAAACAGGTCATAGTTCTGATCCAGTTCTTGAGTAAGCACACGCTGTGCCTCAAAACCCAACATTCTTCCCTCAAATGGATCGGTCACCACCTCTTCAAAACAACTCAGGTATGCAGGATCAAGATGGTCGATAACATGATGTTCTCCATCCGTAACCAGCTTGACGTCGATGCTGTGGCAGCAGGCTTCATTAGCCCTATAAACCGCTCGGTCATCCATGTGGAGAACCGACTGAAAAAGACCTAATCGCCGAAGGGAGAGAAGCTGTTGCTGGAGTGCCTGCACTCTCGGCGCTGGATCAGCCCTGAGCGACTGATGACGACCACCACCCTCGGGATTCCAGTAATGGACGATGGAGAGCAGAATCCTCATCTCTCCATCCTGCTCTGCCGGACAGGCTGTGCACACCCCTTAAACAGCTGCTCAAGATGAACAACTGAGCCTCGGACACTGAAATAGTCAGCAGCGCGTTTCTGCCCCGTCATCGCCAATTTCTCCAGCACGCTTGGATTGCTGATCAACGTCTGCAGTGCTTGAAACAGACTTTGAGAGTTGCCTGGCTCAAAACGCAACCCACTCATTCCACTCTCAATTAGCTCAGCAGCACCCCCTACACCAGTTGTAATCAGAGCAACACCACTAGACATCACCTCGGCCGCCACGATCCCAAAGGCTTCTGGGTGGATTGAGGTAAAAACCCCCACATGGTGCAAGGCCCAGAAACGTGCTAGGCGTGGACGATCCAACTGGCCAACAAAACGCACGAGACCATCCATCCCAGCCTCAACAAGCAGAGCCTCCAACTGCTCACGATAGCCAGCCTGAAAAGCTCCTCCGGCAAGGCTGGCTTGCACGCAAAAACCTTGCTTATGCATAGCAAGCAGAGCCAGAACCAAAGTATGAACTCCCTTGCTCCCCATCAATAATCCGGCGAATCCCACCTTCAGCGGATTAGCAGGACTGCCCAGAGGCTGGCCCTCCCTGGCTGCAGCCAGGGAGAAAGAGAGCGCGGGAGAAAGGTGACCAACTGATGGGGCAAACAGTTCGGTGCGGGCCCCTGGATAGACCACTGGGGCATGGGCCACGGGCAAGCCTCCCTTCACTAAGCTGTCACGAACGGCGTTACTGGCCGCCAGCAGGAAGTAGTGCGGGGCGGAGGGCATTTGATGTGGCGCAAATGGCAGCGACATAAAGCCGACGTGATGAAGCAAAGGCACACCAAATTCAAGAAGCGCGGGAAACAACTCAGGCCCGAGCAAGTCAAGATTTCCCAATAGGACGCCATCCCAAGGACGTTGCAACCAGCGGCTAAGGACAGATGCATTGAACTGATCGAACGCAGTGCAGGCCACTGGATCCTGCAACATCTGCACACCAACCTCGTAAGAACCCTTCAGACGGAGCTCCCGCGCGACGGGCTCACCGCTTGGGCCGACTCTCGAATCAGCGAAATCATTAACCTGCAGATAAGGGGCATCAGTACAAATCACCTGCAGCGAGTGACCACGCTCCTGCAGACCCCAGACGAAATCCGCCATACAACGGCCATACCCACCCAGCTCCTGAGGGGGATAGAGATTGGTGACGACCAAAATCCTCATCGATCTTTGGATCGAGCTATGAAAAAATCCTGGTAAGACGGTCCGCATGATGCAGCGTTACGACGGCAGACCTCTAGGACCAAAACCCCACATTGCCGTATTGGGAAGCTGCAAGGTGGGCAACTTCGTAGTGACCCTGCCAATGTTGAGGTCCCTTCGCAAGCGATACCCTGCAGCAACGCTGGATTTCTGGGGCAGTGAACAAACCGCTGATTTCGAAGAAGCACTCTGCAGACCACAACCTCGTTGCGAGGGATCACTACTGAACTGGCGAATCTCATGGGATTCTTGCGTAGATGATTGGTTTCAAACCCTCGCGGCCGCAGCCAAAGAACGGGGCCATCCAGATCTGGTGATCAATTGTGATGGCTTCAATCCACTCACTCAAGTTCTAGCCAGCTGGTTACGACCCTGCTGGGTGGCTGGTGGCGCACTAACAAGCAACGGACGGCGAGAGCTTGATTGGGGAGAAAAGCCTCAACAAAAATTTCTCGCCGACAAGGATTGGGACTCACCTGCTTTTATAGCTCGCTACAAAGAGCACTTTCAAAGCAACTACATCGCTGAACTTCTATGCAGGATGGCCTTTCTTGAGCCCAGTGAGCAAGAACTGAAAAACATTGAGCTGCCTTGGAAGCAGCCAAACTTTTCGGTGCCCGATCTGTTGATTCACTGCACCACAACACGGACGGCAAAAATCTGGCCGCTAGAGAGCTGGTCATCAGTATTGAAGTGGTGCCAGAGCCAAAAACTCACCGCAGGACTTGTTGGCGCCGCTCCAACACTTCAAACGCAGGAATACCACTCCGGCGATCTGGAGACAGAGTTACTGAATCGCTTTGGCCAGACCAAGCATTCCCAAGGGGTTGATCGGTCGCTCATTGACCTACGCGGCAAAACAAGTTTAATAGAATTGGCAGGCGCGTGCCGCAATGCCAAAGCTGTAATAAGCGTAGATGCGGGCCCACTTCATATCGCTGCCGCCGTCGGGACACCTGTGCTTGCAGTAGTGGGGAATGATGCAGACGGACTAGGTGCCAGTCCAATTCGACTTTGGTTGCCTAGAGCCAATCAACTGACTCGCACCGTGAGCAACGTAAGTTGCAGCGGCTGCGATGACCGACGGTTCCGTAATGAAGCCTGTGTCGCGGAACTTCATGCCTGCATGAATGGAGTTCAGCCCCAACAAGTGACCGATTGGCTGAAAACGGTGCTAAAGCGATGACCACCTGGACTGCCGACACCTGGATAAATAGAGGTGCTGAACGAATCGCTACTGACCCTGAGCTTGGACAGCGTCTCATCAGCCATGGTCTGCAGGCCTGTCCCGATCAGGGGGTGGGCTGGTTCAATCTTGGTTTGGCACTGCATCAGCAACGACAGATCCCGGCCGCGATCCGGGCCTATCGACATGCTCTTCGATGTAGCAATCCACCTGTTATCGAAGCCACCAACAACTTGGCTCAGGATTTATTGCTCCACGGAGAATTTGAGGAGGGCTGGAATCTCTATGAACAACGGTTCCGCCGTTTGGGCCGAAAGTTCTCTACTTACATTGAATTATATGGGCCGGCTTGGGGAGGATTCTCCGATAAAAGGGCATGTGACATCCTCTTTCTGGTCTCTGAACAAGGCCTAGGCGACACACTTCAGTTCTGCCGATTGATCCCTTCTTTGCATGAGTTTGGACTGAATACAAGTCTCTTCTGCCAGGAGGTGCTCGCCCCTCTTCTACGGAGTTCCAGTTCAATCGGTGACATCTCCTTGATTCTTGCCCACCACGGTCCAGGTATCCGATGGTGTCCACTCCTGAGCCTGCCGCAACGACTGGGAATCAACCTTGACAACATTCCTCTATCTAAGGGATATCTGACCCCAGAACCAGAGCGATTGGCGCGATGGGGAGCCGCACTAAAACGCAAACCTGGTCACAAGCTGATTGCCCTGCATTGGCAGGGCAATCCGAAATTTGAACGCAAGCTCTACTCCCGTGGCCGCTCGATGCCCTTTGACGCCTGGCTGGGATTAAGCCAACTGCCGAATCTGGAATTTCTTTCGATTCAGAAGGGAGATGGCAGCAAACAAATACGTACCGATGCAGGCCTGCCATTCGTGGCAGGCCAAACTGCGTTTGATGCCAGTTACGATTTTCGAGACACGGCGGCCGCACTAGCCAACTGTGATCTACTTCTTAGTGCTGACAGCAGCGTTGTTCATCTAGCTGGTGCTCTGGGAATACCCACCTGGGTAGCCCTAGGCTGGGTACCCGAATGGCGTTGGGGACTCAATGACGAGTGCACACCCTGGTACAAAAGCGCTCGCCTATTTCGCCAACCCAAGATGGGTGACTGGCAAAGTGTGGTATCAGATATTGCCTTCGCCCTAAAAACAATCACCAGGCCATGAAAGTGTTAGCGCTCAGCGACTCACTAGCTCCTTTTCACAGCTTCTGGATCCGCATCGGGCAATACATCGATTCACTACCGTGGTCAGTTCATATCACTGACGATGCATCCACTATCAATAACTTAAGGGAAGGCGATCGTCTTTTAATGTATCGCTTTAGCATCAGGTGGGGAGATTTAGCAGCTCGGCTGCAACAGGCCAAACAGAGAGGGGTATTCATTATCAGCGATGTGGATGATTATATATGGGCTGATATAAGCAACCCGTCGCTCTTTAGAGGATGGAGTCGGGAGAGATTACTGGGTTATACACGGGCTCTTAGAGAATGCCATCTGATCACCTGCAGCACTGAAAGCTTGCTGCTGCAGTTAAGTGTGATGTTCACCAAACAGGATCTCCAACTACTCCCGAATAGCTCCCCAAGGATGCCCTACTTGAATGCAGTTTCGGCACCTCCTGTTCGCATCGGCTGGACAGGAGCTCCGTGGACCCGCCCTAATGATCTGGCTATTCTAAAACCTCTGGCACGTTGGATAACCGATCGACCACATGAACTGCAATTAGTTCATGTGGGGCACATGGATAATTTCCCAAGCTTCGCCAAATCCCTTGAACTTGATCATGCCCTGGTGGAGACCCACCCACTGGAAAGCCACAAAAAATATCTTCAAAACTTGAACTTTCACATTGGTCTCGCACCTCTAGATCACACATGCTTCAACTGTTTCAAAAGCGCGATCAAAGTTATCGAATACAGCGCTCTTGGAATCCCTTGGCTGGCGTCCGAGACAAGCCCATATCAGAACCTTTGCAGGCAATGGAGTTGGTCCGGACGGTTATGTCGAGATCCAAATGACTGGATCGAACAGATCCAATCCCTCCTTTATGAGAAAACACGTCGTCAAGAAGGTGATCAACTTAAGAAACTGTGCCAACAACACGCCAGCTACGAATTTGGTGTCAACCGTTGGAGAACATTGCTTTCAGCCTGCTGATCCATGCGCTCGAGCATCTGCTGCGCATAGTCGCTCCAAGTGGACAACGAACGCAGGCTGACCTCTCGAGAAAGACGCTCACGGAGCTGAGGCTGTGTAAGCCAAAGGCCAATGCCCTTAGCCAGATCTCGCCAATCACAACCAGACAGCGGCAGACAACCACCGGCCTCCAAAAGTTCCCAGAGCCCACCTCCTGTAGTGCTCAAGCAGGGCCTTCCATGCCAAAGGCTCTCTGCCACAGGCAAGCCAAAGCCCTCTTCCATAGAGGCCACCAACGTGACATCACACCAGCGGTAATAAGCGGCGAGACGCTCATCATCAGCGTCCGAATCCCAATCGACTGGGATTCCTAAAGCCTGGACTCGCTTCACAAGGTCAACAACAGACGGGTCATTCGACCAGCCCACCAGAAGCAATTGGGCTGGGAAAGAACCCGTCGACTTCAACCAAGCTACGGCCTTCAGCAAGCCAACATGATTTTTCCTTCTCTCCAGAGAGCCCACAGATAGAAGGCGTGCGGGCCGAAACTGCAAGCCCCAATCCAAAAGTGGGGGGGAGCCACGAGGGACGGCAGGAAATTCAAGGGCCAAAGGCAAAGCCTGCACGTGATCAGCACGTAGGTCTTTACCCAGGAGGAACGCACGCAGATGCTCTGCAGACGTATTGGAATTGGCGACCACCAGCGACGACTGAGAGAGGCCACTCATATAAACGCCATGAGACTCAGCCACAGCATCGGCATCAAACCCATAAAGGTGGGCGAGCCTCACGGGAATTGCATCATGAAACACCCATGCGAGACGCCACCCCCTGCGCCTTGCTGCAAACTGCAGCTGCTCAGCTGAGGGGTTGTGTGGGCCTCTAACCAGTTCGACAATCAACAACCACTGATCACGCGGCGATGCATCACCCCGCTCCCAGCCCTCAGGATCTGGTCCACTCCATTGGCCCAAATGGGCGCGAGCACGCTTGGAAGCCAGTTCGAAATCCTTAAGGGCCCGATTCCAGATCACTGGCCGCAGAGGAACTCCCTCTGCCATTAATGCTCTAGCGATCGTCCTGACACAACGCTGAATACCGGTGTTGCGCTGGAAACAACATGTGTGATCAACGTAGTAATGCATAAGCTGATGCTGAACCGGGAATACATTCAAGAAGTCGTGACCCGATTTGCACACAGCCTGCTGCAGGTAGATCTCCAGGCTGATGGCGGCTCAAAATTAACTGTGCTGGGACCTGAACAGAGCCTCAGTGCCCAGCAACTGAAGCATCGGCTTCCCTGCCTAAGTCCTTTTCTGACCGTGGCCAGCAACACCCTGAAGCAAATGGGACATTGCACAGCACGTTTTCACGTGCAGTTACACGACGAAGCCCCAGCGCAATACTGCTTTCGGTTTGATGCACCACTTAAAGACGACGGGCTGGGACCACTGATCCCAGACCCTTATGTGCTGGGATCCAGGGGATTCGCCAAACTGCGCCAACAATTCGCTAGTGAAGGGTTACCACCTTGGAAGGAACGAATGCCGATGGCGATCTGGCGTGGCTCCAGCACCGGAACTCCCGTACTGACTCCTGCCACCCTTCCCACCAATCCTCGCCACAGGCTATGCCTGAAGGCGCAAGCATTGAAGAGCTTTCTGGATGCACGAATCACAGCCATAGTTCAGTGCCCAACAGAGCCTGTTCAAAGGGCAATAACCGAAACCCTTCACCAGCAGGGATTGCTAGGAAGGGCAATGTCACCCTGCGATCTGGCCCTGCATCGTTGGATCTTAGAGATTGACGGAAACGTGAACTCCTGGGGCCTCCTCTGGAAACTCTTGAGCGGTAGCTGTGTTGTTCGTGTCGACAGCGAAAGGCGCCAGTGGTATCACCATCTATTGAAACCCTGGCATCACCTGGTGCCTATAGCCAGCGATTTAAGCAACTTAATCGAGGTCTTGAAATGGTGCCGCAACAATGCTGCCGAGTGCGAGGAAATTGCTCAGGCCGGCCAGCGCCTCGCATTCGATATCATTCAACAGCTGGAACACAGCCAGCACGATGCAGTGATTCACTATGAATACATCTGGCTGCGAGCAGCACAGTGACAAGTATTCATGCCGTTGAACAGAAGCGCGCCCTAATCACCGGCATCACAGGACAGGACGGCAGCTACCTAGCGGAGCTTTTGTTGGAAAAAGGCTATACCGTGCATGGGATCAAACGTCGAGCGAGCAGCTTCAACACCGCCCGGATCGATCACCTCTACCAGGATCCTCATGAAAAGGATCCACGCCTGACTTTGCACTACGGCGATCTGAGTGATGGGAGCAACCTGCAGCGAATCATTGAAGAGGTACAGCCTGACGAGATCTACAACCTCGGCGCGCAGAGCCATGTTGCGGTGAGCTTCGAGGCTCCGGAATACACGGCCAATGTTGATGCGTTGGGCACCCTACGCATCCTGGAAGCTGTTCGTATCCTCGGGCTCACAGGAAAAACACGGATCTATCAAGCCTCAACTTCAGAGCTCTACGGTCTAGTGCAGGACATTCCCCAGAGGGAAACCACACCCTTCCACCCGCGCAGCCCCTACGGGGTGGCGAAGCTTTACGCCTACTGGATCACGGTGAACTACCGCGAGGCTTACGGTATGTATGCCTGTAACGGGATCCTCTTCAATCACGAAAGTCCAAGGCGGGGCGAAACGTTCGTGACACGAAAGATCACCCGCGGGCTTGCCCGTATTCAGACAGGCCTGGAGAAATGCCTCTACATGGGTAACCTCGACTCGCTACGAGACTGGGGCCACGCCCGCGATTACGTGGAAATGCAATGGAGAATGCTTCAGCAGGAGAAACCGGAAGACTTCGTTATTGCTACTGGCCGTCAGGAAAGCGTGCGCCGCTTCATCGAACTCTCCGCAACTCAACTCGGCTGGGGTGGTATCACGTGGGCGGGCAACAATCTAGGGGAAGTAGGCCACCGCGCGGATACCGGTGAGGTGGTTGTGCGTATTGACCAACGCTACTTCCGACCAGCGGAGGTAGACACCCTGCTAGGAGATCCAACTCAGGCCCGCGAGAAGCTGAAATGGACACCCACCACCACGCTGGAAGAACTAATAAGCGAAATGATCGAGCTTGATCAGCAAGAAGCTCGCAAAGAGGCCTATCTAAAGCGTAAAGGCTTCCAAGTAGTGGGCCCACGGGAATGACCCTCGGAGCACGATGAACCTGATCCGTCCAAGCGATCGCTTCTTTGTGGCCGGCGCCCGTGGCATGGCAGGAAGCGCAATCGCAAGAGCCCTCCAAACGGCAGGGTATGGCGACCCGGCCAAAGGTGGCGCACTTCTCACCCCTAGCCGTCTGGAAATGGACCTTCTCGATGACAGCGCCGTACAGAGGTGGATGGCAGAACAGCAACCGGATGTGGTAATCCTGGCCGCCGCCACAGTGGGCGGCATCGAAGCCAATCGCAGGCGGCCAGCAGATTTCCTTCTCCAAAACCTACGGATCGAAACCCATGTTATCGAATCTGCATGGCGCTACGGCGTGCGCCGACTACTTTTTCTCGGTAGCAGCTGCATTTATCCCAAATTCGCAGAACAGCCGATCAAAGAAGAAGCACTACTCACCAGCTCCTTGGAGCCAACCAACGAGTGGTACGCAATCGCCAAAATCGCCGGCATCAAGCTAGTGGAGGCATTAAGGATGCAACACGGATTCGATGCGATCAGCCTGATGCCAACCAACCTTTACGGACCCGGCGACAACTATCAGGCCACCGATAGTCATGTACTACCGGCACTAATTCGCCGCTTCCAAGAAGCCAAAGACAACAAGTCCCGTTCTGTAACCTGCTGGGGGACGGGAACACCCCTACGGGAGTTTTTACATGTCGATGATCTAGGCGAAGCGTGCGTATTCGCACTTGAACATTGGGACCCCGATTTTGAAGATGCCCCAAAAGATGACAAAGGAACACCCCTGGGCTTCCTAAACGTTGGCACCGGAATCGATATAAGTATCAAAAAGCTAGCCGAATCCATCACCGCCGCTATCGGTTACACCGGCAACATTCAGTGGGACAGCAGCAAACCCAACGGCACGCCCAAGAAACAGCTCGATGTCAGCCGCCTTGCCGCCATGGGCTGGAAAGCACGCATCCCGCTTTCGAAAGGCCTGCCCATGGCCGTCGACGATTTCCGCCGGCAGCGGGCTGACGGATCTCTGCGCAGCTGAGGTCGCTATTCACAAACAAGATGGCAAAAATTCTTTTTCTGCATCTGCCCAAAACTGCCGGTACCAGCCTGCGACAGGCACTCCAGAACGCCTATGGACCGGAAGCTGTGTCTCCGCATGTCAACGCCTGCCGCCTGGGAGCACAGGATGCAGACCTTTTGTCGCAGTATCGTTTTATCTGTGGACATCTCAGCTTGGACGATGCCCGCATACATTTCCCAGATGCAGCCATTCTCACGGTGGTTCGTGATCCAGTTGAGCGCTGCTTCTCCTGGTACCGCTATGCCCGTGCGACCACTTCCATCAGCCCAGAGCCAAATGGGGAGTTCCTAGACGTTCACGCCGCAAAAGCCTTTGGACCGGAAGCGTTCTTCTCATTGCCCACTGGTGTGGTGTTCTTAAACATCCACAACCGCATGACCCGTCAACTAGGTAGCCATGCGTGCAACCGACACACAGATCTGGAAGCTGCTCTGAAGCAAGCTGAACATACGCTGAAGAGAAGCATCTGGATCGGCCGCCAGAGCCATCTAGCTCATGATCTCCAACTCCTTAAGCGGTTGTTTCCGCGCCTAGCAGACCAGGACTTCCCCTACGCAAACACTACTCCAGTGAAAGAGAATGTTCCTGATCTATCAACTTCCATTCGCCAGTTGATCTGCCAACACAATGTGTTCGATCTTCATCTATACCAACAAGCCTGCAAACTCGCAGAAGAGCATCAACAGAACTAACCGATCCTTTCGCCGCCATAACCGGCCTTCTCGCACACCTTGCCGCACCAGTCGAGATTGTTCAGGTACCAACGTACCGTCGCGGTCAGGCCCTGACTGAAATCATGGCTAGGCTGCCAACCGAGCTCACTGCTGATCCGCATGGGATTAATGGCATAGCGCTGGTCATGGCCAGGGCGATCATTCACGTGCTTTATCAGACGCGCGTGAGGAGCCCCCTCGGGCCGCAACTGATCCAGAAGCCTACAAATCATCTCTACTACTTCGAGATTGGATCGCTCCCCATGTCCCCCCACGCAATAACTGCGGCCAACTTGCCCCTGTTTTGCCACCAGCAGCAATGCGTCGACATGATCTTCCACATACAACCAATCACGCACGTTCGCGCCATCCCCATAGAGCGGAATTGACTCACCCGCCAGTGCCTTCAAAATCACCAATGGGATAAGTTTCTCAGGAAACTGCCAAGGGCCATAGTTGTTGCTGCAGTTAGTCAACAGCACCGGCAACCCATAGGTGTGATGCCAGGCATTCACCAGGTGATCACTCGCGGCCTTACTTGCGGAGTATGGACTGCTCGGGGCATAAGGCGTGGTTTCTGAAAATCTCCCCGTTGAACCAAGCGAACCAAACACCTCGTCGGTGCTGATGTGCTGAAAACGGAATGCAGATTGTCGCTCTTGCGGAAGCGCTTCCCAATGTGCCCTGACCGCTTGGAGCAACGAAAAAGTACCAATTACGTTACTGGAAAGGAAATCTAACGGACCATCTATTGAACGATCGACATGACTTTCAGCCGCCAGATGCAGCACCAGGTCAGGATCGACTTGCCGAACAGCCGCCTCTGTGGCTGCCAAATCACACAGATCCAACTTGAGCAGATGATGACGCTCAGCCAACTGAGTTAAT
>Ga0163108_10002081_pt1 | contig 14513 bp, 9 predicted proteins | sample Fk1155metaG_FD_109644 | JGI IMG/M metagenome (GOLD analysis project Ga0163108, IMG submission 109644) | Marine microbial communities from the Central Pacific Ocean - Fk160115 155m metaG | ecosystem: Environmental > Aquatic > Marine > Oceanic > Photic zone | place: The Central Pacific Ocean...
TGAATGCCGTCACTTTCTGGACCGGAAATTCGCAGAGAAAAAAGGAGCCCTTGTAGCGATCATTCAACGCTGTGCCGGGATTGTACTTGAAACCTCCCGGCCCAACGGAGAATTCGCTCATGGGAGGCGTGATATACGCGGCCTGCCCCTTCCAGTGGGGAAGCCAAAGTTTTTCATCGATCCAGGGGCAGTACTCCGGGGTTTTGGTCTGCCTGGGCCAGCCCCCCTTCTTGAACTGCCAGTTTAGTCGCCAGCCGGAATCGCTGCCTTCCGTGATGTAGACGAACCTCTCCCGCTCGTCCCGGATGTCTCCATCGTTGTCCACCGAGAACAGGTTTCCAAATTCGTCAAAAGCCAGTTCCTGGACATTTCGCAGCCCGGTCGCAAACACCTCCAGGTTGCTGCCGTCCCAATTACAGCGCAAAACTCCTCCCGTATTGGGGTGGTGAAGAAGATTGCCCTCGCGGGTTCGCACGGAAAATCCGTTGTCGCCAACAGAGAAATACAGCCTGCCGTCCGGCCCGATGGTGAGTCCATGCAGGTCGTGTCCATCCAAGGCGGCATGAACCCCGAATCCATGAATGAATACCTCCCTCTCATCTGCGTACCCGTCGTGGTCGGTGTCATTCAACTTCCATACATCCGGGTAAATGGTCGCAAACACATCGCCGCGATAAGGGAGCACACCTGCCATGACACCGTTGATCTCCTGGTTGAACCCCTCGGCAAACACCTTGGCGACATCCGCCTTGCCGTCGTCATCCGTGTCCTGAAGCAAATGGATCCGCTCCCGGACAGCCGTCAAGTCACGCCAGTCGTGGGAACCGTCCCGATTCCTGTCCTGAAGCCAGGGTTTGTTTTGTTCGCTGAGTTCCGGGGCCATTCTACTCCGAAACATTTTTCGCAACTGGGGAATATTTTGATTCGAAAGATCATCGATCACCCATTCCTTGTGCGCCCGGATATCTATGTCCACCGTCCCCCTGCGAGCCGTCTCAACAACAAACAACCGGCCCTGATAGTCAAAGCTAAGCGCGACCGGATTCAACAGCATCGGCTGCCTGGCCCATTCGGTCAGTTTGAGCGATTTGTCATGCAACTCAAACGGTATCTGAACCCGGGGGTTTTGCGCCTGCACTTGGTCACATCCGATGACCGTGCACGCAGTCAATCCAACTATAACAAAACGTAAAAGCATTCTTGGGTTGGTTTTATCTAGGCGACTAAAAAGAAGAGCGAAGGGCAACCACCCTGAAAAGTGATGTCTCTCCGCAGCCGGCAGTGGCTCGCGGAGAGCGGACTCTTTTCCGGTTTGAGTTTACATTCAATCTTTCTTTCACAGTAGCCACCACCCCGTTTTAATCCGTCTGGCTTGGAGCTTGGCTTGACTGCCTAAGTGACAGGGGAGATGATGCCTCCGACCAATTGGCTTATGACCACCTCTCAATTAACACCAATTCGGCGTAGAGAATTCATCAGTACTACTGTTGCTGTCACTGGCTCGATCGCCTTCCCTATGGTCGTCCCGCGGCGTGTGTTTGGCGCGAACGAGCGACTTAACATCGCGGCAATCGGCTCCGGTGGTAAGGGGCAGGTCGATATCGACGGGTGCGAGAGCCAGAACATCGTGGCCCTTTGCGACGTTGATCCCGGCCGCGCTGCGCACATGTACAATCGCCACTCTAAGGCGGCCAAGTATGCTGACTTCCGCCAAATGCTCGACAAGGAAGCCAATCACATCGACGCTGTGACCGTCTCGACGCCGGACCACACGCACGCCACCGCAGCAGCGATGGCCATCCGACTGGGCAAACATGTTTACTGCCAAAAACCTCTGACGCACTCCGTCTTCGAGGCGCGCGTCCTGACCGAACTCGCCCGCAAACACAAAGTCGCCACGCAGATGGGCAACCAGGGACACTCGAACCCCGACTCACGTCGGTACGTCGAGTTGATCCAGGCCGGCGTTCTGGGCGACGTGAAAGAGGTGCACATCTGGACCGACCGACCGGTCTGGCCGCAGGGCATCGATCGACCAAGCGACTCGCCGCCCGTGCCAAAAAATATCAACTGGGATCTGTGGCTTGGTCCGGCGCCGGAACGGCCATACCACTCGGCGTATCATCCGTTCAAGTGGCGCGGTTTTTGGGACTTCGGCACCGGAGCCGTCGGCGACATGGGTTGCCACAACTCCGACATGGCCTTTTGGGCGCTCAACCTGCGTGATCCAGGGACTCTCGAGGCCGTGTCCTCTGGCATCAACAATGAGACCGCCCCGAACTGGTCCATCATCACCTCACACTTCCCGCAGCAGAGCAAACGGAAACCGGTCAAAGTGGTCTGGTACGATGGCGGCAAAAAACCGGATCCGGCCCTGGCCAAGCAGAAAGACCTGCCCGGCAACGGATCAATACTCATCGGCACCAAGGACACTCTGTATATTCCGATGTACTGGGGCAAGGGCACGTTCCTCTCCGGCGCGACCGAGGCGGACCACAAGAACGTACCGGAAACGATCGAAAAACCAACTGATTTCAACCAAAACCATTACGACGAATGGATCGCGGCCTGCAAAGGCGGTAAACCGGCCTGGTCGAATTTCGACTACGCCGGGCCGATGACGGAGGCGATGTTGCTTGGCTTGGTCGCATTGCGCTCCGGCAAAAAAATCGAGTGGGACGCCAAGAAAATGCGCGTCAAAAATGCTCCGGAAGCCAACCGCTTCATCCACAGCGAATACCGCAAAGGCTGGGTGCTGTAGTAAGCGATGAAGCCACGGAGTTTGGCTCTTGCACTTGGGATCACCCTATGGGGTGTGCCATTGATGGGCTTGGCCGCCCCCCCAGCCGGTGACAAGCCGAATGTGCTGTTTCTCATGGCGGACGACTTGCGGCCGGAACTGGGCTGCTACGGCGCCGGGCACGTGATCAGCCCGAACATCGACCGCTTGGCCAAGCGCGGCCGGATGTTTGAGCGCGCCTATTGCCAGCAGGCGTTGTGCAATCCCTCGCGCGCCTCGATGCTGACCGGCCTGCGGCCCGACTCGCTGCGCATCTGGAACCTGCCGACACACCTCCGACAGCGCCGCCCGGACATCGTCACGCTGCCGCAACATTTCAGGAACAACGGCTACTTCACCGAGTGTGTTGGCAAAATTTTCCACAACTGGCGGCAGGATATTCACGGCGACCCGCAGTCGTGGAGCGTGCCGCAATTCATGCACTATGCGCGTCATGACGATGACACCCCGAAAGTCGACGGGAAGCCCCCGGGGAACGAAATCAAACTGCCGCGCAGCACCATCCGTGATGTGCCGGACGAGGCCTATTTCGACGGCCGAATCGCTACCCGGGCCGTCGAGTCGCTGCAACGCCTGAAAAAAAACAGGAAGCCGTTTTTTATGGCCGTCGGTTTTTGGAAACCGCATCTGCCGTTCAACGCCCCAAAACGCTACTGGAACCTCTACGACCCGGTCAAAGTGAAGCTGCCGGAGTCATTAGCCAGGCCGGAGAACGGTCCCGATATCGCCCTGCACGACAGTCGTGAGTTGTTGCGCGCCTTCGGCGGACGCGAACCATCGACGGAGGAAATTCACGAACTGCGCCGAGGCTACTATGCCGCCACGAGTTACATGGACGCGCAAATCGGCCGCGTCCTCGACGAACTGGACCGGCTTGGCTTGCGGGACAACACCATCGTCGTGTTTACCGCCGACCACGGCTTTCACCTGGGCGAGCACAGCCTGTGGTGCAAAACCTCCAACTACGAGTGGGACGCCGCCGTTCCCCTGATCATCGCCCCGCCGCGCCTGGCCAAGCGCGACGCAGCGTCACCTTCGCCGGTCGAGCTGCTCGACCTGTACCCGACCTTGGCCGAGTTGTGCGGCTTGGCCAAGCCAATCCACTTGGAAGGCACCAGTCTCGTGCCCGCCCTGGAGGAGCCGGGGGTTCGGGTAAAGCCGTTTGCCATCACACAGCATCCGCGGCCGGCCTATTACACCGGGAAGGAACCGGAGACGATGGGGTACTCACTGCGAACCCGACACCACCGCTACACCGAGTGGCGCAACTGGCGAACCGGCGAGGTCGTGGCGCGTGAACTGTACGACCACGGCAACGATCCCGGGGAAAACAAAAACATCGCCGGCGAGTCGGCAAGGCAGGTTCAACTGCTTTCCCGCAAACTGGCGAAGGTGCACCCCGTCAGACGCCACCCGGCGGCCGACTGAGCGCCCAATCTCCGGTCTTCGCTTGGCCAAGAGCTGAAACTTCCCTAGTTTGTGGGCGTGGAGTTACCTCCAGATTATCACATGCACACGCCCTTTTGCGGCCATGCAGAGGGCGAACCGACTGAATATGCCGCCGAGGCTGTACGCCTCGGTCTCACCCAGATTGGCTTCACTGAGCATGCGCCGATGCCGGGCGACGATTTCGACAACTGGCGGATGTTCGAGCGTGATCTGGATCAGTACATCAAGAAACTCGATCAAGCCGCCGCCGAAAACCCCGGTGTCACCGTCCGAAAGAGTCTGGAGATCGATTTTGTGCCCGGCTATGAAGAATGGATTTTCGACTTGGCCAAGCGCTATGAATGGGATTATTTGATCGGTTCAGTGCATTATCTTGGAGGGAAGTGGAGTTTCGACCATCCTGATCACCGAAGTTCCTGGAGTGGACGGGATGTCGATGCTGCTTGGGCGGAGTATTTCGAGTTGCTCAGGCAATCGACTGCACTAGCGGTGTTCGACATCATTGGCCACTGCGATCTGATCAAGGTTTTCGGCGACCGGCCAAGCGGCGACTGTTCGGCCATGTGGCGCCCGTTTCTGGAGGAGGCGAAACGTCAGGACATCGCAATCGAGATCAACACCAACGGTCTGAACAAGCCGTGCGGCGAGATGTTCCCGGCCCCAACACTGCTGGAGATGGCAGCGGAGATCGGCGTGGGGCTGACGTTCGGCTCGGACGCCCACAAGCCGGAGCGAGTCGGGGAGCACTTTGGCCAAGCGGTCGCCTTGGCCAAGCGCAGCGGTTTCACGCATTATCGCCGCTTTGCTCGCGGCCAATACGAGTCGGTTCCGTTTTGAATTGAAAAAAGCCCGGTTCTGCCGCCCAATGCCGGTCATGAGTAGTGTCATCGAAGGGTCGGTTTTCGTGGTGCGAGACAATATCGACACCGACCAAATCATCCCTGCCCAGTACCTGAACCTCGTCCCAACGATCCCGAAGGAGTACGAGAAACTCGGCAGTTACGCGCTGATCGGGCTGCCGGAGCCGCTGTACCCCTCGCGCTATGTGACAGAGGGCGAGTTGGACTCAGATTACCCGATCGTGGTCGCCGGGCGGAATTTCGGCTGCGGCAGCTCCCGGGAGCACGCACCGATCGCACTTGGCTCGGCTGGATGTAAGCTGGTACTTGCCGAGAGTTTCGCGCGCATTTTTTTTCGCAACTGCGTGGCGACCGGCGAGCTTTACCCGTGCGACATCACGGATAGGCTCTGCGACGTGCTGAAGACTGGCGATGAAGTGAGGATTGATCTCGATGCGGGGACCGTCGTGATCCAGTCAACCGGCGCGGAGCATTCAATCAAGTCGCTGGGTGAAGTGCGCCCGGTGATCGACGCTGGTGGGTTGTTCAATTTTGCCCGCGAAAGCGGGATGATCGCCAGATGATGTTCCCGCTTAGCCAAGCGGACCTCTCTGATGGCTGACAAAAAAAAACGCATCGTCGTCGGCTTGAGTGGCGGGGTGGATTCCTCTGCGGCAGCCTCGCTGCTGATCGAGCAGGGGTACGATGTTGTTGGCATCACGCTGAAAGTTTGGCCGCAGGATTGTGTGGCCCGTGCCGAGGACAAGTGCTGCGGCCCACAGGCAGTGATGGATGCCCGCTCTGTCGCCGACAAACTCGATATCCCGTACTATCTCGTCGACGAGTCGGTGGAGTTCCAGCGGGACGTGATCGACTACTTCGCGGCGGAGTACAAGGCGGGGCGGACGCCAAACCCGTGCGTGATGTGCAATGAGAAGCTCAAGTTCGGCAACCTGATCACCCGCGCGCGAAAGCTCGGAGCGGAGTACGTGGCCACCGGGCATTACGCACGGCTAGAGCAGAGCAACGGCCGAACGGTGATGCTGCGCGGGAAAGACGCCCGCAAGGACCAGACGTATTTCCTGTTTTCGCTCGGCCAAGAGCAGCTTGCGCACATGATGTTCCCGCTGGGCGACCTGCAGAAAAGCGAGACGCGAAAGATCGCCCGGTGCGTGAACCTCAAGACGGCAGAAAAGCAGGAGAGCCAGGAGATTTGTTTTGTGCCGGACAAGGATTACAAGAAATTCCTGACAACAGCGGGATTGGTGGAGGAGCACCGGGGAGAGATTGTGGACACGCGCGGCCAAGTACTGGGGCATCACGACGGGATCGAGTTTTACACGATAGGCCAGCGGAAGGGCTTGGGGGTTTCGTCGCCGACGCCGATATACGTGGTGGAGCTGGATCCGGAAAACAACCGTGTGGTGGTCGGCGATAGGGAGTTGCTGCTGCGGGACGAGTTCCGGATCGACCGCTGCAACTGGATCCCTTTCGAAGGCTTGGCCAAGCCGATGGAGGCGACGGCGGCAATCCGGTACAACCATCCTGGTGCCGAGGCGACAGTGATCCCGGGCGACAACGGCCAGGCGACGGTGAAGCTGCGGGAACCGCAGCGGGCGGTGACGCCGGGGCAGGCGTGTGTGTTTTACCAGGACGACCTCGTGATGGGTGGAGGCTGGATCATGAGGGATTGAAAGGCCAAGCGCGCCGTTTTGGTTGCAGAAACGTCAACAAAAGGTTTGCCGGACCGGGGTGTTTGTGGCTTCATCTTCCGCCCTGACGCGCGGTTGACGTGCCTCGACGGTTGACAAACCGCTGCCCCGACCGGGGCCACGCCGATCCGGCACCTGCGAAAATGAGCTTGGTTCGAGTCCATGTACACTATTCGGGACGGGTGCAGGGAGTGGGATTCCGATACACAGTGAAGTCCGTGGTTCTCGGGTACGATGTGCTCGGCATCATCCGCAATTTGCCAGACGGCCAGGTGGAGTTGATCGCCGAAGGCGAGTTGACCGAGCTGGAGGAATTTCTGCAGGCGATCCGGGACTCGGGTCTGCGGCGTAACGTTCAGGACGAAGACATCGTCTGGGAGGATGCGCAGGATGAATTTAGAGGGTTTGAGATTGCCGGGTGAAACCCGGTTGTTTGAATGAAGTATGCTTTGATAGCGGACATTCACGCCAACCTTGAGGGACTCGAGGTGGTGTTGGAGGACGCAAAGGAAAACGACTGCACACATTACGTGTGCTTGGGCGACGTGGTTGGCTACAACCCGAATCCGAAGGAGTGCCTAAAGATTGTGCGCGACATGGAGATGCCGTGCATCATGGGAAACCACGACGAGTACTGCGCCGGTGACATCGACTTGAAGGGGTTCAACCCACACGCCGGGCATGCCATCATGTGGACACGCGACCAACTCAACGATGAGGAGCAAGACTGGCTCCGCCGGCTGAAGTATCTACGCATGATTGCCAATTTCACCATCGTTCACTCCACGCTCGACGCACCCAAACGCTGGGGCTACGTGATGAGCAAGCTCGACGCGGCAGCCAGCTTCACCTACCAAAACACGGGTGTCTGCTTCTTCGGCCACACTCATGTGCCGTTGGCATTCGTACGTGAGCAGAACTCCGTCACCGGCGGCAAGTACGACAAGTTAACAGTCGAGAAGGGAAAGAAATATTTCGTCAATGTCGGTAGCGTGGGTCAGCCACGAGACGGGGATCCCCGCGCGGGGTACGTCATCTACGATCTCGATGCCGGGACGATTGAGTTGCGCCGGCTGGAGTATGATTTGAAAAAAACTCAGGCCAAAATTTTGGAGGCCGGCCTGCCCGAGCGGTTGGCCAGTCGGCTGGCACTGGGCAAGTAATCCGTTGCCGCCCAACGTGGGCACTAAACTCGCGACCGGAATCGCGACATGCACAAAATAAGGCAAATCTTCGCCTTCGTGGCGCCCTATGTAAAACCGTACTGGAGCCGCATTGTGGCCGGCGTTTTTTTTGGAGTGCTCTTCGGAGCATCGAACGGACTGGTGCTGTGGGTGACCAAGACCATGCTCGACCGTCTCGTACAGCCGGACGCCATCACAGTCCCGACGAGTCCCCCTTCCGGGGCCACTGATAACTGGTTCGTCGAGAGCACTGCCTCAATTCAATCTAGCATCCTCGAGGTACTCGATCCCTGGCTGCCACAGATGGGCGACCCGTTGACGCTACTGCAGATCATCGGCGGGCTGCTGGTTTTCCCGATATTGGTTGGCTTCCGTGGCAGCACAAAATATCTCACAGCCTACTGCCTGGCCTGGGCCAGCGAACGCGTAATCAACGACCTGCGCATCACGGTTTTCCGGAACCTGAGCCGGCTGTCCATTCCCTTCTTCAACCGTTCAACCACCGGCGACCTCATCACGCGGATAAACGGCGACGCGCTGTTGCTGCAGACCTGCCTGGCCTCCGGGGTGAGCAACCTTGTGTCGGAGCCGGTGGCCATTATCAGTGTTTTCACCGGCCTTTGTCTGATCGACTGGCAGTTGACCCTTGGCATGCTGGTTCTGTTCCCCGTCTGCGTTGCCCCCATCGTCCACTTCGGAAAAAAGGCACGCCGAGCGACGGGCAAGCGGGTTGCCGCCAATATCGACCAGTCCAGCCTCGCGGTGGAGATGTTTTCCGGCATGCGAGTCATCAAGGCGTTCGGGCTGGAAAACGCGCGCGTGGATCGTTTCAGGGAGTTGTCCCGGCAACTAATCAAGCAGACGATGAAGACTGTGCGCTCCCGCGAGATTGTCGGGCCGTTGGTCGAGACCGTATCGATGATCGGCATCGGCGCGCTGATCCTGTATGTCGTTCACACTGAGCGCAGCATGCCGGACTTGGTGGTGTTTTTCACCGGGGTCATCATGTTTTACACGCCCATCCGCAAACTGGCTCGGTTGCACGTGCGTATTGAGGAAGCCAGCGTTGGTGCCCAGCGGTTGATGGATGTCCTCGACGAAAAGCCGGACATTCTCGAGCACCCAGAGGCCAAGGCGGTGACTGGATTGGAGCGGGGCATCGAGTTTGATGGCATCTCGTTCGCGTATGAGGATGAGCCGGTGTTGATCGGGCTAGATCTCTCCATCCCAAAAGGCACCAAGCTGGGCATCGTCGGTGAGAGCGGTTCTGGCAAAAGCACACTCATCAACCTGCTGTTCCGGTTTCACGACCCCGACTCGGGTGCCGTCAAACTGGATGGACACGACCTGCGCGATTTGAACATCAAGGAATTCCGCGAGCAGATGGCACTCGTCAGCCAGGAGATCGTATTGTTCGACCTGACGGTAGCGGAAAACATCGCGCTGGGCCAAGCAGGCTGTTCCCGCGAGCAGGTCGAGGCGGCGGCGCGAAACGCGCACGCGCACGAGTTCATAAAAACGTTGCCCGACGGGTACGACACCCGCATCGGCGAGCGCGGCGTGACGCTCTCCGGTGGACAGCGACAGCGTCTGGCCATCGCACGGGCGTTCGTTCGCAACGCGCCGATCCTCGTGCTGGACGAGGCCACTGCCGCACTTGACTCCAAGGCAGAAGGCGAAGTGCAGACGGCCATCGACCGGCTAAGCAAAAACCGCACCGTGCTCTGCGTGGCGCACCGCCTCTCCACGCTGCGCTCAATGAACCGGATCATCGTCATGTCACAGGGCACGATCGTTGAAGGAGGCACGTTTGATGAATTGATGGTGCAGGCAGGAGTGTTTTCCGGCCTGGCAAAGGCCCAGGGCATCACCGCCTGAAACACTCCTCCCGCTGTCCAAGCGCCCGCCATTCCCGCCAAAATGCACTTGCCATAACAGGCTGCGTGCTGTAACGCCAAGTTCTTTCCGATGAACCCATCAACCCTAATCACCCCCATTCTGGCTTCCGGCGGAGACCACGGCTATCTGTACGGTCTGTTTTTCCTGATCCTCGCGCTGATCATTGGCGCCGCCGCGCGACATTTTCTGCACAAGGTGCCGCTGCCGTTTACGGTGGTGCTGATGCTGATCGGGCTGGGGCTTGGCTTCGCCTTCCGAGGCGCGCACGTGGGCGACGCGCACGGTGCCGGGCACGGCGCGGGGCATGACGGTTTTCTGGCCAAGCTGTTCGATGCGTTGCGCGGCTCTGTTGAGTGGGGCGCCAACCTCGATCCGCACCTCATCCTTTATGTGTTCCTGCCGATCCTAATTTTCGAGGCGGCGTACGCGCTGGATGTGCACGTGTTCAAGAAATCATTTTGGAACGCATTTTACATGGCAGGACCGGGTATCGTGACGGCGACCGTCATGACCGGCGGGTGCGTCATGGCCATCTACTCACTTGGCTGGGGCTTGGCCGAATGGAAAGTCAGCACCGGGGATTTGGGCCTGTACCTCGCGATGTTGTTCGGAGCCGTGGTCAGCGCCACTGATCCCGTGGCAGTGGTGGCGCTGCTCAAGGAACTGGGCGCGAGTAAAAAACTGGGCACGCTCATCGAGGGCGAGTCACTGCTCAACGACGGCACCGCCATCGTGGCGTTTGTGGTGCTCATCGGGGCGGTGACCGGGGCAAGCGTGTTCACAGTGGGAAGTGCGGTATCGGGATTTTTTGTCATCGGACTGGGCGGCGCTGCGTTGGGCATTGTGATTGGCCTTGTCGGTGTGGCCTGGGTCAAGCGGGTGTTCAACGATCCGATGGTGGAGACCTCGGTGATGTTGATGACCGCGTACCTGGTTTTTTACGCATGCGAACATTTCTTTCTCATCTCCGGCGTGCTGGGTCTGGTAACACTGGGCCTGGTTTGGGCCGGGATCGGCCGCACGCGAATCAGCCCGGAGGTGCAGCATTTCATGCACGAATTCTGGGAATTTGCCGCCTTTGTGGCCAACGTGGTTATCTTCATCGTGGTCGGCGTGGTCATCGCGCTCAAGGTTCACCCACAGCCCATCGATTATCTTGTCCTGGCGCTGGTTTACCTGGTGATCCACCTCGTGCGCATGGTGAACATCGTTGCCCTGTACCCGATCATGCGTAAAACAGGATACGGGCTCCCAAGGAAGGACGCGGTGGTGGTTTGGTGGGGGGCGTTGCGCGGGGCCATCGGGCTGGCACTGGCACTGGTGGTTTACGGGCAGAATACTGAGTTGCAGTTCACTGTCGAGAAAGGCGGACACGGATACGCGGCCGATTCAAAGGTCTTTTTTGAGGATGCCGACGGCAACCGGGAACAACTGAAAGATGTCACCATCACCTTGGCGGCAGCCCACGCCGAAAAACATGAGGGCGAGCATGGTGAAAACCACGACGATGACCATGGCGAAAGCCATGAGGACGGCCTAGCCGAGAGCCAAGCGGGGGGTGCCATCGCCGGTCTGGCTATTGGCAGCGATTATGTGAAACCGTTCGACGAGGACTCGGCCAAGCTTGCAGCCAAGCGCGAGAGCTTGGCCAACCCCAAGGCTAAGATCGTGATTGAGGGCGGTGGCTCCGGGGCCGTGATCAAGGCCAAGCTGCTTGGCATCTCCAAGCGGATTCGTGACCAGTTCCTCTTCCTGATTTCCGGCATCGTGCTGCTGACGCTGTTGGTCAACGCGACGACGATCAAATTTCTCGTCAACGGACTTGGCCTGACACGCATCCCCGCAGTCAAAGCCAAGATGATGACCGCCACCTCGGTGAGCATCGTGAAGAATTGCGAAAACGAAATGGACGTGCTCAAGTCCGACTCGTTCCTCGGCGGCGCGAACTGGAGCCGGGTGCGCGAGTTCCTGCCGGAGCCGATCGTCATCACGGACATCGAGGGCGACCCAGACGCGATCGACACGGTGGCCGAGACGCGCCGACGCATCCTTGAGAAGGAATCGAGCAGCTACTGGAAACAAAACCGCGAGGGCCTTCTTGGTGCGGGCGGGGTCAACCAACTCTACAACAACATCAAGGAACTGATCGACCAAGGCGGCAAGGTGCCGTTGAGCGACCGGGACTATCTTGACAATATCTGGCAAGTACCCAAGTGGATGGAATCCCTCAAGGAGTTGCCTATACTCAAGCAGGTTTTCATGGATCGGCTGGCCACGACCTATGAGTCGGCCAAGTCGTTTGTCATCGCCCAGGAGGAGGTAGCCAAGCTGGTGGACAGCCTGGTGGCCAACACCGAAGAGGACATCGGACAGGAAGCAGCTGACAAAAAGGCCAAGCAGCTGAAGGGAGAAATCATGCAGAACCGCCTACGCGGCCTAAATTTCCTGCGCGACATGCGCGAGAACTACCCAGAACTGATCGTCGGCATCGAGACCAAGGACGCTGCCCGATCGGTGCTCAATCACGAGCGAAACACAGTCAAGAAGCTGAAGGCCGCCGGAACGATAGAAATGGACGAGGCCGACCAGATGATCGTCGATGTCGAGGGTCGCATGAAGGATATCATGGACCGTCCGCTGGTCTTGCGACTGCCAGAACCGGAGGAGGTGCTGCGCGAGGTGACCTGGTTGAAGGGATTGTCTGAAGACAACATCACCAAGATCATCGAACTGTCCAACGAACGCACCTATCAGTCGGGCGACATGATCATGGAACAGGGCGACCGCGGCGACGGAATGATCCTCATCACCCGGGGCAGCGTAAAAATCTCCATCAAGGACATGGTCGTGGATATCCTCGGCCGGGGCAGCGTGATCGGCGAGATGGCCGTGCTGGCCGGTGTGCCGCGCACGGCCGACGTGATCGCCGACACCGCGGTGACGGCTCTGTGGATGGGTTCCACGGAAATGAACGAGGCGATGAAGGAATCCCCCGCCTTGGCCAAGGGCTTGTGGGAGACAGCCGGCCGGCGTTTTACGGAGAACCTGCTCAAGAGTCAGGAACCGTACCTCAACCTTTCGCAGTGGGAATTCCGCCGCTGGCTCAGCGGGGGCGAAGTCGCCTCCCCAGCACCGGGTGAGTCGCTCGACCTCTACGGCAAAGTGGCCATTCTCCTCTCCGGCACCGCCAACATGCCGGACGCCGACGGACCAGTAAAAGCCATCACACGGCTCAACGCCCGCAAGGCCAGCTTCCCGGAGGGAGCCAGGATCTGGATTCGTTCGGAGAGCTAAATGAGCCAGACACAAACCGGTTCATTGGCCAATCGGGGTCGGACTGCCTTCAAGCTCGGGGCGCTTGTGCTGCTGGGCTGCACTCTTCTCTTTTACATCACCGGCTGCCTCTGCGGCATGAACGCCGGCTACGGCAAGAAATTGTGGAACCTCTCCGACGACAAGTGGGAGTTCACCGAGTGCCTCTACTTTTCCGCGATTACGCTGACCACCATCGGCTACACCGACCTGCTCGGCACCGAGCAGTGCGCTGTGTACCGCGACGACGCCGGACGGTTCCGCTGGGAGAGCAACACCGACGCCCACCAGCAGGAAGGCTACGACGCGACGAGCGAGAAACTGTTCACCGACTTCACCGCATGGACGCGCACGCTCACCACGCTCGTCGCGATCATCGGCATGTCATTTTTCCTCTATGTCATCGCGCAGGTGACCTCATTTTTTGTCGAGGGTCAGTATCAGGAAATCTCCACAGCCAAGCGCGCGCAAAAAAAAATCCGGCGGTTCACCGACCACATGATCCTGTGCGGCGGCGGCCGCAACGGGTGCACCGTCCTTGAGCAGGCGCAAAAAGAGGGAGTGGATTGCGTCGTCATCGACCGGGACAGCGAAGTGATCCGTGACCTGCGGCAAACATACCCCTCGGCCGCATGCATCAGGCAGGACGCCATGGACGTCGAGGCGCTCGAAACCGCCGGGATCGATCGCGCCCGCGGCGTGGTCACCGCGATGCCCGACGACCGGGCGAACCTCGTCGCCACAGTGACCGCACGCCAACTCTCCACCAGCGTTCGCATCGTCAGCCGCTGCGTCAACAACCAGTCACAGCGCCAGCTTCGATATGCCGGGGCAAACTCCGTCGTGAACACAGTCAAGCTCACCGGCATGCGAATCGCCAGCGAACTAATCCGACCGACTGTAGTCAATTTTCTGGCAATAATCCTCGGCCACAACGACACACAGGACATGGTGATTTCCGGAATCTGCCTCCAACAGAAAGACGACGGCCGCACCCTTGGCAGCCTGCCGCTGGACCAAGTCCAGGGAGTTGAAATCGTGGCATATCGGCGGGGTGAAATCTACACGTTCAACCCGGCCATCGACGCACTCCTCCTTGCCGAAGACGAACTGGTCATGCTCGGCAGCCGGGAGTTGATCAGCCAACTTGCCAAAGCCATCGCCGACGAGCCCGCCTGCCCCGCCCACGAGACAGCACTGAAACAAACACCGGAAGCGTTACTGCCGGCCGAGCCCGAGCCCGCCACCCAAGCGGAACCGGACGACACGGAACTGCAGGGACACTTCATCATTTGCGGTGCCGGCAAAGTCGGGCAAA
>Ga0163108_10002082_pt1 | contig 14507 bp, 10 predicted proteins | sample Fk1155metaG_FD_109644 | JGI IMG/M metagenome (GOLD analysis project Ga0163108, IMG submission 109644) | Marine microbial communities from the Central Pacific Ocean - Fk160115 155m metaG | ecosystem: Environmental > Aquatic > Marine > Oceanic > Photic zone | place: The Central Pacific Ocean...
CTCAGCGCGAACCCCTTCGAGCTCCGAGTTCAGCTCCTTGCGCTGCTTCGCCGTTCCCGGATTCCGGTCGTAGGGCCGCTCCGCCCGGTCGACAGCGGCGAAAACATCCTGCAGGCTGAAGTAGTGGCGCTGGGTAAAGGGGTCGAATTTGTGGTCGTGGCAGCGGGCGCATTGGATCGTCAGGCTGGTAAAGGTGTTGATGGTATTGGTTACCATCTCATCTCGGTCGATGTAGCGAGCCACCTTGCCGTCGATCTTGGCTTCGGACACCTCGACATGACCGATGAAGTCCCAGGGGCCGGCGGCAACGAAGCCCAGGCCGAGAACTCCATCCGGCGCCCCTGGAAAGAGAACATCTCCCGCGAGCTGCTCCTCTACAAACCGTGAATATTTCTTGTCGTTGTTGAAAGACCGGATGACGTAATCCCGGTAAGGCCAGGCGTTGGGACGCAGCTTGTCCTTGTCATAACCGCAGGTGTCGGCGTACTTGACGACATCGAGCCAGTGCCGGGCCCAGCGCTCCCCGTAGTGCTCCGACTCCAGCAGCCGGTCGACGAGCTCCTCGTACGCCCTGGGGGATTTGTCGGCAAGGAACCGCTCGATCTCTTCCGAGGCCGGGGGAAGCCCGGTCAGATCGAAAGACAGCCTGCGGATAAGAGTCAATCGGTCTGCCTCGGGGGCCGGGGTCAGGCCTTTCGCATCCAGCCGGGACCGGATAAAGGCGTCAATGGGGGTGCGGATCCAGGCGGAGCCGGACCCTTCGATGCGAGGAACCGCCGGACGTTCGAGTTTTTTGAACGACCACCAGTTAAAATCCGCCGGGCTTTTCTCGCCGAGCGCCAGCCCTTCCGGCCAGGGAGCGCCCGCCTTGATCCACTCTCCGACCGCAGCGAGCTCCGCCTCCGAAAGCGGAGCCTTGTTCTTCGGCATATTCGCCTTGCCATCTTTCGGCGTAATGAGCCGCAGCAGACGGCTGGCCGCCGGATCGCCCGGAACAACGACCTGCCCCTTCCGGCCGCCCTCGAGAAGCGCGGCGCGAGAAGCCATCGAGAGCTTCCCTTTTCGCTTGCTGTCGCTGTGGCAACCCAGACACCGCCGCTCGAAGACCGGGGCGACCTTCTTACGGAAGAGTTCCTCAGATGCGTCCGCGGCAGGAAAAACGGCAAGGCAAAGAACCGTGGCCGTAAATAGTGCTCTGCTTAATTCGCGCATAGTCAGCCCTGAAAACGATATGACCTGGTGTTGTCGACGCCAGAAGACACGAGGCGACAGAACCATTATCACGAAGATTCAGGTTCATTCAAGGAAGAGAGCGGCGGCGGCGGCTCACCGGGCTTGCCCGGGAAGGTTTTGGTTTGCATGAGCGTGCCCGGGTGTGGACGATCAATAGCCGTAAACTCAAAGGAACCCCCCGGCGGAGGAAACCATGGCCCGTAGACTTTCAAGACGATCGTTACTCAAAAGCGGCGCGCTGGCCGCCGGCTCGGCCCTCTGTGGAAGCTTCAACATCCTTCCGGGTGGAGAGTCTCCCAACGAGAAGCTCAACATCGGAATCATCGGAGCCGGAGGCAAGGGGGCCTCGGACCTCGCCGGGGTCAGCAGCGAGAATATCGCCGCCCTCTGTGATGTCGACAGCAGCCGGGCCGCGGGGTCACTCAAACGCTACCCGAAGGCCGCCCGCTACGCCGACTATCGCAAGATGCTCGAGAAGGAAAAAGGGCTCGACGCCGTAACCGTCTCTACCCCGGACCATCACCACGCCCCGGCCGCGCTGATGGCGATGGCGCTGGGCAAACACGTCTATTGCCAGAAACCCCTGACCCACTCGGTCTCCGAAGCCCGTCTCATGCGCGAAGCGGCGAAGAAATACAAGGTCGCGACCCAGATGGGCAACCAGGGGCATGGCGAGCATGGTTCTCGGCGCATGGTCGAACTGATCCGGGCCGGCACACTGGGGACTGTAAAAGAGGTCCATGTCTGGTCGGACCGCCCCATCTGGCCCCAAGGAGTCAAGCGGCCGGCGAAATCGCAGCCGGTTCCCGCCGGACTGGACTGGGACCTGTGGCTCGGGCCCGCCCCGACACGGCCCTACCACTCCGCCTACGTTCCCTTCAAATGGCGCGGATGGTGGGACTTCGGCACGGGGGCCTTAGGCGACATGGCCTGCCACAATTGGGATATCGCCTACTGGGCTCTCGAGCTGGGCCTGCCTGAGACCATCGAAGCGACCTCATCCCCTCTCTTTAAAGAATCTGCCCCGGCCTGGAGCATCATCCGCTACCGCTTTCCCGCCATTCCCGGCCGACCCGCCGTCAACCTGACCTGGTACGATGGCCCCAAGCGCCCACCGGCGGAGCTCTTCGAAGGAGAGAAGATCTCCGGTAATGGCTCGATCATCGTCGGCGACAAGGGCAAGCTCTACATTCCCCACTACTGGGGCGATGGCAAGCTGCTCCCGAAAAAAGACTTCGCCGGCTTCAAGGCGCCCGAGGCTTCACTGCCACGCTCTCCCGGCCACTACAAGGAATGGGTCGTGGCCTGTAAGGGCGGCCCGGCGGCTCTGTCGAACTTCGACTACTCCGCCCAGCTTACCGAGGCCGTCCTCCTCGGAAACCTCGCGGTCCGCCTCGGCGGAAAGGTGAACTGGGATGCGGAAAATATGAAGGTGACCGGACGACCGGAAGCGGAACCCCTCATCAAGCGCGCCTACCAGCCGGGCTATATGGCCTAGGCGGCCCCGCAGCTTCATCTTTTAACCGTCCGGAAATTCCTGCTAAGATAGCCTCTTCGGCCGGGACGACCCCGGCCAGAAGCGGTCCCTGCGAGGCACCTATGCGCTTTCTCCCGTTCATCCCGGCCTTGATCCTGTTCTGCGCCAACGCGCAGGCGGAAGAGGTGAGTTCATCGAGGGCTCGGAAATACGCCAAGACCATGCAGGCTCTCATTCGGGCGGAGAGCGAAGAAGAGCTGAACAAGTTCATTGTGCGCATGGGCGTGCTGGATCACCCCAGGAGCGTGATGCTCATCCCTCCGGCAGCGACCCTGCTCCCATCGAAGATCAACTACGAGAAAGCCCTGGAGACCATCGAGCTCCTCGAAAACCCCGAGGCGGTCGCGGCGCTCATCAAGAACTACAAAAAAGCGCGGAGCCTTGAAGACAAGATCCTGCTGCTCGACTCCTTTGGCTATAGGGAAGACCAACCGACAGGCGAAGAGATCCTCGCCTCGTTTGAGAACAAGCTCCTTCGCATCCAGCTCACCGGCCTCAGGGCCGCTGGGCGGCGAAAACTCAAGGGCGCCGTCGACCCCCTGATCGCGCTTGTCGAGGCGCAAACGAAGGAGCGCGACCTTCTCTGGCTCGAGGGCCGGAAGGCCTTGCTGGAAATCACCGGCCAGGATTTTGAAACCGGGGCTGACTGGAAGAAGTGGTGGGACGCCGAGCGGGAGTCTTTCGATCCCAACGAGGCGCTCGATGAAGATGGGCGGACGGTGGTCGTAAAAAAGACGGGCGCTGCTGTAGAGTTCTTCGGCACCGAGATCTTCAGCCGCAACCTGATCTTCGTGATCGATGTCTCCGGCAGCATGGCCATGTTCGATCAGGGCCGCTCGACCATCAAAGAGGCCCAGAAGACCAGGATTCGCCTGGACCGCGCGCGCAGGCAATTGCTGGTCGCCATCGAGAGTTTACCGAAGACCGCGCGCTTCAACATCATCGCCTACTCCAATAAGGTAACCGCCTGGCAAAAAGGCCTCAGGCCGGCCAGCAAGAGCGCGATCAAGAGCGCGGGGAAGTTCGTTAAAGAGTTCCTCGCCCGGGGCGCCACCTATACCGATGACGCCCTCAAGCGCGCGTTTGAAGACAGTGAGGCCGACACGGTTGTCCTGCTGTCCGATGGAGCCCCCACCAAGCCCGAGTTCCCTTCCGGCTTTCTCATCGAGCAGATCCTCAAAGACATCGCCAACCTGAACGCGGCTCGCAAGATGCGCATCAACACCTTCGGCTTCGAGGGCGTCGGTGGCTGGCCGGACAAAATTCCCGGACAGCCCAGCGGCCCGCTCCCCCTGCCCACCCTCAAGGATGTCGACGTCTTCGTTGGTTTCATGAAACAGCTGGCGGAAGACAATCACGGCTCCTTTCAGTCCATCAAGTAAGGTTCCCATGCGGCCGCTGACCCGTGACTCGCTGAAAAAAGGCGCTGCGGCCCTCGCCCGGACTGACCCCGCGCTCGGCCGCTGGGTCCGGCTCATAGGACCGCTGGATTTTCGACCCAGGCCCGGACGCTTCCATTCTCTCTGCCGGGCCATTATCAGCCAGCAGCTCTCGGCCGCGGCCGCCCGGTCGATCCATGGCCGCTTTGCCAGCCTCTTCGCCCCGACAAAACGGCCCACCCCGGGGAAGCTCCTCAAAATTCGGCCCCGGCGTCTGAAAAGCTGCGGCCTCTCCGAGAAAAAAGTCCTCTACCTGCGCGAGCTGGCGAAGGCCTTTGAAAATGGATCCTTGCGGCGCAGGCGATTCGCCAGCATGGAAAACGAAGAGATTGTCGAGCTGCTCATCCTGCTGCCGGGCATCGGCCGCTGGACCGCGGAAATGTTCCTGATGTTCTGCCTTGGCCGCCCCGACATCTTCAGCATGGGAGATCTCGCGCTCAGGGCCGGCATCGAGCGCGTCGCCGGCCGGAAGCTCAGCGATGAGGAAGTCCTCGAGAAGAGCCGCGGCTGGTCGCCCTGGAGAACCGTGGCCTGCCTCTATCTCTGGAAGATCTCTCATTGGAAAGGCGAGCCCGGCGATTGAGGCCATCGCAGGGGTGCGAAATACCCGGGTGCGTCGCTCGCCGATGATGTTAGTGTCTGGGCGGGAAACCAAGCATGAAGCAGCTCCTGCATCTCGTTCCGATCCTTGTCCTCCTGCAGATCACCTGCCTGGCGGTCGTCTGTATTACAAACCGCCTGCGGGGGCTGCCGCAGCCGCGGGCCTTTCTCCTTTTTACCGCCCTGCTCTTCGCGGCAACCTGGCCGCCCCTGAGCTGGGTCGCCACCGGTTCGCTCGAATGGTGGTACTCAACGGGCCCCCTGCCGACCTCTGACGCCGATGCCATCGTGATCCTCTCCGGCGCCGCGAACCCGCCGCGGCCTCATCGGCCGGTTGTTCACCTCGGCCGGGACAGCTACGCGCGCTGCCGGCATGGCGCCTGGCTTTTCAAGGCCTGGAAGGAGCTGCCGGTGGCGGTCTGTGGCGGGCGCCCTGAGGCGGGAGAAGGCGTCAGGTCCCTGGCCGCTTATATGGAAGACTTCCTGATCGCGGAAGGGGTCCCCGCGGAAAAGATCCTCAAGGAGGAGAGCTCCTCGACGACCCATGAGAACGCCCTCTTCACCGCGCCCATGCTGCGTGAACAAAAGCTCCGCACCATCGCCCTGGTAACAGATGGCTGGCATATGCCGCGCGCCGCCGCCTCCTTCCGGGCACAGGGGCTCAAGGTCATCCCGGCGCCTGCAACGCTCAGGAGCGCGCGCTTCGAAGGACCGCTGAGCGGCTGGCTGCCCAGCCACCACGCGCTGATACAAAACGAACGCGTACTGCACGAATGGATGGGGCTTGCCTGGTACCTCCTGAGCGGCCGCCTGTGAAAGCGACTGCCCCTTGACCAGACCGGCCGATCTAAACTATCGTGGTCGAACTATGAAAAATTCAACTCAACGTTCCATCCGTCTCGGGTTCGCCCTCTCTGCCCTCCTGTTTTGCGCCTTCGGCTGTGAAAGCGTCAAAAACGTCAACTTTAACCTCGGCACCCCCGCGAGTGTACGCGGCGGCAAGGACGCCGCAAAAACCTCTGGTATGGGGAAAATCATTCGCCTCGATCCGCGCTTCGATAAGATTGTTCCCAAGGGCGCGGCCATCGAAAAGCTGGCCGGAGGCTTCGCCTGGAGCGAGGGGCCTGTCTGGCTGCCCAAGGAGGGCGCGGTGCTCTTCTCCGACATCCCGAACAACCGGGTTATGCGCTGGAAAGACAGTGAGGGGCTCAGCGTCTACCTTCGGCCCGCCGGCTATACTGGAACAGCCGCTCGCGGCGGCGAGACCGGCTCGAACGGGCTTCTCCTCGACCCGGACGGCAACCTGGTGCTCTGCCAGCACGGCGACCGCAGGGTCTCGCGGCTGAGAAGCAACTGGAGCTTCGAGCCGCTGGCGACCCACTACGATGGCAAACGCCTCAACAGCCCCAACGATGCGATCTACCACTCCAACGGCGACCTCTATTTCACCGACCCCCCCTACGGCCTTGAGAAACGCATGGATGACCCGGCCAAGGAGCTGCCCTTCCAGGGAGTCTATCGTCTGCCAAAGGGCGCCAAGGCGCCGGTGCTTCTGACAAAAGATGTAACCCGCCCCAACGGTATCGGCTTCTCTCCCGATGAGAAGAAGCTCTACGTGGCGAGCTCGGATCCCGACAAGGCCATCTGGATGGTCTACGACGTACAGGACGATGGTTCCATCGCCAACGGCAAGGTGTTCTTCGATTCGACCGCCTGGTTCAAAGAAGGCCGTCCCGGCCTGCCCGATGGTCTGAAGGTCGACAAGCAAGGCAACATCTTCGCCACCGGGCCCGGCGGAGTCCTGGTTTTTGCCCCCGACGGAACCCATCTTGGAACCATCGAGACGGGCCAGAAGACCGCCAACTGCGGCTTCGGAGATGATGGCTCGGTCCTCTACATGACCGCTGACATGTTCTTCTGCAGGATCAAGCTCTCGACCACCGGCCTCGGCTTCTAGCCGCGAGCCTATTCGAACAGCTTCTCCCTGTTCCAGGGTCCGCGATCGATGGCTGGCAGCTCCTCTTCCAGGAGGTATCTCTCCTTCACGAGCTTGCGGGACCAGGCGAGATATTGCTCGAGATACAATTCGAAGCCCTGGTAGCGCTCCAGCAGAGAAAGACGCGGGTCCCCCGCCTGCCGCCTCGCATCCTTGTCGCGCAGAAACGGGATGTAGCCGCCCTGAAGGCTCAGCAGCTCTCCGGGCGCTCCAATTGATTTGTCTCTCAGATTCCAGCTGGTGAAGGTCGCCACCGGAACGGCAACCGTCGGCATCATCAGGCAGCCCTTCTCATTGTTGTCGGGCCCAAAGCCCGGCACCAGGACCCTGTAGGACGGCCCAACGCGCGGCGGCTCGATCGTTGCCCGCCTCCGGGTAATGAAATCCGGCCCCCTGTCCAGCAGCGCCGGCCGCTGGATGACCGCAGGGTAGGACACGCCCGGCAGGGCCTTCCAGCCGCTCGCCTTCAGCTCCCAGGAAACCAGGGATCCTGAAGCGATCGTCGGATAAACACTCGGAGGCGGCTCGACACCGTCTCGGACCCAGGCGTCCATCGCCTTCACCAGGGCCCTCAAGAGGGGTCTGAAATTGGTCGGGTTCGACGGCAGCTGGCCGCGCGACCGGGGCCTTGCAAGGCCGTCCCCCGGGCCGTGCTGCGAGCCGCCGAAGGTATAAATCCTCACCTCCGGAGGCAGGGCGACATCCTTGCGGCCGGCCGTATCGGTGTGAACCAGGGAGGCGCTTCGATGCCAGTATTCTGAGGAAGACTGGGTGTGGAGGACCTTCGGCACGACCCTGGCAACGCGAGCCAGGCGAAGGATCCCGTCCGTTCTGCCGCTGAGATGGTCCTTTTGTTCACCGTAGGAAAAAGGGAAATAGTCGGTGGGGTAAAGATGGCTTTCGTGCTGGGTGCTGTAGCGCGTAGGAGAGGCGAAACGATGGTTGAAAAAGCCCAGCCCGCCGCCTGCGACATGCGGCATCACCGCGTCAAAAACCTTTCGGCCTTTTTCGTCCGCGTTGAAGCCATCGTAGAGAAACATCTTCAGGAGGCGGCCGCTCTGCGAGGTGCCGAAGCCATAGGCATAGCGAGCGGCCGAGCCCCCGGGTTCAAGCAGCAGAGGATTCATCTTCTTCCCGGAGTGTTTCAGAAAAGAGAGCAGGTCGCGGATCCCCGCCATCCCCAGGCCCTGGACGACCGGATTCTTCGCCTCGTAGACGAGCTCGTAGATTGCGCCCGGGTCAAGCCCGCCATCCAGGAGCAGCTGCACCTTCGGCAAAACGCTCTTCGACCCCTTGAACACAGGCCAGCTCTTCTCGAGCCGCCACCTCGACCGCTCAACGACGACTCGCGGGTCGCTCTCGAGGAGGCGGCGGGTGAGGACGCCTTCCTTCTCGCCGCGCGCCGTGGGCTCGTAGCTGCCATGCCCCGAGTTTCCCGAGAGTGAACACCTGCTGGCGCGCTGGCTGACAACCATCTCCGATCTGACCAGCCCGGTGATCTCCTCTCCCTTGTCCCTGGCTATCGGCGCGTCGAGGACCAGGTTCCTGCCGTTGGGAAGGAGCTCGGCGATCCAGCCGCTGTAGACCAGGATAAAGCCCTCGCGCATAAGAAAATGGTTTCCCCCGGCCGAGATCGTCCCCAGGCAGGTCGGATTTCCGCGGTTGTTTACATCATAGAAAATGGCTCCGCACGACTTCGAGAGATCCACCGGCGCGATAATTTCAACGTCGGCGCTGAACTCGACCCGGCCCGCCTTGTTCTTCGGCGCCAGCTCGAGGTCCACCACCGTACGATTCGCCTTCGCTCCCGGCCCAACCTCGAACCAGGCCCTGCCCCGCATGCGCTCGTAGGCGCCCCTCGCGCCAAACTCCCGCCCGCCGGCCCAGGGTTCGCGATGGGTGATCTCCAGGCGGGTCAGCTCGGCGACCGCGATCGTCGGAACGGAACCGATGAGCCCGGCCAGGAGCAAAAGAATCCCTTTCATGGGCCGTCGGCGTGATTCCGCGCGCTGTGCCCCGATCATTTCTTAGAGGCCTTCTTCTTCGGCCCCCTTGGAGCCGGCGCCCCGGTGCGCTGGCGCCACTCTTCGTAGGCACTCTTCAACGCGACAACCTTCTCGGGATATTTCGTCGAGAGATCTGTCGTCTCCGTTCGATCTTTCTCAAGATCATAGAGCGCCCAGCGTTTCTCGGCTTTCTCCCAGACCAGCTTCCAGGAGCCCTGGCGGGCCGCGTGGCTCCCCCCCCAATACCAGCACAGCACCTCATGGCCCTTGCGCGTGCCTCCCTTCAGAACCGGCAGCAGGCTGATGCCCTCCAGCGGGATGATGCTCTTGCCGTTGTGCCGCTCCGGATAGCTCGCCCCGGCGATCTCGAGAAAGGTCGGAAGAAAATCGATGATATGACCTACTTCGCTGGTCAGGCTCCCGGGCTTGATCTTGCCAGGCCAGCGTGCGACCAGGGGAGTAGACACGCCTCCTTCCTGGGTCCAGGCCTTGTAGCGCCGGAAGGGGGTGTTCTGCGCCCAGGCCCAGGCGGGACCGCAGGCCGTGTAGTTCTCTTTCGGCCCCGGCTCGATGGACGGCTTATCATCGGGAAACTGCTCACTGCAGCCGCCATTGTCGGAAAGGAAGAGCACCAGGGTCTCCTCGGCCGCCCCTGAATCGTCGAGGGCCTTCAGGATCCTGCCGATACCCTGATCCATCGAATCAACCATCGCGGCATACACCGCCATTCGGAGGGCCTGCCACTCCTTGTGTTTTTCTTTTTCCCAGGGGCCGACCCGTGCCTCTCGTTCGGGCCTCTTCCATGCAGGGTCCACCAGCCCCATGCTGACCATGCGCTCATAGCGCTCATCTCGGAGCTTCTCCCAGCCGCCAAGATAGCGTTCCTTGTAACGAGCGATGTCCTCCGGCCTGGCGTGAAGCGGATAGTGAGGGGCGGTGTAGCAGACATGTACCAGGAAGGGGGCGGGGCCCTTCGAAAAATCCCGGATCGCTTCAACGGCATGGTCCGTGATGGCATCGGTCATGTAGAAATCTTCGGGAAAGCTCTTCACGTATTTTCGGCCATCACCGAAGACCCGCACCCTGGAGCCCTTGAAGACCGGATCTCGCTGAACCGGATTGAAGAAATTGCAACAGCCATCAAGGAGCCCCCAATAGCGCTCAAAGCCCCTCTCCATTGGGTGCTGATCCTTGCCGCGGCCGAGATGCCATTTGCCGCTGAGCGCGCAACGATAACCCGCCTTGGCCAGGGTCTCACCGATGGTCACCATGTTGCGGTTGAGCCCGGCTCGAAAACGCGGATGCAAGCCGGTGAGGATCGAGGCCCGGGTCGTGTTGCACTTGGCACAGTTGTAGAATTGGGTAAAGCGAAGCCCCTCCTTCGCCATTCGATCTATATTGGGCGTGCGGATCTCGCCCCCGTAACAGCCGATGTCGGAATAGCCCATGTCGTCGCAGAGAATGAGAACGATGTTCGTTCGCTCCGCGAACACGGGCGCGCACAAAAACAAAAGGAGCGGGAGACAGCAACGGACGAAAACGGTGAGGGGGGTCGGATTTTTCATGGCAGGCCATCCTACCATCAGCCGACTTCGCCACAAACCGCTCTCCTGAAGACCCATCGCCACTCTCGTCACTTATTTGACAGGGGGCTGCGTGGCTCCTAAACTCGGGATGTCAGACCTGTGCGCTTCGTGCTTTCAGGGGACTCGTCGCAAGAGGCGACCACGCCGCATTGAAGCTGCCGAACAAACTCCATTCAGAGAGGCCTATTCCATGACCCTCCTTTCACGACGGGACAAAACGTCCCTGTCGACCCTTCTCCTGATTCTCTGTGCTTCCCTGGCGACGATCTCTACAGGCGCGGCCTGGGCCTGCAGATGTGTCGCTCCTCCTCCACCGCCGCTCGAGGCGCTGGCCGAAGCGGACCATGTGTTCCACGGCACAGTCGTCGCCATCGCGGTCGAAGATGAAGGGTTTGAGCATTTCGTTGAGTTCGAGGTGCATGAAGTATGGAAAGGTTCCGCCCGCCCCGGGCGGATCGTTAGAACGGCCAGCTCCAGCGCCGCCTGCGGTGTCAATTTCATCGTTGGCGAAGATTACGTGGTCTACGCCTTTGATTCCGACCAGGGCGACAACCTCAACACCAACTCCTGCACGCGAACCCGTCCATTTACCATGGAAGAGGGAGAGGCCCTTGGAGAAGGCGTGGCCATCGGTGGCCCGGGCTGTGAAGCCACCTTCCGCAGGGGAGACAGCAATGCCGATGGATCGGTCGACATCACCGACGGAGTCGTTCTTCTTTCGGCGCTCTTCCAGGGCACCTCCATGCCCAGCTGCATGGACGCCTCCGACACCAACGATGATGGCGCCATGGATATCGCGGACCCGATCTTTATCTTCCAATATCTCTTCATTGGCGGCGATGCGCCGCCAGCGCCCGGCCCGGGCGAGTGCGGCATCGACCCGACCAGGGATGTTCTCGACTGCCAGGCCTACGATGGATGCCCCTCAGGAGTCGCTCCTGGAGAGGTCTGTGAGGACGGCGATTGCTGTCCCCCCGGCTACTACTGCGCCAAGCCTATTGGAAATTGCAACGGACCCGGCGTCTGCACGGCGATCCCGGAAATGTGTACCCGGGAGCTGAACCCGGTCTGTGGTTGTAACGGAGCAACCTACTCCAACCCGTGCATGGCCGCGGCGAATGGAGTCAACATCTCCCGCATGGGGGCCTGCGATGACGAGCCCGGCGAAGGCTGTGATAACAACGCCGATTGCCCTCGCGGCGCCTTTTGCCGCAAAGAAGAGGGCGCCTGCGATGCGGTCGGGGAGTGCGTTGATCGGCCCGACTTCTGTCCCGAGATTTTTGATCCTGTCTGCGGGTGTGATGGGCAGACCTACGGCAATGCCTGTGATGCCGCCAGTGCTGGAGTCAGCGTGGACCATGTCGGCGCGTGCGAAGACGGGCCCGGCGAAGGCTGCGCGGACAACGCCGACTGTCCGCGAGGAACTTTCTGCGAGAAGCAAGAGGGCGAATGCGATGCGGTCGGGGAGTGCGTTGACCGGCCCGAAGCCTGCGTCGCCTTGTTCGATCCGGTCTGCGGCTGCGATGGGCAAACCTATTCGAACGCCTGTATGGCCGCCAGCGTTGGGGTCAGTGTCGACTATGTCGGGGAGTGTGAAGACGAACCCGACGAGGGCTGTGGCGACAACGCTGACTGCCCGCGCGGGGCCTACTGCCAGAAAAGAGAGGGCGCCTGCGATGCCGTCGGGGAGTGCGCGGTCCGACCAACGCGCTGCCCTAGAATCTTTGATCCGGTCTGCGGCTGCGATGGGCAGACCTACCCGAACGCCTGTGAGGCTGGCGCCGCCGGCATCAGCATAGACCATGTCGGCGAATGTGGAGACGTGGCTAAAGAAGGCTGTGAGACGAACCTGGATTGCGACCGAGCCAGCTATTGCTCGAAAGACCAGGGTGATTGTGACGGTGTCGGAGAGTGCGTTGACCGGCCCCAGGCGTGTACTCGAGAGTTTCGCCCGGTCTGTGGCTGCGATGGGGTCACCTATTCGAACGCCTGCGTGGCAGCCTCCCGTGGCGCCACCATTGACTATGTTGGCGAATGCGAAGACGTTGCTGAAGAAGGCTGCGAAACCAACAGGGACTGCGATGCGGTCAGCTATTGCGCCAAAGATGACGGCGACTGTGACAACGTTGGAGAGTGCCGTGTAAGGCCCCAGATCTGCCCCTTTATTTTTGATCCGGTCTGCGGTTGCGACGGGCAGACCTATTCAAACGCCTGCGTGGCGGCAGCCCAGGGGGTCAACGTCGCCGCCGGGGGGGACTGCCAGCGAAACCCCGCCGGGCCGGCTATTAATCCCAGGGAATAAGCGATGCCCCTGGCTGCCAGGCTTTTTTTCTGTCCCGGCGGCGGAGAGGGCGTGCCATGGCCTATTCTTCGTAAGCTGTTTTTTAACAAGAGCTTTCGTAAAGCCTCGCGCGCCGCACGGCAGGATTTTTGCCTTGACGCATCGGTGACAGATTCGTACACTTCGGCGCCAAATTTCAGGGTGGCCTTTCAGTGATCTGGACATGATGCGAAGCCCCTGAAAAATACGGTTCACAGGACAGCCCAGGAGTGAGCGAAATGGCTCAAGCCAAGAAGAAGACCGGTAAAACGGCTCCAAAGAAGAAAGCCACGGCGAAGAAGAAGGCGCCGGTGAAAAAGAAAACGACCCCAAAGAAGAAGGCGCCGGTAAAAAAGAAAACGGCCCCAAAGAAGAAGGTGCCGGTGAAAAAGAAAACGGCCCCAAAAAAAGAAGCGCCTGCCAAGAAGAAGGTTGTGGCAAAGAAGAAGAAGAAGGAGCCCGCCGCGCCCCCTCCGGATGAAAGAACCATCATCGAGGAAGCGATGAAGCGGCTCCCGTCGCTTGCGAAAAGAATCAACAAAACCGACCGGCGCCTGATTCGCAAAAAGCTGCTGGAGCGAAGAGGAGCGCTCGCCGGCACTCTCGGGGCTCTCGAAGACGAACACATTGGAACGCACGAGAACCGTACGACCTCCGGCGGAGACGAAGCCGACCAGGCCAACAACGCACAGACCGCCGATATTTCCTTGCGGCTGGCGGAAACCGGCGCCCGCGAGGTCCAGGAAATTGATGCGGCCCTCGGCAAGCTCACCGATGGCAGCTACGGAATCTGCGAGGCGACCGGCGAGCCCATCGGACTCCCTCGTCTTAAATATATTCCCTGGACCCGCCTCAGCCTGGAAGCCCAGGAAAAGGTCGAACGCAACCAGCTACGCTACGATGAGTCCGAAGGCTGGGTCTTTCCCTGAAGCCGCGGCGCGCCCACCCGCCGGCAACGTCAATTGAAAAGAGCATGGAACATGACCCGCTCGTTCTTTCTCCTTCTTTTCGTCAGCGCGCTGGCCGCAGGGCTCTCCTGCGACCTGCTGCCAACACCCTCGGGGCCGCCGCCTTTCGAGCCTCTCTTTGACGGAAAGAGTCTCGCCGGGTGGGAGGGCGACACTCGCTTCTTCCGAGTGGAAAATGGCGTCGTCATCGCCGGGCGGCTCGACTCGCCCATCCCCCGGAACGAATTCCTTGCCTCGAAAGAATCTTTCGAAGATTTTGATCTCCGCTTCGAGGCCCGCCTCCTTGGAACAGGCCGCAACGCCGGGGTCCAATTCCGAAGCGCAAGGGTCGCCGGCAGCCACGAGATGATCGGCTACCAATGCGACATCGGAGAGTGGAGCGCCGGTCTCATCTGGGGGCTGCTGTATGACGAATCGCGCCGAGCAAGAATGCTCGACGAACCCGAGCAGGGGCCCCTTCTCAAGGCAGTGAAGCAGGACGGGTGGAACCGCCTCCGGGTGCTCGCAACCGGGCCGAGGGTCCGCATCTGGGTCAACGACTTTCCAACGGTTGACTATACCGAGACCGATCCCTCCGTGGAGCCGACCGGCCGGATCGGCCTGCAGATCCACGGAGGCCCGCCGGCTGAATGCCACTACCGGAATATAAAGATCCGGCGGCTGCGTTATATTCCGCAGGGGGTCGGCGACCCCGACAATTGAAAGCTCGTCCTGCCCGGAAAGGCTTGTCGCGCCATCACCGCATCAGCTGAATCGGACCCGTCAGGACAGGTATTAAAAGGGTGTCTAGCGCCACGGTGGGAAGAAAGTCCAGCGTCCTGA
>Ga0163108_10002083_pt1 | contig 14499 bp, 15 predicted proteins | sample Fk1155metaG_FD_109644 | JGI IMG/M metagenome (GOLD analysis project Ga0163108, IMG submission 109644) | Marine microbial communities from the Central Pacific Ocean - Fk160115 155m metaG | ecosystem: Environmental > Aquatic > Marine > Oceanic > Photic zone | place: The Central Pacific Ocean...
CTTATATTTTTTAAGAATATTATTTTCTAGGTTATTCTTAATACCTTGGTATTCAATAATACCTAAAGATTCATATCTCGCTGATTCTACTGTGTTAAAAATTTTATTAGCGCTTTTAGATTTAGGTTTTGCAGAATAATGAATTTCTTCATCATGATATTTTATTTTAAGTGCAAGACTATCAGCTACTCCTCTAATTTCATTTTTTTCCATATCTTCTAATTGGACACTAGGAAAAGGAAGTGTAATTTCATTCAAGTCTTTTTCATCTATATCATTTCCAAAGCTTATATTTAAATTTTTGTTTTCTGATATAGCTTTTAAAGTAGATGATATAGATTTTTTAAAAATTTCAATTTTATTATTTTTGTTCGTCATTATCTATTATTTTTTCTGATATTGTATTTAGCCATTCATCAGGTAAAAGTTTACCAAAACATCTTTGGTAGTATTCGTTTAAAGTGCTTCGTTCGGTTTCGTCACATTTATTTAGAAAAGAAATTTTAAAACCATATTCGATATCTTTAAATATAATGGTATTTTCCGCCCAGGTGATTACAGTTCTCGGCGACATTACTGTTGATAAATCTCCATTTTTAAAACCATTTCTTGATAAAGTGGCGAGCTTTACCATATTTGAAATATTGTCTTTTTTGAGAAAGTTTGCATTTAAATTCTGTATTTTGGAATTAACAATTTTTGTTTCAACTTCTTCAGATAAATAATTAAGAACCGTTACAATATTCCACCTATCCATTTGTCCTTGATTTATTTGTTGTGTACCATGGTATAAACCAGTTGTATCTCCTAATCCTATTGTATTTGCAGTTCCAAATAATCTAAAATTTTGATGAGGGTTGATAACTTTGCTTTGATCTAAAAGAGTAAGCCTACCTTCTGATTCAAGAATCCTTTGTATAACAAACATGACATCTGGTCTTCCTGCATCATATTCATCGAAGACTAGTGCTGTAGGTGATTGTATGGCCCAAGGAAGAATCCCTTCTTTAAAAGTAGTAATTTGTTTCCCATCTTTTAAAGTAATTGCGTCTTTTCCTATAAGATCTATTCGGCTTATATGGCTATCTAGATTAACTCTTATACATCTCCAGTTAAGTCTAGCTGCAACTTGTTCAATGTGAGTTGATTTGCCTGTCCCATGTAGTCCTTGAATTAAAACTCTTCTATTATGAGTAAAACCAGCTAATATTGCTAAAGTAGTTTCTTCATCAAAGTAATATGTTGGATCAATTGCTGGAACATATCGGTCAGGTTCAGAATATGCCGGAACTTGTATATCCTTTCTTAAATTAAAAGTTTTCTTTGTGCTTACTTTTGTATCAGGTAGATTTCTACTAGTAATTGTATCTTCTTGAATATCCATTTTTTTTCCAGAGTTTTTAAGTTTAGTAATAATCTATAAGAATATTATATGCCTCATTAATCTCAATTAATGTATTATTAGAGGTGCTTTTATCTAAATTAGCATCAGGATGATATTTTTTAACTAATTTTTTATATTGTTTTTTTATTTCTATCAAAGTTACTCCAGGACGTAAATTTAATTTTTCTAAAGCTTTATATATTTTATTATTTTTTAGCTTTTTAGTATACGTTTTCTTCTTATTATTTTTTAAAAGTTCCATATCATCTTTGATGTTTATTGAATAAAAATTTTCTCCCATGGGCCATGTGGGTAAATGCCATGTATAGTCATCTTTTATTTCTTTTTCTATTTCATTTTGAGATAATCCTGAAAAATAACTCCAATTACTATTATATTCTCTTATATGGTTTAAACAAAACCACATAAACTCTCTTAAATTTTCTCTATTTTTTGGAGCCTTATACTTTCCTTTATTATTACAATCTTTCCATTCACAGTATTTAATTAATTGAGGTTGTGAATTAATTGACAAATTTTCAGTTTTTCTTTTTAAATGTTTCATGTAGATGTCATCTATATTAAAATAATTCATATATATAAAAGGATACTATTTTTATGAGTAAAGGTGAACGAAAAAAAAGAATAGAATTAATATTAAAAAAGAATTTAAATCCTAATTTTTTGAGAATATTAGATGATAGCAAAAGCCATGCAGGGCATATGGAATCTTCAGAAAAAGGGGAGTCTCATTATAATATTGAAATAGAAAGTGAAGATTTAAAAGGAAAAAGCAGGATAGAAAGGGAACGTGAAATATATAAATTACTGGAGAAAGAGTTCCAAACTGGTATGCATGCGTTATCAATAAAATTTAATAAATCTTAATTAATATTTATTTATTTTTATAGAATTTAGGAAAATATTTTTCTATTACTTCTCCATTTTCTCGCCAACTATGACAAGTATTTATTAATAATGGTTGATTAGAATTATTAGATTTTTTATTTTTGCTTTTAAAGGCTTTATAAGAATAAATTGTTTGAAAAGCTGTAGTTGCAATAGGAAATAATAGTTCGACTAAATGAGTACAACCAGATATTCCTCCAACTTTAGAATAAACATTTTTTCTAAATCCTCTACCTATCGTTATTCCTACTAATTTTTTAAAATTTTTTAAAATAGCTGGGCATGTTTCATAAGGATGATTGTCCATAGATACGTTAATATCTTTGATCAGTAAATTGTCATCAAGGGTAATTCTTATAGACATATTATGAATTGCCGTTCCTGAATTTACTTCTCCTCTATAGTCAGTTTTAAAGTCATAGGTTTTAATGTCTATTAGGGATCCTTCAATATCCCATAAGTTGTCATCTCTTTTAAATCCTTCACAAAGTACTTTTCTAATATGAATTTTTTTTCTTTTATTAGGAGTAGGTAACATTATTATTTTCCATATTATTTTAAGATTAAGGTTAGAAATATTGTTATAGTCATAATTGAAATAAGGGTGGAAGTCATTAAATAATTAGCAACTTTATCTGGAGCAATTTTGTACTGAGAAGCAAATAAGTATGTAAAAATAGGAGCAGGCAGTACCGATTGTATTAAAATTATTTTTTGAGCTATTCCATCAATTTTAAATAGTATAGTTAATAAATAAGCTATAGCTAAAAAAACAAGAGTTCTAATAAGAATTAAAAATATTATTTTTGTTTCTATTCTAAACTGAATTTTACTTAATGAGGTTCCCATCGTAAATATTAATAAAGGTATTGTAATACCTGCTAGTACAGAAGTTGTATTTGTGATTGTTATTGGAATATGGATATTGTAGATATTAATTACTAAACCTAAAATTACTGCATATATAATTGGGGTCTTTAATAGATGTTTTATAGATATATTTCCTGACCAAATAGTGAGCCCTAAAGTAAAATGCAATATTGAAGTTATCATAAAATAAATTATTGCTAATTCTAAGCCAATTTTCCCAAAAGCAAAAAAACAGAGAGTTAAACCTAGGTTTCCACTATTTTGAAAGGTCATGGGATTAATTAAGGCTCTTATTGGCTCTTTAAAAACTTTAAGTATAAAGTAAGAAAATATGAGCATAAACAACGTTAATAACAGTGCTATAAACATTATATTTTGTATTAATAATGGGTTAGCTTCTGATGTAATTAGGGTATTAAATACTAAAGTGGGTGCGCCAATCCATGTTATTAGTTTAATAATTTCATTTTCATTTAGATTATTTCCTAATTTATTCCATAAGAAACCTAGAGTAGTAATAATTAATATAGGACAAATGATTGGTAAAATTTGAGAAAATATATGTAGCATTATGGTATTTATTTATTTTTTTCTAGGTTTTGAATATTTATTTTAGTTATTCTTGTTCTTTGTCTTTTTAAAATCGTAAATTTAAATTTTTGTAAAGTTATTGTTTCTTGAATTTTAGGTAGTTTTTGTGCTTTATCTATGACCAAGCCTGCTATCGTAGAAGCTTCTTCATCTGGAAGTTTCCAGTCCATATATCTATTTAAGTCTCTAATGGTCATATCTCCATCAACATTTACACTTTTATTCGATAAAATTTTAGGACCCGAGACGGGTTTATCAAATTCATCAAATATTTCTCCTACTATTTCTTCTAGAACATCTTCTAAAGTAATAAGTCCTTGCAGGTCTCCATATTCATCTATTACGAAGGCCATTTGTATGGTGAATTTTTTAAATTGATTTAACTGATCAGATAAAGAAGTATTTTCAGAGATAAATAATGGTTTTTGTATTAAATTATTGATGTTTATTTTGTTATTTAAATTCTTTGCTCTTAATAAATCTTTAATATGAATAGTACCAACTATATTATCAGGATTATCTTTCCACATGGGAATTCTAGTGAACCTGCCATTTAGTGCAATATTTATTATATTATCAATATTTTCTTCAATATTTATACTTTTAATATCTTTTCTGTGAGCCATTATTTCATTTACTTTAACCTCACTTAAATCAAGGATATTTTCTAACATAACTCTGTCTCTTTTACGGAATTCTCCTTGATTTTTAGCTAACAAAATAGCTCCTCTTAAGTTTTGCTTCCAATCATCACTTTTTTTCTCTCTACTAATAACTGAAAGAATTAAACCTACTAGATTATGAACAGTTGTACTAACAGGTGATAATATAATTGTAAAAAATATAGTTATTGGGGCTGTTGTTAGTATTAGTTCTTCGGCTTTTCTGATGGCATACGTTTTTGGGAGAATTTCTGAGAATATAAATATTAATGTGGTCATTATTATTGTAGTGTAAATTATACCTTTGTCTCCAAAGATGTTTATCATTATGCTAGTAGCTAAAACCGAAGCTAAAATATTAACAATATTATTTCCTAAAAGCAGTGTACTAATAACTTTTTCTCTAGATTTTAGTAAAGATTTTGCTTTTTTATGTTTTTCGTCCCACTGAAGAATTTTGGCATCTGATATTCGTGTAATAGCAGTTTCAGAAGAGGAAAAGAATGCGGATAGAAATAAAAGGAATGAAATAATTAAAATTTCAATTATCATTTATTTTAAATCACCTTTAATTTGGTTATTAGAAATATTTTCGTTTAAAAATTTTATTAAACTTTTTTCATTAACTGTATCACATATAAATCCTTTACCTATACCTTTTACTAAAATAAAGTTGATAAGATTATTAATAGTTTTTTTGTCTAATTTCATGGCTGAGACTATTTTATTAGTATTTGTAATATTTTTTAGTAAATATTTGATATTTGTAGGTAGTTTTAATTGGTTATAATGTTTGATTACTCTATTTAAATCTTTTTTAGGACAAAATTTTAGATGAGTAGAAAGTTTAAAAGCTAATAACATGCCTACAGCAACGGCTTCTCCATGAGTAAAATCTTTATAATTTGAAACCCTTTCAAATGCATGAGCGAATGTATGTCCGAAATTTAATATGGCTCTTTGCCCTATATCTTTTTCATCTTTTTCAACTATTTTTGCTTTAGCTTTGCAACATTTGTTAATAGAGAACTCTAATTTTTTAGAGCTTTTTTTAAGAATTAAATTTCCATTTTTTTCTAACCAAGAAAAAAAACTTCTATCTTTTATAAAACTGTATTTTACCATTTCTGCATATCCAGAAATCATTTGTCTTTTAGGTAAGGTTTTTAAAGTTCTAGTATCGATTAGTATAAGTTTTGGTTGATAAAAAGAGCCTATAAGATTTTTTCCATATTTATTATTTATTGCTGTTTTCCCTCCTACTGATGAATCTATTTGAGATAATAATGTAGTAGGAATTTGAACGTAATCTACTCCTCTCATAATTGTAGAAGCAGTAAAACCTGTTAAATCACCAATAACACCTCCACCAAATGCATATAAAATTGTACTACGGTCTATTTTTAATTGAAATAACTTGTTATATAGTTTTTCTAATCTTTCTATAGATTTACTTTTTTCTCCAGGTGGTATAGCTATACAAGGAGTATTTTTTCCTAATTTTTTAATTAATAATTTTAAAATAGAGTTATTAATGAGATTTTTATCAAAAATTATTATTTTTTTTCTTTTTTTGAAATGATGTTTATGAAAATAATCCACTTTATTTAAAGTGTTGTTTCCAATGATAATCTTATATTTATTATTTTTTAAATTAACGTTAATAATTTTGGTCATTTTTAAACCTAAAGAAATTCTTTTATAGCTATTACTATTTTATTACACATATTTTGTTTTGATATATTGATTGATTCTATATGAATTTTTGCATTTGCATATACAGGGTTTCTAACTTTAAGTAAATTATCTATATGATTATCTAAATCATTAACATTTAACATGGGGCGACTTTTAATATTTTTTCTAACTCTTTTTTTTATAATTTCAGCATTTGCTTTAATCCAAATAGATAAACCTATATTATTAATTATTTCATAGTTATTTTTAAATGTAAATGCTCCTCCACCTGTGGCTATAATTAGATTAGAATCTTTTTTAATATTTTTTATTTCGGTTTGTTCTATTTCTCTAAATTTTTTTTCTCCATATAATTCAAATATGTCATTAATTTTTAGATTATAATTTTTTTCTATATTTGCATCAATATCATAAAATTCTCTCTTAAGTGTTGTTGCTAAAAGCTTGCCAACTGCACTTTTACCCACACCCATCATGCCTACTAAAATTATTGGGGTATTCATTAATTTAGAATTAATATATAATTTTTCCTTTTTTAATTCTAAATTATTTTTTTTATACATATTGAGTTTATACCATATAGCTACTATTATATTAAATATATTTTAGACATATGATAATCAAAAATTTAAAATTTTAACAGTATCAATCTTTATTAAAATGATTATCTTAGAAAAAAGGTTTCAAATGGTTAAATTTATCAAAGTATTTTTATTAATATTTTTTATTTTTATTCTCTCTGGTATAGGTATTTTTATGTATAAGGGTGTTCCGGTCACTTCATATACAATAGAAAAGGTGATAGAAAATGATACTCTATAATATATTATTTTTTATATTTAGAATTTTTTTGTTTGTATTATTACTTATGAATATAGCATATACACAAGATGAAAGTATTATGGATAAATCTCAACCACAAAACTTAGTGCCTGAAGTAGAAGATTCTATAGATAAAAGTAATGATAATAATGACGTTGTTAAATCAATAGAAAATAGAAAATCTATAGAAGTTAAAGTAACAGAGTTGCCTAAATTAAAACCTAGTTGGGTAGGAGTTTTGTCTGATCAGGAAAATGGTTTAGGTTGGAATATGTGGGAAGGGACTGATGCAAATTTTGTAAATATGTTATTAGAACTTTTACCAGTTGAAGCCCCTTCTCCTGCAATGAGAAGTTTAGCTAAAAGGCTATTATTAACAAATGCAGCAATACCAAATGTAAAAAAAGAAGAAGGGTTAGTAGCTATAAGCCCTAATGGAGAACCTATAAAAACTAATTTTACTGATAATACATTTTTATCTATTAGGTTTTCTAAGTTAGCTAGTTTGGGAGAAAAAGCAGATTTATTTAAATTGTATTATCAAGTTCCTCCTGATAAAATGGTTGATTCTTTAGCAAAAGAAGCAATGTATGCGAGACTTATAGCAGGAGATACAAATAAAGCATGTGAAGAGATAATAGGTATTTCAAAAAGAACTAATGATATTAGTTGGAAAAAAGGCCTTATAGTTTGTCATTTGATTCTTGGAAAAAGAGAAGATGCTTTATTAAATTTGGAACTTTTTTTGGCAGAATTAGATGATAATAATAAATTTTCAAAATTAATTTACTCAATAGCAGATGGTTATTCTTTAGAAAAATTTGATAAAGATAATATTTACTATAAAATTTTAGTTTCTCTTATGCCTGGAGAACAACTTGATAAACAACGTTTGAATTTAGAGCCTTCCGGATTAAAAGTAGTTGCAGAAAATAATTTATTAACATTAAAAGTTCGTATTTTATCTGCGGAAAAAGCAGTTTCGGCCGGAGTATTAAATAGTAATTATTTAGGAAAATTGGCAGTGCAATTTGATTTTGATAATACTATTTTTGCAAGAGCGGCATCTGAAAGTAATAATATGGAAGGTTATAAAGCTAGAGCTTTGTTGTTGATTGCATCAGGCTCTACTACATCAGTTATTGAGAGAGCAAGAGTTTTGGGTCTTTTATGGGATAATGCAGAAAAGGATGGATTATATTCCGCATACGCAGCGGCAAGTTTGCCAATATTAAGTACTATTAAGCCTAGAGCAGATTTATTATGGTTTGCATCTTCTGCAGCTAAGGCTTCTATATCATCTGGAGATTATTCACTTGCATCAGAATGGTTAGCATTATTAGGAAAGTCTGTTGATTTAGATTTTGAAGCTTCAGGAAGTTTACTCAGACTTCTTCCTTTAATAGCTATAGCTGGTCAAGAGTTGCCAAAACCATTTAGTAATGAACAGGCCACAGATGTTTGGTCTGGATTATCTGATTCATATACTAGAATAGAAAAAGAAAAAATAGCTAGTAGACTATTAGTTTTACTAAGTGCAATGGGAATAGAAATTAAAAGTGGTACATGGAAAGAGGTTATCAGTTCTAATAATATTTTAGTTTCTGAAAATATTCCGTCTACTGCTTTCCGATATCAATTGCATAATGCTGCCCAAAATAATAGAAAAGGAGAAGTGGTTGCTATAAGTTTAGTTATGTTAGGGCAAGATGGACCTAATCAAGCAGGTTTGGTTTCTTTAAATGCTGTTATTAGAGCCCTTAGGAGTATAGGTCTTGAACAGGATGCTCGAGCTATAGCTGTAGAGGCAGCAATTTCTTCTGTAAATTAACAAAATGCGAAATGATTTAAATTTTATTACTTTATTTGAAGAAATGTTATTATCGGAAAAGCTATCTTCTATGAATACTAGAAGAGCTTATAAGAAAGATATAGAATTATTTATTGAATTTATTCATGATAGATTTAAAATCTCAATTTTAGATGTTTCTACAATTCATATTAGTAAGTGGCTAGTTTTTTTAAAAAAAAATAATTTATCGCGAAGTAGTCATTCTAGAAAAATGTCTTCAGTAAAAGTGTTTTATAAATTTTTAGTTTCAGATAGTTATATAAAAAGCAATCCTGCTGAAGATATTAATTCCAATAGAAAACAACTAATTTTGCCTAAAGTGTTATCCGAAGAAGAGGTTTTGGAATTACTTAAAGCAATATATCCTTTAAAAAACCCTCATGATTATAGATTGTTAGCATTGGTAGAATTAATTTATTCTTCGGGCTTAAGAGTTCAAGAACTTGTTAGTTTGCAATTAAAAAATATAAATTTTAATAATTTGTCACTTTTTATTAAAGGAAAAGGTGAGAAGGAAAGGATTGTTCCTGTTGGAAATAATGCCATTAAAGCAGTAAATGAATATCTTAATTATAGAAGCTTTTTTATTAAAAATGATAAAACTTCTATTTGGTTATTTCCATCTAGTAGTAATAATGGGCATTTAACAGCACGACGTTTTTCCCAATTACTTAAGGCTTTATCAGTTAAAGCAGGTCTAAATTTTTCTACAATATCTCCTCATATTTTAAGACATTCTTTTGCTACGCATATGCTTTCTGGTGGAGTAGATTTGAGAATTTTACAAGAAATGCTGGGACATTCTGATATATCTACCGTTCAAATTTATACACATGTGGTGGATGATGCAAAAAAGAGAGCATTAAAGGTTCATCCTTTACAAAATAATATTTTATAAATTTTTATATTAAATATTGACATTGGCTGGTACAATTATATTAAAAAGGTAATATTATTATATAAGGCTAAAATATATATATGCATTTTTTAGATTTTGAAAAGCGGATAGCAGATTTAGAAGCTAAGATTAAAGAACTGTCACTTTTAGCTCCAAGCAAAATACTTGATAATAAGGAAATTTTTTCTTTAAAAAAGGAAGTAGATAGCTTATTAGAAAAAACTTACAATAAGTTGACTCCATGGCAGATTACTCAAGTTGCTCGGCACCCAGAAAGGCCTCATTCATGTGATTATATTGAAGAATTAATTGATAATTTTCAAGTTTTATCTGGTGATAGAAAATATGGTGATGATAAAGCAATTATTGCAGGAATAGGTTCTTTAGAGGAACATTCTGTTATGGTTATAGGGCAAGAAAAAGGATCAGACACAGAATCTCGAGTAATTCATAATTTTGGTATGGCAAGACCTGAAGGCTATAGAAAAGTTGCAAGATTATTTAAATTAGCAGATAAGTTAAAGTTGCCTATTATTACTTTGATTGATACAGCTGGAGCTTATCCAGGTGTAGGGGCAGAAGAAAGAGGGCAAGCTGAAGCTATAGCAAATTGTATAGCAACATCTTTAGAAACAAGGGTTCCAATAATTTCTGTTATTATAGGAGAAGGAGGATCAGGAGGTGCTGTAGCATTAGCTACTGGTAATAGAATTTTAATGTTAGAGAATTCTATATATTCAGTTATATCTCCGGAAGGATGTGCTTCTATACTATGGAGAGATGAAAATAAGGCTAAATTAGCAGCTGATGCGCTTTCTATTACTGCCAACACTTTAAAGAATAAAAATATTATAGATAGTATCATAGAAGAACCTTTAGGTGGTGCTCATAGAGATCATAAATTAACTATTAAAAATGTTAAAAAATCTATTATAAAATCTTTAGAAGAATTAATTAATATTGATCCTAAAAGTATATTAGATATGAAAAAAGAAAAATTTTTAAGTATCGGTCGTTTATAAATCCTTTTAATCTTTGGAAATTTCTTTGTTTGTAATCTTACTTGTTGTCGCAATTGATTTAATTGGTTTTGGAATAATAATTCCTTTTTTACCATTTTATGCAGAATCTTTTGGGGCTTCTCCTCAAAAAGTAACAATGTTAATGGTAATCTTTTCTTTAATGCAATTTATATCTGCCCCATTTTGGGGAGCATTAAGTGATAAATATGGCAGAAAAATTATTATTTCTTTTACTCTATTAGGCTCTGTTTTTGCATATTGTATACTTTCTTTGTCTACTAGTTTGTTAGCATTATTTTTAGCTAGGGCGTTTGCTGGGTTTATGGCAGGAAATATTTCAACAGCACAAGCTTACATAGTTGATATAACTACTAAAGAAAGCCGAACTAAAGCTATGGGTCTATTTGGTGCAGCTTTTGGAATTGGTTTTATTTTGGGGCCAGCAATAGGTGGAATTCTAGCAGGATCTGACCCAGAAAACCCAAATACTTTTTATCCACCTTTAGCAGCGGGTATCTTATCTTTAATAGCTTTAATGTTATCTATATTTTTTTTAAAAGGTAAAATAAATGATAAAAAAAGCATAAAAGATAATAGGCTGGTGAGTTTATTGAACTCTTTAAAAGTTCCATCTTTAAGAGAATTATTATTACTTTCTTTTATCGTTACAGTTATATTTGCTATGATGGAGTCTACTTTTTCCTTATGGTCAGAACGTACTTTTAGTTGGGGAGCTCAACAAAATGGATATATTTTTGCATTTACTGGTCTTTGTGGAGCAATAGTTCAAGGTTTAATGATAGGAACTTTGGTAAAATATTTATCTGAAAGTTTTTTATGTAGAGCAGGAATCTTTAGTTTAAGTCTAGGAATGTTAGGGATTGCATTATCTAGTAATCTATATCAAGCATATTTTTCTATGGCTCTTATTGCCATTGGTTTAGGTTTGTTTTTACCTACTATCGCAAGTCTAATAATTGGTTCGGTTTCAGCAGAAAGAAGAGGATGGGTATTGGGAGTTAATCAATCAGTATCTGCGTTATCTAGAATATTAGGTCCAGCGATAGCAGGAATCTTATTTGAATTTATAGGTAAGGATAGTCCATATATTTTTGGGTTTATAATTTTATTAGTGACAATACTTCTTTATAAGAAAATATTTATTAAATAAATTATTTTATTTAAATAGCTCCTTTTTTAATTAATATTTTTGTGGCTTCTTTTTCAGGTTGAGCAATATTTTCTTTATTAAGAATTTGTTTAGAGGTTAGATAATCAATAGTGATATTTTCATTTTCAGGAACTATAGGGGTTCCAGTAGTTTCAACGTAAAAATATATGGGTGTATATAATTTATTATTCCATGGCGATAATAATGTTCCAGGAGAATGTATAAGACACTTTATATTACTAATAAGATTAAGTTCTTCACTTATTTCTCTTTTTAATGCTTCTTCTGGTTTTTCTCCATCTTCTACTCCACCTCCAGGAAATTTAGTAGCATGATAGTTATTTATTATTTCATTACAGACTAATATTTTTTTGTTAATTATTATTATTCCATAAGCTCTAGTATTTATTGTCATAATTTTTATGACATAGCTTTTTTGATTTCATCTAGAATCAGAGGGTCATCTATTGTAGCGGGTATTTTATAAGATTTATTATCAACAATTGACGCAATAGTACTACGTAGTATTTTTCCTGAGCGTGTTTTAGGAAGTCTTTTTATAATTACAACTTTTTTAAATGCAGCCACAGGACCAATTTCATCTCTTATCATTTTTATAGTTTCCTCAATAATAATTTTGTTATTTTTTACTGAGTCTGAATTTAGAACTATAAAACCCATGGGGATTTGTCCTTTTAACTCGTCTTCAATACCTACTACTGCACATTCTGCTATATTAGTATGCTTAGATAATACTTCTTCCATAGCACCAGTTGAAAGTCTGTGTCCTGCACAATTTATTATATCGTCTGTGCGTGACATAACCCATATATATCCGTCGTCATCTATATATCCTGCATCAGCACTCGAATACCAACCCTTAAATTCATCTAGGTATGCTTGGTTATATCTTTTTTTATCTTGCCAAAGAGTAGAGCTACAACTAGGAGGTAAAGGGAGTTTTATTGCTAATGATCCAATTTCCCCATTTTTCTTTGTAGTTCCATTCTTATCTAAACATTGAACATTAAATCCAGGAGAAGGTTTACCTGTTGACCCCGGTTTAATTTTAAAAGTTCCCAGACCAGAAAAGTTTCCAGCTATTGCCCATCCAGTTTCTGTTTGCCACCAATGATCAATTACAGGAACATTTAAATGCTTTTGAGCCCACTCTATGGTGGAAGGGTCTGCTCGTTCTCCAGCTAAAAACTGAGTTTTAAAATTTTTTAAATTATATTTTTTAATTTCTTTTCCTTCAGGATCTTCTCTTTTTATTGCTCTAAGTGCTGTAGGTGCAGTAAACATAGCAGTCACATTATGTTCACTGATAACTCTCCAAAAAACACCTGCATCTGGACTGCCTACAGGTTTTCCTTCAAATAATATGGTTGTGCATCCCTTTAATAGAGGCCCATATACGATATATGAATGTCCTACAACCCAGCCAATATCTGATGCCGCCCAAAAAACATCACTAGAATTAATTCCATATATCATTTTCATGCTATTTTTTAAGGCTACGGCATGACCCCCATTTTCTCTAACCATTCCTTTTGGGTCACCAGTAGTACCAGAAGTGTATAGAATATATAAAGGGTCTTGTGATTTTATCGTTGTAGGCGGAGCAGGGTCAGAATTTTGTATAAGAATATCTAAATCAAAATCACGTCCATTTATTAAATTTGCTTTTTTAATATCTCTTTGAAATATAAAACAAGTATTAACTTTATGACTAGATAAGTTTATCGCTTCATCTAGCATAGGCTTATATTCAATAATTTTTCCAGGTTCTATTCCACAGGATCCTGCAATAATAACTTTAGGTTTTGAGTCATTTATTCTTGTAGCTAATTCGTTAGGAGCAAAGCCTCCAAAAACTACTACATGGATAGCCCCTAATCTTGCACAAGCAAGCATTGAAGCGACAGCTTCTGGCACCATTGGCATATAAATTAATACTCTATCACCTTTTTGAACATTGTGTTTTTTTAACGCTCCTGCAATTCTTGCAGTTTTATTTAAGAGGTCACTGTATGTGTAAAATTTTTTTTGATTAGTAACAGGGCTATCATAAATAAGCGCTGTTTTATTTCCTTTACCGTTATTTATGTGAAAATCTAAACAATTATAACAAGTATTTAATTCTCCATTTGGAAACCAAGTCCAATCATTTTCGTTTTCTTTTTCTATTACGGAAGACCATTTTTTATTCCATAATATATTGCTTGCTTTATTTTCCCAATATTTCTCAGGACTATTTTCCCATTCTTTATATTCGTCTTCATAAGACATCTGTGTTTCCATCGATATATTTATTTACAAAGTATTACATAAAAAAAAGACGTTAATCCTATAGATCAACGTCTTTTTTGTAATCAATTTTTTTTATCTTCTATTTCCTAGTAACATAAGTAGCAGAATAAATAGGTTAAGAAAATCTAGATATAATTTTAATGCACCCATTACAGATTTTTTAATTTGTTGCTCACCATTTTCACCTTCTACATACATTTCTTTTAAAGTTTGGGTATCATAGGCAGTTAATCCAGTAAAAATTAAAACTCCAATAATACTAATCATAAATTGCATCATAGTAGATTGTAAAAATATATTTACAATC
>Ga0163108_10002084_pt1 | contig 14499 bp, 16 predicted proteins | sample Fk1155metaG_FD_109644 | JGI IMG/M metagenome (GOLD analysis project Ga0163108, IMG submission 109644) | Marine microbial communities from the Central Pacific Ocean - Fk160115 155m metaG | ecosystem: Environmental > Aquatic > Marine > Oceanic > Photic zone | place: The Central Pacific Ocean...
TCAGTGATATTAATGCTGTTGCCAATCAAATATTAATCTATATAGAGGGCAAGCTATCTCAGTTTGTTAAAAGCTCTTTTAAAAAAAAACCAACTGAGCATTTTGAAGTACAATGGAGTGTAATAAAAGCAGGTAGTTTTAGGTAATTAATCTAGTCCTTTCAATTCTCTAAATCTAGTGATGTATTGTAAATATGTTTTTTTAATTTCTTCCTTTTCATCAATTTTCTTTTTTATGTAACTTTTATTTTCAGAAATTTGTTTTTTTAGTGATTCAGAGTCATTAGATTTTTTTTCTTCGCCATCAATTTGTTTATCAATTGAATTTTCATCTAGTTCATCATCAAGTGAATATTGTAATTTTATAATTCTTTTTTTCACAACTTTAATGGTAGAGTCTATAGCTTCGATCTTTTGTTGACGTGTTTCTTCAATTTCATCGATACTAGTAAATGTTTCAAGAAGCATTTTATCATGCGCTCTTTTACTCTTTATTTCTTTTTGTTTACGGGCTTTGGCGTCAGCTTCAACTTTTTCTTTTTGCAATTCCTCTTTGGTTCTAACTCTATTTGTTTCTTCTCTAACTATTCCACCCTTACCTAATTCTTGATAGCCTTGTTGGGTATATTCCGGTGGAACTTTATCGCCACATTCTTTTACTCCATCACTATTTGTCCAGCATTTCATCCTTGCATTTGCATTACTAGCAAGAATTAATGTGCTTAGTATTAAAAGAATAATTAAATTTAAAGATTTATTGGTCATAGAATTCACTATTACTAAAGCTAGTTATTATTATAGTACGGCCACTATTTTGAAGTCATTATCTAATTTCACCATATTTTTCAATGTATTTATTGATACTGTCTAAATGTTCTTTAAAGTCGGGATATTTACTTATATAGGAAATAATATTGTTTAATCCGATTATACTAATAATTTTAATTTTATATTTTTCTTCCGCTTCTTGCATAGCAGATTTCTGATTTTCACCCTGTTCTTGTCTGTCGACCGCAACAATGGCACCAACTACGCTACCACCCTCTTGATTGATTATTTTTACCGATTCATTTATTGATGTTCCAGCTGATATTACATCGTCAATAATAATGACTCGATTTTTAATTTTAGCACCAAGTGTAATCCCTCCTTCGCCGTGATCTTTTATTTCTTTTCGATTAAAGCAGAATGGGTAGTTTTCCCCAAACACTTCATAGAATGAGGTTGCCATCGCTGAAGCTAACGGAATACCTTTGTAGGCAGGGCCATAGATTATTTCAAATTTAATACCTGAGTTTCGAAGTGCTTCCGCATAGAATACACCAAGTTTTGAAAGGCTTTCGCCATCATTAAACATTCCGGTGTTAAAGAAATAAGGGCTTATACGCCCGGATTTAAGTTGATACTCCCCAAAACATAATGCCTTTCTTTTTATCGCGAATTTAATAAACTCTTTTTGAAATTTTTTCATTTAAGACTCTTAATTTAACAAACAAATATAAGATGATTGTGTATGATACAGTGCAAAATAAATATAGGATAGTTTGAATGAGAGTGATTTCAGTAAATGTTAACGGAATACGTGCCGCACATAGAAAAAATTTTTTTATTTGGCTCCAAAAACAGGATGCCGATGTTATATGTATACAGGAAACAAAGGCACAAGTTGATCAATTAACAGACGAGATAACCAAACCTAAAGGGTACTTTTCATATTTTAATAGTGCTGTCAAAAAAGGGTATAGTGGCGTTGCTATATATAGTCGTCAGGAGCCTGATAAAGTCCTTGATAAAATAGGATGGAAAGCTGCTGATGATGAAGGGCGTTTTTTACAAGCTAACTTTGATAAATTAAGCATTATTTCACTATATCTTCCTTCCGGTTCATCCGGCGAAGAACGTCAGGCAATAAAATTTGATTTTTTAGATCGTTTTATACCAGTATTAAAAAAAATACGACGTCAAAAACGAGAATATATTATTTGTGGCGATTGGAATATCGTTCACAAGGAAATTGATATTAAAAATTGGAAAGGTAATCAGAAAAACTCAGGGTGCCTGCCAGAAGAACGAGCATGGATGGATAATTTGTTTGACAATATTGGGATGGTTGATTCTTTTCGAGTAGTAAATAAGCAGGCAGAACAGTATACATGGTGGTCCAACAGAGGGCGGGCGTGGGCTAAAAATATTGGTTGGCGTATCGATTATCAGGTGGTAACGCCAGGATTAAAAAATAAAATCAAGACTGCCTCGATATATAAAGACGAACGTTTTTCTGATCACGCGCCTTTGATTATTGATTACAGCATTAAGCTGCCTTGATGCTATCAAGCGCTAGATCTAAAACGATAAATTGCGATTTCTCCTAGCAAATTAGGCAAAATACTCATTCCTAAACTTATTTGATGAGCATGATCAACTGTTGTTCGTTCGAGTATTTCTATATTTTTTTCCGCACATAAGTTTTCAAAATCATCTAATGAGCAAAGGTGAATGTTTGGTGTGTCATACCATTCATAAGGCAAAGTTTTAGATTTTGGCATATGTCCCCTAAGCGCCATTTGTATTCTGCATTTCCAGTGCGCCATATTCGGGAAGGTCACAATTGCTTCATGCCCGACACGAGTCATCTCTGTTAATAATTTTTCGGGGTAATAAATTGCTTGTAGTGTTTGTGTCATGATGACATAGTCAAATGTATTATTATCAAATTGGGATAATCCCGCATCAAGGTCAGTTTGTATTACATTAACTCCGCTTTTTAAACACTTAATAATATTCTCTTCATCAATTTCAATACCATAGCCGGTAACATTTTGCTTTTTTTGTAAATTCGCAAGAAGTGTTCCGTCACCACAACCAAGGTCAAGTACACGAGTATTATGTTTAATCCATTTTGCGATTAGAGATTGATCGGTTCTCAGATTCATTAGACTTGAATTTCCATTGCAATACGATCTAGAGAAGTTTTTATTGCTTTATGATAAATGGGAATTTCTTTTAAAAAAGAGTCATGACCTTGTTTAGATTGTATTTCTATATAACTAACTTTTTTCTTTGCCTCTAGTAATGCTGAAACAATTTCTACTGAGCGTGCTGGCGAAAAACGCCAGTCACTACTAAAGGAAATAATTAGGAACTCGGCTTTTGCGGGAGTTATTGCCTTTGCTAGGTTACCATTTGTTTCAGCAGCCGGATCAAAATAATCCAGTACTTTTGTAATTAACAAATAACTGTTTGCATCGAAACGATCAACAAATGAACGTCCTTGGTGTCTTAAATAACTTTCAATTTGAAATTCAACATCGTATCCAAATTTGATTTCCCCATCACGGAGTTGGCGCCCAAATTTTTCATCAAGAGCGTCATCAGATAGATATGTAATATGTCCTAGCATTCTTGCCTGCATTAAACCATGTATTGGCTTATGGTCAGTTTTATAGTAATAGCCTTCATTGAAATTACGGTCCGAACGAATTACTTGTCTTGCGACTTCATTAAATGCAATATTTTGAGTAGATAATTTGGGGGCTGCCGCAATCACAAAAGTATGTTTTAATCTATCCGGGTAGGTAATTGACCACTCTATGCATTGCATTCCACCTAGACTACCACCAATAATTACAGCCCAGACATCAATACCAAGGTGATCGGCAAGCATTACTTGAGTTTTAACCCAGTCTTTAACCGTCACTAGCGGGAAGTTAGGCCCATAAATTTCTCCGGTATCAGGATTAGTAGTCAGTGGACCAGTAGACCCTCCGCAACCTCCGATATTATTAGGACAAACAACAAAATATTTATTTGTATCAATTGCTTTATTCGGGCCTATTGCGTTGTCCCACCATCCAGGCTTCTTATCCCCCGATGAATGGTATCCAGCAACATGATGATCGCCACTTAACGCATGACATATTAATATTGCATTAGAACGATCAGGATTTAATTTGCCATAGGTTTCATATACAAGATCAAAACTATTAAGACTACTTCCAGACGCAAGCATCAATTTTTCATCGAAATGTACTTTGTGTGGTTTAACTAAACCGACACTTTCGGGCGATAACGAATTTTGCATATTAATTCTAAATTTAAATAAAAAAATGTTTTATTAAAGTGATAATTTTTGTCCCAAACCCATCAAAGGTGCAATCACCAATATCATAAGAAGATTAATTATGACAAGAATAATTAAAGGTGAGAAATCTACCCCACCCGCAGAAGGAATAAGTTTTCTCGCCGGTTTTAGAACAGGCGCGCTAATTTGGCACATTATTTTTGTGATTGAGTTGTATGAGCTTGGATTTATCCAACTAATGATTACCTGAATTAGTATAATGAATAAGTATATATAAAGTATCATTCTTAATAGATGCGCTATAGTTAGAATCGCAAGCCCACCTAACACGGGTATTGCTCCATTAACAATTAATGAAATCAATATTATTTCGATAGCCTGAACTAAAAATAATGCTAGCACTGATGACCAGTCAATACCAATATAGCCGGGTATAGTTCTTCTTAAAGGCTTTAGTAAAGGATTCGTTATTTTAATTATTAGACTAGATAATGGATTTAAAGAATCCACACGTACTATTGTAAATAAGTAACGCAAGATCAAAGCGAGAATAAAAATATCAAAAAATAGTTCAACCAAAAAAATAGTTGCTTGCGCAAAATAATTACCACTCATATTCTAATCCTTAAAAGATTTTGATAGCTCTATGGAGCGTTTTTTTGCTGCGTCCATAGCGCTATTAATTAGTCTATCCAGTTTTCCTTTTATAAAAATATTCAGAGCTTCTTCAGTTGTCCCTCCGGGAGATGTGACTTGTTCACGAAGTGTTTTTAAATTAGATGAAGATAGCAGCGCCATCTTAGCAGCCCCAAGAGCAGTTTCTATTGTCAATAAGTGAGCGTCTTCTTTATCTAAACCCATTTCGATTGCTCGACTTTCTATTAGTTCCATAAAATAAAAGAAATAAGCAGGGCCACTACCAGAAAGTGCGGTAACTGTATCCAGTTGATCTTCGGAATTTAGCCAGATAGCAGTACCAACTGAACGCATAATAGTTTCAGCTGTATTCTTTTGTTTTTCCTCAACAAGTGTATTCGCGTATAAGGCGCTTGCTCCTGCCTGAATAAGCGCTGGCATATTAGGCATAACCCTAATAACTGAGGAAGGCTGGCCAAGCCAATTTTCTATTGATTGGAGTTTTATTCCTGCAGCAACAGACAGTATCAATTTATTTTTAATATTTATATTCTCTGAAACTTCTTGTACGACTTTTTGCATTTGTCCCGGTTTTACTGCAAAAACAATCACGTCAGCATCTTTTGCTGCATCATAATTTACATCAAAAACCCTAATACCATACTTCTCCGCAATAAGTTGTTGTTGTGTGCTATCTGAGTCAGCGGCAACTAATTGCTGAGGTTCTACTCCATTAGCGATTAGTCCCCCGATCATACTGCTAGCAATGTTTCCACTGCCAATAAATGCTACTTTGAAATTTTCCATAGTCTAAATATTAGATTTTAAAAGATAATAGAAAGTATAACGATGTAGAAAAAAAATATCAGGTTAGAGATACCTATGTTAGGAGGTTTTATTTATTACGAGACCCAAATATAGCCGTACCAATACGGACGAAAGTCGCCCCTTCTGCAATTGCAGCTTCCATATCTTGTGTTGTGCCGATAGATAGAGTGTCAAATTCCGGTTTATTTTTTCTTAATTGATTAAATATCTTTTTTAGTGATCGAAAAGAAGTTCTCTGCTCATCTGTATTTGATTTTATCTCTGGCAGAGACATTAAACCCCTTATTCTTATATGCTTATAATCTTTAATTTCATCGATAAAATCTTCTATTTGCTCAATTGGAATACCAGATTTTGTTATTTCTCCGCTCGTATTAACTTGGATACAAACGTTTAAAGGGGGCATATTTTTAGGACGCATTTCATCTAAACGACGCGCTATTTTTATCCTGTCTATGGTATGCACCCAACTGAAGTAGCGAGCAATTTGATTCGTTTTGTTTGATTGAACAGGCCCTATAAAGTGCCATACAATTTCAGGCTCTCTGATTGCCTTTATTTTTTCAATCGCCTCCTGACAGTAATTTTCACCAAAATGACGTTGATTCTCATTAATTGCCGAAATTATTTCTTCAATTTTTCTTGTTTTGCTTACAGCGATTAGGCAAACGGAATTTTCTTCCCGATGATATTGTTTTTCAGCAGCGCTAATATTGCTACGGATTTTCCTAATATTATTGGCAATTTTCATAAAATAGTCACTATTTGGCACCTGCCGCTATTAACACTAGCGCAGTATTGCAGTACTCTATGGTATATAAAAGGTCGGTAAGACTCATAAGAATACAATAATAACATTATAGGAATAACCAACTTTATTGTCCTAGATATGCAATGAAAGAAAAGTTAAGAGCCAACGCCGATTTAACTAAAAAAGTAATATTTTAATCTTAAGTTTATAGGGAGAGGTTGTGATGGATAAAGTCCCCGATATTGGCGATCTTTTGAGAGCGGGTGTAAAGCAGGGTTGTTCTGACCTTCACTTATCAGCAGGTATGCCACCAATGATGCGTATTGATGGCGATATGACAAGAGTTAAAGTCCCCGAGATGGAACACAAAGATGTCTACAATATGGTGTATGACATCATGAATGATAAGCAGCGGAAAGATTTCGAAGAGTTTCTTGAATGTGATTTTTCTTTTGAGATTCCAAATGTAGCGCGTTTCCGTGTTAATGCATTTAATCAAAATCGTGGAGCTGGCGCAGTTTTCAGGACAATTCCTTCTGAAATATTATCTTTAGAAACTTTGAATTGCCCAAACATTTTTAAAGAAATTTCAGATTATCCAAGAGGTGTTGTTCTAGTAACGGGTCCAACTGGTTCTGGTAAGTCTACGACACTAGCGGCCATGGTTGATCATAAGAATAAAACGGAAAAAGGACATATTCTTACTGTCGAGGATCCAATTGAATTTGTTCATCAAAGCCAAAAGTGTTTAATTAATCAGCGGGAAGTTCATAGAGATACACTCGGGTTTAACGAAGCTTTACGTTCGGCGTTACGTGAAGATCCAGATGTCATTCTTGTGGGTGAAATGCGAGATCTTGAAACAATTCGTTTAGCATTGTCTGCTGCTGAGACCGGGCATCTCGTTTTTGGCACTCTTCATACAAGTTCGGCAGCAAAAACAATCGATCGTGTTGTAGATGTATTCCCGGCGGATGAAAAAGAAATGGTACGCGCAATGTTATCAGAGTCATTAAAAGCAGTAATTTCCCAAACACTATTAAAGAAACAAGGTGGAGGGCGTATTGCTGCACATGAAATTATGATTGGCACACCAGCAATACGAAATCTTATTAGAGAAAATAAGATTGCACAAATGTATTCGGCAATCCAAACTGGCCAAGCTTTTGGTATGCAAACACTTGACCAAGATTTACAACGGTTAGTACAGTCAAATGTTGTAACAAAAGAAGAGGCGGCATCAAAAGCTGCAAACAAAGATAACATTTAATTGCCATATAAGAGAAAGATTTTAAGCTAGGAGAGTTTGAATGGATAGAGAAAAAGCAATTAAGTATATGCGCGATCTTCTAAAGGCGCTTGTTGAGAAAGATGGCTCCGATCTTTTTATTACAGTTGGCTTTCCTCCAGCAATGAAGATCCATGGGAAAGTAACTCCTGTTTCAAAAACAGAACTTACGCCTGAAAATACTAAAGCATTATGTCAGGCCATAATGAATGATAAGCAATTAAAAGAGTTTGAAGCGACAAAGGAATGTAATTTTGCTGTTGCACCTCAAGGCATCGGACGTTTTCGTGCCAATGCTTATATACAGCAGGGCTATAATGGTTTGGTTTTACGTGTGATTGAAACCGATGTCCCAAATATAGATAAGTTAAAATTACCTGAAGTTTTAAAAGATACTGTAATGACTAAAAATGGTTTGGTTATTATGGTTGGAGGAACTGGCTCAGGAAAATCAACATCATTAGCAGCAATGATTGATTACAGAAATAGTAATAGCTACGGGCATATCATAACGATTGAGGATCCTATTGAATATGTTCATCCACATAAAAAAAGCATCATTATGCAAAGAGAGGTTGGAGTAGACACAGATGATTGGGAGATTGCATTAAAGAATACCTTACGCCAGGCTCCAGATGTTATTTTGCTTGGCGAGATACGTGATCGTGAAACAATGGAATTTGCTATTGCTTTCGCGGAAACAGGGCATTTAGCAATGGCAACTTTGCATGCTAATAGTTCCAATCAGGCACTCGATCGAATTATTAATTTCTTTCCTGAAGAGCGTAAAACACAGCTTCTTATGGATTTATCCTTGAATTTAAAAGCGGTCATTTCCCAACGACTGTTAAAAACTGTTGATGGTAAAGGGCGAGTTGCGGCAATCGAAATCTTATTAAATTCTCCGCTTATTTCTGATTTGATATTAAAAGGCGATGTACACGAAATTAAGACTATTATGGCAAAATCGAATGAGCTTGGTATGAAGACATTCGATCAAGCTTTATTTGATTTATACGAGGATGGAAAAATTACTTACGATGATGCGCTACGTTCCGCAGATTCGATGAATGAGCTACGTTTACGTATTAAACTTGAAGGCAAGGCCGCAAAAGATAATGATGGGTCGGATGGATTAGATCATATCGTCTTACATGACGATGAAGAAGAAGAAGCCGGCAAAGTCCGCTAATAAAACTACCTAGTAAAATTATGAGCCAACCCAACCCTCTTACACCTCATCTTGAATTAATGGTGGAAAAAGAAGCATCTGATCTTTTTTTGACAGCTAATGCTCCTGTAAAAATTAAAATAGATGGCAAAATAATTTCTGTTGGAAAAACAATATTAAGCCCAGAAGCAACAAATAAAATCGCGCATAGCGTGATGAACAAAGAACAAGAAGCTATTTTTGAGGAAACATTGGAGTGTGATTTTGCTATAAGCCTGGAAGATTCAGATAGATTTCGTGTAAATGTTTTTAACCAACGTGGTCAAGTTGGTATGGTGTTACGTCGTATACAAAGTAACATTCCAACAATTAAAGAATTAGGTTTCCCAGAAGTTCTATCAGAAATGAGTTTATTAAAGCGTGGGCTGATACTTATGGTGGGCGCAACAGGGTCTGGTAAGTCAACAACATTAGCAGCGATGATTAATCATAGGAACCAAAACTCATCGGATCATATATTAACAATTGAAGATCCTATTGAATTCAGCCATAAAAATATAAAATCAATTATTAATCAACGTGAAGTTGGTGTTGATACTAGATCATATGCAAATGCACTTAAAGCATCATTGCGCGAAGCCCCGGATGTTATACTTGTAGGTGAAATTAGAGCAAGGGAGACAATGGAAGCAGCGCTTGAATTAAGTAATACAGGCCATCTTGCTTTATCAACTTTACATGCAAATAATGCTGGGCAAGCAATAGAACGTGTTATCAATATGTTCCCCCAGTCAATGCATAAACAATTGTTATTGGATTTATCACTTAATGTCCGAGGAATTATTTCACAGCGATTAGTCAAATCAACAGATGGTAAAAGATGTGCTGCTCTAGAAATTTTAGTTATGACCCCGCATATACAGGATCTAATTTTAAAAGGTGATATTGAGGAAATTAAGGTAGCAATGGAAGAAAGTGGTAAAGAAGGAATGCAAACATTTGACACAGCATTATATAATTTGCATAAAGAAGGGCGTATCGAACTGGAAGAAGCACTTAATAATGCAAGTTCGCGAACTAATCTTGAAGCAAAAATTAATTTTGGTTAAATATAAAAAAATAACGTAGGCAAAAATATTTTACAAAAAATTAATTTATAATAATTAGTTTTGGAACTGAACAACATTTTTTGCCTCGAAAACGGGGCCGTCAACACAAACACGCTTCATTTCATTACCATTTTTAGTTTTAATTAATACTGTACAGCCAGCACAACCACCAACTGCACAAGCCATATACTCTTCTAGCGAAACTTGACAAGACAAATTATATTTTTTTGCAAGTTTGCTAACTGCTTTAAGCATCGCAGTAGGCCCACATGAAAAAATTTCAACTTCTTTTCGTTGGTCAGAATCTAGTTTTTCTAGCCATATATCGGCAAGTTGAGTTACATAACCATTAAAACAACCTGCATAATTTTTTAAACTTGTGAGGCGTGATGTTATTTTCCAATCTTCTAATAAGGTCATTGATGCTGTTACGTCCGCTGGCATTTCATTTATTATTGTTTTTGATGGTTGAGTTTTAAAAGGAAAAGGAATTTCGGAGCCCATTAATACTAAAGGGTTTAAGTTTTTTGCCGTATCTTTTATATGTTCTGCTAAATAAATCATAGGTGGTATACCAACACCACCCCCGATTAGCAATGGACGTTTTTTATAATTTCCTGTTTTAAAGGGTTGCCCAATAGGGCCTATTAAATCAATTTTGTCTCCAATTTTCTTTTTAGATAATGCATCTGTCCCTTTTCCATGTACTTTGTACAATATATCTATTGTATTATTTTCAATAGAACTTCGCATAATTGACATTGGGCGACGCATGTAAATACTCGAGTCACATTGCATGTGAACAAAATGTCCTGGGTTTGCATGCATTGATGTTTCAGGAGCTCTCAATATCATATGATATTGTTTATTTTCATAAGTATTCTGTGAAATAAGCTCTGCCTGTTCCACATATAAAGTGTTGCGTGTCTTTTGATGGTCCATGTAATTAATCTATACTAAAAACTACTTTCCCATTTAATAAAGTGTGAGTTACTTTCCCCTGTAACTCCCAGCCATTAAAAGGCGTATTTTTTCCAGAGCTAAGCAAATGATTTTTATCTACGTTTATATTTGAATTTGGCGCATAAATACATAAGTCTGCATTTTTATTTTTTTCAATAACACCCTTATCGATACCTAATATTTTTGCGGGTTCCGATGTTAGTGCTGATATTGCTCGATTAAGTTTTATTTCCTTCCGATTTACAAGATGCAACATTAATGGAAGCAAATGTTCAATTGTTGATGCCCCTGATTCAGTAATACTGAATGGAGCAGATTTAGCGTTAACTTCATGTGGTTGATGATCCGAACACACCGCAGAAATTGTCTCATCACAAATTCCTTCAATTAATCCAACACGATCTCGTTCGCTACGTAATGGCGGTTTCAAGTGACAATTACTATCATAATCAGCGATATCCATATCTGTTAAATGAAGGTTGCAGATTGAAGCATCTGTAGTCACGTTAATTCCATTCTTTTTTGCTGTTCTAATTAAATCAACGGCACGTGCGGAAGATAAATGACAAAAATGAGCGCGGACATTTGTTTGCTCGATAAGTAATAGGGCACGACTTATTGCGATTGTTTCCGCTGTTTCGGGTATTGCAGGCAACCCGAGTCTAGTGCTAATAGCTCCTTCATGAGCAACTCCATTGTTTGAAATTTTTTCATCTTCTGCATATATGAATACAGTAAGATCACAACTTTTTGCATATTCAAATGCCCGTCTTAGAACTTCTGTATTTTTAATTGTGCTAAGAGCGTTACTAACACCAATGCAACCTGCTTCTTTTAATAAATACATTTCTGCTAATTGCTCACCTTTTAGTTGATGCGTCAATGCCCCAAGGGGATATATATTTGCTCGATTTGTCTCTCTCGCACGTTGATGAATAAATTCAACAACCGCCGGCGTATCAATAACTGGTTTTGTGTCCGGCGGCATACTAACCGATGTTATACCGCTACTATTTGCAGCAAATAGCTCGCTATCAAAGTTACCTTTTTTCTCAGAACCAGGCTCACGTAATCTTGCACATAAATCTATCAATCCTGGCAAAACAATTTTGTCTTTTGCGTTAATAACTAAATCAGGGTTAAAACCATCTGGTTTTTTATTTAATGAAACGATCTTATTGCCAGCGATAAATAAATCCTGTGTTTGATCTAGTTTGCTAGAGGGGTCTAATAATTTTCCATTTTTAATTAAAACACGCATTATTTTTTCTTTTCCTTGTTCTCATTTTTATTTATTTGCCCCATGACCATTGCCATAATAGCCATTCTTATAGCAATACCATGACTCACTTGTTGCAGAATTACAGAGTGTTCCCCATCTGCAACATCAGAATCAATCTCAACGCCTCGATTTATTGGGCCTGGGTGCATTACAATCGCGTCATCTTTAGCATGTTTTAGTCTTTGGTTGGTTAGACCATACCTTTTAAAATATTCATTCTCACTTGGTAATAATGCACCACGCATACGTTCTCGTTGTAGCCTTAACATTACAACAACATCAACATCTTTTAGACCGCTATTCATGTCGTGATAAACATGCACACCAAGCTTTTCGATTTCTTTTGGTATAAGTGTGTGAGGCCCGATTATTCTTACCTCATTGACGCCCAATGTATTTAAAGCATGAATTTCAGAACGAGCGACACGTGAATGTAAAATGTCGCCAACAATGGCAACAGATAGTTTTGAAAAATCTTTCTTGTACTGTTTTATGGTAAACATATCGAGCATTGCTTGTGTCGGATGTTCATGTCTACCATCTCCAGCGTTAATAACGCTAATATGAGGAGCTACTTGTGACGTAATATAATGCGCTGCTCCACTGTTAGCATGACGCACAACAAACATATCGCAATGCATCGCTTCAAGAGTTCTCAGAGTATCGCTTAGTATTTCGCCTTTGCTCGTTGCCGATGTTGAAATATTCAGATTAAGTATATCCGCGGATAACCTTTTAGCTGCTAATTCAAAGGTTGTGCGAGTTCTTGTGCTTGGTTCGAAGAATAAATTAGCGATTGTTTTACCGCGTAGCAGCGGTACTTTTTTTACAGGCCTTTTATCAACAGTAGCAAATGATTCTGCGTAGTTAAGAATGGTATGGAGTAATTGTTGACTGAGTCCTTCAATAGAAAGAAAATGCTTTAGGTTGCCGTTTTTGTCGAGTTGAATATTGTTTCCAGTCATCCAGATTTTATAATTTCAAGTACCAGTGGCTCTGGGCCAGAGAGTTTAGCATGTTCTCCCGCTTTTAGTGTAATTGTTTTTCCAATCATATCCGCATGAATTGGCAATTCTCTACCACTTCTCTCTATTAGAATAGCTAGTGAAATACTAGCAGGACGGCCGTAATCAAAAATTTCATTCATAGCAGCACGAATTGTACGGCCGGTATGCAATACATCATCGACGAGTATGATATGGCGATTATCTAAATCTGTTGATAATTTGCTTGGTCTAACCTCCGGGTGCATCCCAATTTTACTGAAATCATCACGATAAAAGGCAATATTCAGCTCGCCTAGCGAATCATCGAACTTAAGTTTTTGGTGTAGCTGGGTGGCTACCCAAACCCCTCCGCGTTGTATCCCAATCATTAACGGATTCTTATAACCTTTGGTATTACAGTGAGAGCTTATACTCTCAGCCATATTTTCTATCAAAGCGTTTATATCTATTTTTTTTACCATATAACCCTTAGTCTTCACTATTATTATTAATTTGTCGATATTTGTTATTCAGTATTTTCACTAAACCACGTTTCGAGAATAAGTCTAGCTGATGTCGGATCGAGATCTCGAGTTGATTTTAATTCACGTCTTGCCTCGTAGGATGAAAGTTGTTCACTAATCAGATCAACAGATAATTGAAAGCGATGTTCAAGTTGACGACCGAAATATTCCGCAGCATTCGTCATTCCCTGTCGGTCACCATCTAATGTAAGCGGGTGACCAACAACAAATTTATCAGGAGTCCATTCATCAACAAGGATCTTTATTTTTTCCCAGTCTGGTTTTTTATTTATTACGGGTATTGTTTGTAATGCTCTTGCGGTAGATGTAATGGTTTGACCTACAGCCACACCTATACGTTTTTCTCCGTAATCAAAGCAAAGTAAAGTTTGGTTATTCACGTATTTAATTAGTATTAGAAGTATTTATCTAAAACTTTTGTTATTGATGAATTGCCACGTACGTAAAATATGTAAAATATCAACTTGATTTTCTATATTCTTTGGAAATGGTGAAAATGGAGCAGCTAATTCAACAATTCTTATTGCCGCATCATCTAAGAGTTTTTCACCTGATGATTTTCTAAGTGTAATTTCATTTATCGTTCCATCTTTATTTAACGCAACATCAAGCCTTAGACTGCCTGTTAAATTAAGTTTTTTTGCTTCTTCAGGGTAGTTTAAGTTTCCTACTCTTTCTACTTTTCTTCGCCATGCGTCCATATACGTCGCGTATTCATATTCCTTGGTGCTAGCAGAAATAAATTTTCTTTTAGGGCGTTTGGTTCGTTCTATCATTTTGCGCCTTACTTCATTATTAGATGTAGCAATTTCAAAACTATTTGAAAGTAATTCCTCAGAGGTCGGAATAGCTGGAGGCGA
>Ga0163108_10002088_pt1 | contig 14486 bp, 13 predicted proteins | sample Fk1155metaG_FD_109644 | JGI IMG/M metagenome (GOLD analysis project Ga0163108, IMG submission 109644) | Marine microbial communities from the Central Pacific Ocean - Fk160115 155m metaG | ecosystem: Environmental > Aquatic > Marine > Oceanic > Photic zone | place: The Central Pacific Ocean...
CCCCTTTCCTCTGGCTCGACGAGGTCGTTGAACTCTCCGAGACCAGCATCCGGGCCCGCAAGCTCGTTCCCAGCGACCTGCCAGTCTTCGACGGGCACTTCCCCGGTTTTCCGATCCTGCCCGGGGTCTTATTGTGCGAGGCCGCTTTCCAGGCCGGGGCGGTGCTGATTGCCCACGGCGGCAATGGCCTGGCTGGCCGCGTGCCGGTTGTGACCCGTCAGAACGAGACCCGGTTTCGCCGAATGGTGAGACCGGGAGAGACGCTGGAGATCGAGGTCACGCTGAGCGAATCGCTGGGTGGGGCCTGGTTCTTGTCCGGCAAGGTCTCAGTCAATGACGAGGTCGCCGTGCGGCTGGAATTCGCCTGCACGGCAACCGAGCCGCCGACCGCCTGAACACCATCCCGGGCCGGTTGTCCGTGACGGTTGCTAGGCACCGTAGATGAACGGAGCGAACGGAGTTCCGGCGAACCAGACCAGCACGAAGACCAGCACCAGCACCAGCACGATCGGTGTCAGCCACCAGGCCTTGTTGTGGACCAGAAAATCCCAGAACTCGGCCACCAGCCCCATCTCGGGAGCCTCGGCCGCCCGAGCGAATTCGGTTGCCGTGTCGGGACTGGTTTCCGTGGTTGTGGTCGTTTCGTCGACGCCCTCGGCGGAGGAATCGTCGTTGGCTGTGACGTCGTCATTCATGCCGGAACACTCCTGGAGCCGGGAACGGGGTGTCAGAACTGGCGGTAGTATCGTGTGGCGTCGGCCGGTGGTTGCCGGGGCTTCCAGTAGGTCGTGGCCGTGGGGTCGGGCCGACGGCCGCATCGGTCGTGGCCGCAGACCCTCATGATAATCCCAATCGGTGTCACGACCAAGAAGTAGATTGCCGAGAGGATCACCATCGAGACGGTCCAGCCCACGGGAAAGAACAGGGCCATCCAGGTGACGTAGATGTATCGCATGAAGGCCGGCCAGGCGACTCCGACCAGGCCCAGTGAACTGATGGCCCAGAGAACGGTTGCGGTGGACTGATCGCCCCGTGCGAATCGAACACCGCCGATGGCACCGAAGAACAGGACGAACAAGGCGGCAAACTGTCGCAGGAAACGCTGCTTGGGATTCCAGTCGATTTCGATCATCGTGAAACTCGCGAGGTGCCGTCGAGCGGCTGACTAGTCCAGTTCGAATTGTGAGAGGTATTCGTCGAGTTCGTGTTCGGTCGCACCGGGTTGCTCGTCTTTCAACAGAACGAACCGCTCGATGACCAGAACGTCCATGTTGGTTGCCATGAAGCACCGCCAGGCCTGTTCGGGCGTACAGACGATCGGTTCGCCACGGACGTTGAAACTGGTGTTGATCAGCACCGGCGAACCGGTCTGGGCTTCGAATGCCTTGAGCAGCTTGTAGTACCGTCCGTGGCGGCGGGCATCGACGGTTTGCACGCGGGCGGAATTGTCGACGTGCGTGATCGCCGGGACACAGGATCGCTGGACCTTCAGCTTGTCGAGGCCCCGGGCGTCGAGGTTCTCGGCGTCGAGCGGCGTCCGTTTTTCGGGGCGCACGTCGGCCACCAGCAGCATGTAGGGGCTTGGTTCGTTGGGTCGCATCTCGAAGAACTCATCGACCCGCTCCTCGAGAATCGACGGGGCGAATGGTCGAAACGACTCCCGGAACTTGATCTTGAGGTTCATCACCGATTGCATCTGCGTGCTGCGGGCGTCACCGAGGATACTGCGGCCGCCCAGGGCCCGCGGTCCGAATTCCATGCGGCCCTGCATCCAGCCGATCACTTTTTCGTCGGCGATCAGCGACGCCACCGTGCTGCACATCTCGTCCTCGTCGTCGAACCGGCGATAGCGGGCACCGGTGTCGTCGAGAAACCGCTGGACCTCTTCTTCCGGGAAGGCCGGTCCGAGGAAGCTGGCGCCCTGGCAATCGTGTGACTCGGGGGGCCGGGGGTTGTCGAGCAACTGGTACCAGATCAGCATCGCGACGCCCAGTGCCCCTCCGGCGTCGCCGGCGGCGGGCTGGATCCAGACGTTCTCGAAGGGACTCTCGCGTAACACCCGGCCGTTGGCGACACAGTTGAGTGCCACGCCGCCGGCCAGGCAGAGGTTTTTCATACCGGTCACCGCGTGCACGTGCCGCGCCATCCGCAGCATCACTTCCTCGGTGACCAGCTGCACCGATGCGGCGATATCCATGTGACGCTGGGTCAGCGGGGATTCGGGAGTACGCGGTGGACCGCCAAAGAGCGTGTGGAACCTCGCGGAAGTCATGGTCAAACCCTGGCAGAAGTTGAAGCAGTCGAGGTTCAGCTTCAAGGATCCGTCGGGTTTGACGTCGATCAGCTCTTCGAAAATGAGATCGGCGTACCGTGGCTCGCCATAGGGTGCCAGGCCCATCAGCTTGTATTCGCCGGAATTGATCCGGAAACCGCAGTAATAGGTGAACGCCGTGTAGAGCAGCCCCAGGGAATGAGGGTAGTGCATCTCGTGAGTCAGCTCGATTCGGTTCTCACGTCCGATGCCGAAACTGGCTGTCGCCCATTCGCCGACGCCATCAACTGTCAGGATGCCGGCTTCGGAGAACGGGCTGGGGAAAAACGCGCTGGCCGCGTGTGATTCGTGGTGCTCGGGGAAGACGATCCGGCGGCGGTACTGGCGATCGAGCCCCTTGTGAATCACGCGGGACAGGTGGAGCCGTTTCCGGAGCCAGTTGGGCAACAACGTCAGCCAACTCTTCACCCCCCGCGGGGCGAACGCCAGGTAGGTTTCCAGCAGCCGTTCGAACTTGACCAGCGGCTTGTCGTAGAAGCCGACGTAGTCGAGATCGGCTGCCTCGAGGCCGGCTTCTTCCAGGCAGTAACGGATCGCCTGTTCGGGAAACCCGGCGTCGTGCTTGTTGCGAGTGAATCGTTCTTCCTGGGCCGCGGCGACAATTTGGCCATCGACGATCAGCGCAGCGGCTGAGTCGTGATAGAAGGCCGATATGCCTAGGATCGACGTCATCGGGCAGGTTCCTGGCCGCGGGCTGCAGTCCTCCATCACTCATCGTCTTGTCGACGGGTCCGCGATCATCGAGATCATCGTGTCGGAGGGCAGCAGCTGGTCGTCGATGGTTGATCGGCGCTACAACCGCGATGATTGTTGCTGCTGGGAATCGGGTTGGAGCGATTGTGCCGGAGGGAATGTCCCCGACGGCGACCCGATCTACTCCCACTCGATCGTGCTTGGAGGCTTCGAACTGATGTCGTAGACCACCCGGTTGACCCCGGGCACGCCGTTGGTGATCCGCGTGGAGATCCGCTCCATCACGTCGTGCGGCAGGCGGAACCAGTCGGCCGTCATGAAGTCGTCGGTCGCCACGGCCCTCACGACGATCGTGTCCTGGTAAGTCCGGTCGTCGCCCATCACGCCGACGCTTTGCACCGGCAACAGCACGGCGAAGGCCTGCTGGATCTCCCGGTACAACCCGGCCAACCGCAGTTCCTCGATCACGATCAAGTCGGCCTGGCGAAGTGTGACCAGGCGATCCTCGCTGATCGCTCCCAGGCAGCGAACCGCCAGTCCCGGTCCGGGGAACGGGTGCCGCCAGATCAGGTGCTCGGGCAAACCGAGCGTTTCCCCCATCTGCCGCACTTCGTCCTTGAACAGGTCCCGCAGGGGTTCGATCAGTTCGAACCCGAGCTCATCGGGCAGGCCACCGACGTTGTGGTGGGTTTTGATCGTTGCCGCCGGACCGTCGGGATTCGCTCCCGATTCAATCACGTCCGGGTAGAGAGTGCCCTGGGCGAGGAAGTCGGCATCGGGGATCGAGCGGGCCTCGTCGCGAAAGACCTCGATGAAGACCCGGCCGATGATCTTCCGTTTTTCCTGTGGATCGGTGACCCCGGCCAGTTCATCCAGGAATCTCTGGCGGGCATCGGCGACATGCAGATCGGTCTTGAAGTGGCTGGTGAATCGATCCTGCACTTCCTTGGACTCACCGTGGCGCAGCAGGCCATTGTCGACGAAGATGCAGGAGAGTTGGTCACCAATGGCCCTGGACAGTAACGCGGCGACGACCGACGAATCGACGCCACCGGAAAGTCCGCAGATGACGCGTTTGGATCCGACCTGTTTGCGGACCTGCTCGACCTGCTGGTTGACCAGTGAACTGATCGACCAGGCCCCGTCGCAGCCGCAGATGTCCCGCACGAAGTTCTTCAACAACTGGCCGCCAAAATCGGTATGAGTCACCTCGGGGTGAAACTGCAACCCGTAAATCGGCTTGTCGAAATGTCGTACCGCGGCGAACGGGCAGGTGTCGGTCGTGGCCAATGGAACAAACTGGGATCCGGAATCGTGGACCTGGTCCCCGTGGCTCATCCAGACAACCAGTTCATCGGGGATGTCGGCGAAGAGTCTCTCGGTATCGACGATGCGGCACGGCGATCTCCCAAATTCTCTCGTGTCGGCCGACTCGACCCGGGCTCCCTGCGAACGGCAGGCGACCTGCATGCCGTAGCAGATGCCCAGGATCGGAATGCCCAGGTCGAAGAGTTCGGGGTCGGGCTGGGGTGCTCCCTCGGCGTAGACGCTGGCCGGTCCACCCGAGAGGATCAGTCCCCGTGGGTTGATCTCGCGGATTCGCTGGGCCGAGAGATTGTGTCGCACCAGCCGGCAAAAGACGTTCTGTTCGCGGACTCGCCGGGCGATCAACTGGGCCGTCTGCGAACCGAAGTCGAGAATCAGGATCTGGTCATGTTCGAGCGGCTGTGCTTCGCCGCGATAGTGGCCTGTCGTGGACGTGACCGACTGGTTTCCGGCGGACAAATCGTCGGTGGGCTGGGAATCGGTGTTCATGGCCGTCGGTCCGAAAGGCCGCTCTCGGGGAAACAGGCATTCTAGGCCAGCTGGTGCCGGTAAAAAAGTCACCGGCCCCAGAGCTCAGCCGATGCTCCTTGCGACCATCAATCCGGCGAGCACGGCGATCAGCCCGACCACGACGTTCAGTCCGATGTTGCCCAGGGCGGCCACCGTTGATCCCTGGCGGAAGAGGCCGATTGTCTCGTAGCCGAATGTCGAGAAAGTGGTCAGCGATCCCAGGATTCCGGTGACCAGGAACAGCCGCGTTGTTTCCGAGACCCCTTCACGGTGGGCGGCCCAGTCCAGCACGAACCCGATCAGCAGGCAACCCAGTACGTTGACAGTCAACGTGCCCCAGGGAAAGCGATCGCCCAGACGCGAGTGGACAAATCCGCCGAGACCCCAGCGGGCGACCGCGCCGACAAAGCCTCCCAGGCCCACGGCCAGCAGGTTGTGCATCGCGGCTCCGGGCTAACGGCTGATTTTCCAGAGGTGACCGTTGCTGCGAACAAACAGGGCGTCGTTGGCGATCGCCGGCGTGCAGAGAATCGTCTCGCCGAGTTCATTCTTGGCGACGATCTTGCCCTTCTCGCCGGTCACGTCGACCACGTGCGCCACGCCCTTCTCGTTGAAGAAGAACAGGTGCCCGTCGGCGGCCACCGGTGACGAGGTGAAGGCGCCCTCGAGTCGCAATTGCCAGAGCAACTTGCCCGTGGCAGTGTCGCCGCACTTGAGAATCGCGCGGGTCATGGTGTAGATCCGGCCACGGTAGACCAGCGGGCTGGGTGTTGAAGGAGACAGCCGGTTTTCCTGCCAGAGAATCTTGGGCGTCTTCGATCCGGGTTGTCCCGGTTTCAGTGCCGTCAGCCCCGACGAGGGAACGAAGACGGTTCCGTTGGCGACCACCGCGGAGGGTGTTCGTCCTGCCGGCTGGTCGAATCGCCAGGCCTGCTTGCCGGTCAGGGGTTCCAACGCGGTGAGCCCGCTGGAATTCTGCAACAGCACCAGGTTCTCGGCCGGGGTCTTGCCCTTCAGTACCAGCGGCGAACTCCAGTTGTCGGACCGCGTTTGCTTGATGTGCCAGCGGGTGGCGCCGGTCTTGACGTCGAGTCCCGTGGAGAAGCTGTCCGCGTGGTTTTCGACCTGGACGACCACCGTCTCGCCGACGACGACCGGGGAGGAGGCCATTCCCAGGCTGTTGCTGGCATTGGGATAGTCATGCGTCAGGCCACGAAGCCACAGCAGGTTGCCGTCGAGGTCGAGGCAAATCAGGTCATTGCTCGAAAAGAAGGCGAAGATCCTCTTGCCGTCACTGGCAGGGGTCGGCGTGGCCACGGCCATCTTCGAATGGCACTGCGTTCGTCCGGTCGCCAGGAACGTGCGTCGCCAGCGTCTCACGCCTGTCCTCGCGTCGAAACACTCGACCAGCAATCGCTCCTGGTTGAACCCGTCGGAACTGGTCAGGTAGACCCGGTCTCCAACGATGATCGGTCCCGACAGGCCGCGACCCGTCAGCGGGATCTTCCAGGCGATGTTCTCGGTTTCACCCCAGACGACCGGGGGCTGTTCACCGGCGGCGACAGAGGAACTGTCGTTGCCCCGGAATTGACGCCAGTCAGCCCCGGCCAGGCCGGTGACCAGGGCGATCGAGAGGATGACGGCAACGGCCGGGCGGCAGGCGGGAGAATTGAGGGTCTTCACGGCTGGGTCTCCTTGCTGGTCGGTAGCGCTGCCGAGCGATCCGTCGAGAGTATGGCGATACCCGATTTGTCGCAGGCCCGCAGCTGAAACTGGTATCTCTGGGCCCAGGTTTCTTTTTGCTGGTTCTGACAGAGCTTCAACAGGATCGTGTTTGCCCCGGCCCGCAGTTGGCAGGGAACGCGGTACTGGTCGAGCTTCATCCCACGGTGGTACTCCTCTCGGGCAAATGCGAGTTTGCCGTTGACCCAGAGTTTCCAGGCATTTGGAGTCCCCAGCCGCAGTTCGATCGGGCGAGCCGACTTTGATTCGTACACCGTCGTACAGTACATCACGACGCCCTTGTAGGGCTTGATGATCTTGGCAATGTCGAGGATGCCGAAGTCGCCGGCCGACTTGTACGGCAGCCACTTGGTTTCGCCCAGCTGGCCGGCCAGGGGCGTCTTCAAGTCGAGCTTCTTTTCCGGTCCGTAGACCACGGCAAACCCCTTGCGAGCGTCGTTGTCGAACGGGCCGATGATGTGCCAGTCGGTCAGGAAGCCAAAATGCTCGGGCAGATTGATCTTCTCTCCCAATTTTCTCAGTGGGTCCACGATTGCCTTGACCTGGTCGTCGTCGGTGGCACCGCGGAGGGCGCGTTTGTAGAGCGTCCTGGCCAGGTCCTGCTGGCGTTCCCGCTGCAGTTGTCCAGCCAGGTCCAACAACCGTGCGACGGCATCACGCCGGAACTCGGGGCTGGGGTCGGTCAACATGCCGGGAATGAGCCGGCCGACGATCGTCTTGTCGACGACCTGCAGAATATCGTAGGCCAATCGGCGGGCTCGTGGGTCGTTCTTCCGGTTCCCGATGAACGCCTCCAGGGGTTTCTGGGGAAGAGCCTTGCCACCGGAAATCGCCCGGTCGGCGATCGTCTCGACTGCCGATCTCAGGTAATTCGCGGCCAGCGGATTGGCATCGCTGAAGGCTGCCAGGATCGCCAGCAGCGTGGCTGGTTCGGCGTTGGAGAGCGCGGCGAGTGCCTGCCCGGCCTCGACACTGCCCTTGGCCCTCTTGTCGATCGACTGGATCGTCTTGATCAACGCGGCCGGTTCGGCTGCACCAGCGGTGATGCCCGCCAGCGCAACGGTCAATCCGGCGACGATCAATGTTGCCGGACTCGTCTCGACCCATCTTCGTCGTGTTCCCTGTTTCATCACGTCTTACCCTCTTGCATCCATCGTTTCTGTCGGGAAGGCAATTCTAACAACCGGTCGTCGGGCCGCAAAACCCAGGGCCGGACAATTAGGTGGACAACAACCGGTCGGCCATCTCCGTGAAATTCGAGACTTCCAGGTCCGGCCGGTAGGGCGAATCCTCGTAGGGCAGCCCGCCCCGGTTGACGAAGGCACCGCGAAAACCGCACATCCGTGCTCCCATCACGTCGAATGAATTGGCCGAGACCATCAGGCAGGCGCCCGGTTCCAGGCCGAGCAACCCGGCGGCTCTGCGATAAACGCCCGGAGCCGGCTTGAACGCACCGACTTCCTGTACCGAAATGATCTGATCGAAATCGTGTCGGATTCGGTTGGTTGCCAGGTGTTGCAGGAAATCGGGTTCCCCGTTGGAAAGACCGATCAAGCGGTAGTGTTCGGACAGCCGAACCAGTGCCTGGGCAACGTCGTCGAAGGGAGACAGTTGTTGCCAGGCCGTCATCAGCTGGTCAATCTCGTCGGATTCGGCCGGAATGTCGCAAAGGGCCAGCGTGTAGACCAGGGCACGACGAGCCGTTGCCAGGTACCCGCTGTGGCCGAGGGCCACGATGTTGTCCTGGTACTGCTCGATCCGTTGACGGTGCCGCCAGTGCTCCCAGAACTGTCCGGGCGCCATCGCCGGATCGTGACGCTGGAGGCATTCGCTGATTGCTGGGGCGAGGCTGCCGTGGAGATCCAGCACCGTGCCGAAAAAATCAAACGTCAGGGCTCGGACATCGCAAAGCGGAGACGTGGCGGTCATGGTGGTGTTCTCGAGCGGTGCCAACCGTTGTGGCCGGAGCGTGCCGACCGGATAATCAAAGCAACATTGAAGTCGTCCGATCTGCCTTCCGCAACACTCGCCACCGTTTCATCGCTCACCTCACGTCAGTAAGCACAGGACCCCCGGATGTCTTTGTCTCCGGAATCGTCGGCTGGATCCGGAAAGGTCTATCTTGTCGGTGCCGGTCCGGGGGATCCGGGTCTGCTGACTTTGCGTGGGCTGGCCTGCCTGCAGGAGGCTGACCTGGTTCTTTACGACGGGCTTGTCAATCCGTTGTTGCTCGAGCATACCCCGGCGACAGTCGAACGAACTCGAAGGAGGAGTGGCGAAGACGGCAGGGTCCTGGACCAGGACGAGATCAACGAGCGGCTGGTTGCCGAGGCGAAGGCGGGGAAAACCGTCGTACGGCTCAAGGGCGGCGACCCGTTCTTGTTCGGCCGAGGTGCCGAGGAGGCCCGGGTACTGGCCGAGGCCGGCGTGCCGTTCGAGGTGGTTCCGGGAATCACCGCGGCAACAGCGGTAGCGGCCTACGCCGGCATCCCGATGACGCATCGGCAGATGGCCTCGGCCGTCGTGTTGGTGACCGGTCACGAGGATCCCACGAAATCCGGTTCGGCCGTCGATTACGACACACTGGCCACGTTTTCGGGAACCCTGGTCTTTTACATGGGCCTGCACCGGCTCGACGAGATCGTCACGAGATTGCTCGACGGTGGCCGCGACCGGCAATCGCCCTCGGCTGTCATCAGCCATGGCACGTTGCCCGACCAGCGGACGGTGACCAGCCCGCTCTGGGAACTGCCAGCCGCTGTGAACGCCGCGGGCCTGTCGGCTCCCTCGCTGATCGTCGTCGGAGAATGTGTGACCGAACGCGAGTCGATCGCCTGGTTCGAGCGGCGGCCATTGCTGGGACAATCGATCGGGATCACGCGACCTGCCGCCCAGGCTGCGGCAGTGATCCAGCGGTTGGTGCCAATGGGAGCCGAACCGGTGCTGATGCCGACAATCGAGATTCTTCCTCCCGAGGAGAACGACGAGATCGATGCCGTGCTGGATCGCCTCGAGACGTATCACTGGATCGTCTTCACCAGTGTCAACGGGGTGGCCGGATTGCTGGGCCGGTTGTGGGATCGCGGCGGTGACCTGCGTTGCCTGGGAGGCGTCCGCCTGGCAGCCATCGGGCCGGCGACGGCCGGGGCGTTGATTGACTACCGGTTGCGGGCAGACCTGGTTCCCGAGTCGTATCGTGCCGAATCGTTGGGGGCGGCACTGGCCGATCACGTTGCGGGCCAACGCGTGCTGTGGGCCCGTGCCAACCGGGGTCGAGACGTGTTGCCGACGCTGTTGAACGAGGGCGGGGCAGAGGTCGAGGAACTGGTCGTGTACCGCAATCTCGATGTCCAGGCCTGGCCGACGGGAGTCGTGGAACGGCTGCGGGCGGGGACGATCGACTGGGTCGGTCTCTCGAGCCCCTCGATCGCCCGCAACGTGGCACGGCTGATCGCCTGCTCGGGGATCGATCCGGCAACGCTGCGACTGGCGAGTATCAGCCCGGTGACGACTGCCGCGGCCCGCGAGGCGGGATTGGAGGTGGCCGTCGAAGCGGTTGACTTCACCTGGGACGGAATTCTCGAGGCCATCACCGCGGCTGATCGCTGACCGGGATCCGGCAGCGACTCATACCTCGTTCAAGGGCCGGGGAATTGCCTTTGCTGGTCTTGACGGGAAGTCCGTAGAGGACGATATTCCCCCCGCCTGGTCCCGTTTGCCCCGGGGTCTGTTCCTCCCCGTTTCTCTCGTCAAGCAGGACCCAAGGATGGGTGCGATAAAACGCTGGCTCGTGTCCCTGGTCATCGGCAGTTACTTGGGATCGCTGGGCTATGGCATCGCCTGCCATGCGCTGGATTTCAATACCTCCGCGCACCCGTCGATGTACTTCGTGGTCTGGGACATGTTCTGTGGCTGGTCGGCCTATTCCAACCGTCTGCACCTGGTGGCCGAAGGCGAAAGCGGCCGGTACTACCAAGTGGCACCGGCGCCGTGGACGAGTTTCCACCCGTATGGAAACCTGCCACGGCATCAATACGACCCGTTCCTCAACCATACCGGAACCGTGATCAGGAACTGCCTGGAAAAGACCCGACACGAGCCGATCCAAAGGGTGCTGGTGATCGAGGAGGTTTGGGCGAAAAAGTACAATCTGCCCGACCCGATCTGGTCGCGGTTCTTCGACGGACCACGTGAAAGACACAGCTACTTCCAGGTCCGGCAGGTGGTTGCGCCCGACGGCAAGCTGGTTCGCAAGTTTTCGCCATGGTTATCGCGTCAGAGCGATCTGTTCGTTTCGGTTCGACCTCTGCCGAGTTTTCTCGACAGTGACTCGATGAAGCTCTCACCGGCCCTGCAGACCACGACCCGTCCCTTTGATCCGTCGGCTGTCGGTCTGCCGGCGACGGTCGAACGCAAGGGGTCCGGCACGCTGTTTCCACCTGTCGATCCGCAACCGGCTCCCCTGGCTCAGTAACCACCGTTTCCCGCCCGGTTCCCGAATCTTCCCGCAGGCAAGAGTGCTGCCATGGCTGCAAACATCCCGGTTTCGGTCAGTGAGCCCCCCGGGTCCGGTTCCGGTGGTCGAGGGCTTCGCGCTTCGATTCGTGACTTCTTTTTTGCCGAAGAAGTTCCCTACGGGTTGGCACTGGTGCGGATCATGTTGCCGCTGGTTCTGTTGTACGTGATGCTCAGACGATGGGCCTATGCCCGCGAGTTTTACTCCAGCGACGGTGCGACGGCCCCGCTGGCCGACGACTACGGTTTTCGAAACATGCTGCCGGTACCGTCGGGTACTGTGGCCGTGATCATGGTCACGCTGCTGGTGATCCTGCTGGTGACATTGGCCATCGGCTGGCGAACCCGGATTTCGGCCATCGGCTGCTTCGTCATCTACACGCACCTGAACATGCTCGATTGCCTGAGTTCCTTTACCAAGTACTCGGTGATCGCCTCGCATGTCCTGCTGCTGCTGAGTCTCTCTCACTGCGGCGCGGTCTGGTCGGTCGATGCCTGGTTGTCCCGCGAACCCGGCCAACCGCCGCCCCGTTTTGCCGCCTGGCAACGGCGGTTGATGCAGCTGTTGATCGGGGCTATTTATTTCGGTGCGGCTTTTACGAAGATCCACACGCCGACGTTCTTTAGCGGAGACCAGCTGCGCTTCTGGTTGATGACCCATATCAACCACGAACATCCGTGGGGCGAATACCTGACGTTGTATCCGGTGGTGGTGATGTTGTTCGCCTACCTGTGTGTCGTCTGGGAAATCCTGTTCGTGTTTCTCGCCTGGCGCGGTCACGGTCGCTGGATCATGCTGACGATGGGGGCGATGTTTCACCTGGGGACCCGGGTGTTCATCGGGCTTTACGTCTTTCCCTTTGTCACGACATCGATCTACTGGGCGTTCGTCAATGAACGCGACGTCGCAAACTGGAAGGCGCGACTGGCTCGTTTCCGGTCGAGCGACGGGTCGAAGCACCGGGCGGGACAGGGGATCAGCCGCTTGTGGCAGCGTCGAGTCTCACGGGCCTTCCCGGCGATGCTGTTGATCGCCATCGTGCTGGGCGTTGAACTTGAATACCGCCTTGATTCCTACGGGATCCGTCGTCCCGAGGGACCTCACGAACTCGTCGAACTGGACCCGGCTCAAGTCGAGCCGATGCTGCAACCGGCCGGGACCGTCCGGCCGGTTGACCTGGTGCATTCGCTGGAAACCGGGACCATGCTGGTCGGTGGCCACGTGGTCCGCCACAAGTCGTCCTTCAAGCAGGGGGACAAGCTGTTTGCCCAGTGCACCGTCATTCCGCCGCACCCGGACATGGTGATCGAATGCAACCTGCACGACGCCGACGACCGGGTCCTGGATCGGGTCAACCAGGTCGTGCGCCGGGAGGCGTTCCGCGCGAATTTTCTGTACGTGCTCCACGATGCGCTGGCTCCGGGTGAATACGCGCTGGTGGTGCGTTGCTTCGGGAAGGAAGTGATGCGGCGCCGGATCACTCTCACCGCGCACTCCGATGCGGAGCAGTCCGCTGACGAGCTCGAGTCGGCGCCTGTTGCCAACTGAGGCCCGACCTCGATAGACTCCGCGACACGGGCATCCCGCGAACTTCCCGGCCCGTGTTCTCTGCAGGGAGTGGTTCGAACGATGTGGTTGGTGACGGAGAATCCCTGGCCGTTGATCCTGGCGTTGAGCGTGGTGGCGGTCGGGCTGCTGGCCGCCTGGTACGCTCGCCGTGACAACCGCCTGCTGCTCGCCACCGGGGGAGTCATTCTGCTGGCGGTGGGAGTCTGGGAGTTCGAGCGACGGGTGGTGACCGAGCGAGAACGACTGGCGGCGGAGGTACTTGAACTCCGCGACGCCGTTCAGCAGAAGGACCTTGCCGGCGTGTTTGCCCTCTTCTCCAACTCGGATCCGAAGCTGAAGCTCCTGGCGACCACGGGGCTGGCCCTGGTCGAGTTCGAGGATGCGATCCGCGTGACGGCACTGGAGACGAAACTCTCGTCGAATGATTCCCGGGGCGAAACCCGGTTTCGTGCCAACGTCTCGCTGAAGGTCGCCGGCTATGGATCGATGGGTCGGAAACCGACGCTCTGGTCACTGGGCTGGAGAAAAGAGGCCGGCGAGTGGCGGATCGTCAGGGTGCGACGTTTCCACCCGCTGTCCCGCAAGGAAATGTCGCCGTTGGCTCAGGGTCGCTGAGACTTCAGCAATTGCTCGTATTTCCTGTCAGCCGCCTCAATCGCGACGCCGGCCTTGTTGTACAACTCGATCTTGTACTTCTTGTTTTCGACGATCAGGAGTCCACCGGTGGTTTCGTCGTATGCGTAGGCCTGGTACGGCGGCAACTTGGCCATTTCAATCCGCAGTTTCTTGGACAGCTTCTGGAACTCGACAAACGTCGGCGGTTTTCCGTTCGTCGCCTTGATGAGGTCGAGTTGGTGCTTGAAGTTCCGCACGCTCGCCCGCGAAGTTGCCGCGACATAGGCCGACGCGGCGATCGACAGCGGATCCTTGCCCTGGACCCTGTTCTCGACCACCACAATGAACGGGTTCTTTCGGTACTCCGCGTAGTTGATCACATGGGCGGTCATTCGCCCGACAAACGTCTGTTTGGCTGGCGGTGGGGCCGGTTGTTGTGCGGGAGGAGGGTTGCCTTGACCGGCGACTGGCGGCGTGGCACCGCCGGTGCCCTGCGGAGGCTGTGCCGCTGCTTTCGGTTGCACTGGCGGGGTCGGTTGCTGGGCAGGCGGCGACGGCGGCGCGGTTCCTCCGGCCGCACTTTGGACATCTTCGATGTCGGTGGTTGACGCGATGCCGGGCACGTTGGCGGGCCGTCGTTTGCTTTCGATATTGAGCGCATCGTTGAGATCACTGCAGGCGGCCAGCAGGATCGAAAACGTCATCGGCAGGGCCAGGCGTTTCATGGCGAGTTCTTCCGGAGGAACAGAACCCGCATATTCTCCGGTTCCAGCCGTCACCAAATCAAGCCGATTCCCGTACGTGGTTGAGCGATGGCGGGGGACCGCTTACGGTGATTGGATGCCCGAGACGTTTGCGAGATTGGTTGTCATTGTTCCCGCCGCCGGTCACAGCCGCAGGATGGGCCGTCCCAAGTTGCTGTTGCCGCTGGGAGAGCGTTCGGTGATCCAGCGGCTGATCGACGCGTTTGACCATCCGGCGGTGGTCGAGGTGATGGTCGTGGTCCGTCCCGATGATGACGAGTTGGCCGCGGCCGTTGCGGCGGCGGGAGCAACGGTGATCCGCCCTCCCGAATCGCCTGCCGATATGAAGGCCAGTGTCGGCTGGGGGCTCGAGGCCCTGCAGCGGCGTTGGCAGGAAAACGAAATCGACGCCTGGTTGCTGGCTCCCGCCGATCACCCG
>Ga0163108_10002089_pt1 | contig 14481 bp, 17 predicted proteins | sample Fk1155metaG_FD_109644 | JGI IMG/M metagenome (GOLD analysis project Ga0163108, IMG submission 109644) | Marine microbial communities from the Central Pacific Ocean - Fk160115 155m metaG | ecosystem: Environmental > Aquatic > Marine > Oceanic > Photic zone | place: The Central Pacific Ocean...
ACCCTGATGAGCGAACAGCTGGGGGCCAGCGACAATGGCCTGCTGAAAGGACTCAGGGGCGGCAAGGAATACTACCGGGGCCGGCAGATTGCCCCCGTCATGGGCTACCAGGGCGCCAACTGGCTGATTCGGCCTGAGCGCGAAAAGAACGAGCAGCCTGAGAAGGTTCTCGATGTCCTCGAGCTCAAGAAAGGGCAGACCGTCTGCGATTTTGGCGCGGGCAACGGCTATTTCTCGCTGAGGATGGCCCGCAGAGTCGGCGCCGAGGGCCGGGTGCTCTGCGTAGATATCCAGCCCCAGATGCTCAAGCTGCTCAGGCTGCGGGCCGCCGAGCAGAAAGTAACCAATACCGTACCCATTCTCTGCACCGAGACCGATCCGAAGCTTCCTCCCGACAGCATCGACCTGTTGATCATGGTCGATGTCTACCACGAGATCTCGAACCCGATCCCGGTCATGGCCGGCATCCACAAGGCGATGAAGAAAGACGGGCGGGTCGTGCTGGTCGAATACAGGGGAGAGGATCCCAGCATCCCGATCAAGCCCCTGCACAGAACGACCGTAAAACAAATGCGCGGCGAGCTGGCGGCGACCGGGTTCCGTTTCGTGGCCAATAAGGGCGACTTCCTGCCCCGGCAGCACGTCCTCATTTTCAAAAAGAAATAACCCGCCGGCAATGGCGCCGCGACACCCCGGAACGGCAAGGTGAAAAAAACCCTCATCATCGGCTGCGGCTACCTGGGGAAGAGAATCGCCCACAACCTGCGGGAAGCGGGCGGCGAGGTCTGCGGCACCACGAGAAGCGAAGCCCGGGCGGCTGAGCTTGAAGAGGCCGGCATCCCCGCCGCGCTGCTGGAGCTGGAGAGCGCGGGAGATGCGGCGGCGCTGGAGGGAGAATGGGAAGCCGCGGTTTACTGCGCGGCGCCCGGCAGGGGCGGCAGGGAGGCGCTCGTCTTCCGCGATGCCGCGGCGGCGTGCCGGGATCGGCTGGCCGAGAATGGTCTTCGCCGCTTCGTCTACGTCTCATCGACCGGGGTCTACCACCAGGACAGCGGCGAGCTGCTTGACGAGACCAGCCCGGCCGAGCCTCCCGAAGGTCGCCCGGCGCTGCTGCGCGAAGCCGAAGAAATCATCCTCGAAGGCGCCGCCTGCGAAAATATCGTCGTTCGCCTCGGCGGGCTCTACGGGCCCGGACGCTCGCCTATCGAATGGCTTCGGCGCCCGGGCTTCCGGGAGCGCCTGGGGGGAAGCGCCGAGGCCTGGATGAACTGGATCCACATCGACGATGCGGCCGCGGCGGTTTGCGCCGCCGTCAACCGGGGAAGGAAAGGAGAGCTCTACCTCGGCGTCGATGGCGCGCCCGTGAAGCGCATCGACTTCTACCAGTGCGCGGCCGAGCTCGCCGGGGAAGAACCGCCGGAGCTGGACACGGCCTCCGCGGATCGGGGCAAGCGTCTCTCGAACCGCAAGCTGCTCGAAGAGCTCGGAGTCAACCTGCTCTACCCGGACTACCGCCGGGGGTTCGAATCACTCGTCTAGGCCTTCGGGACTTCGAGGCTGTCTTCGTCAACGGCCAGGACCATCCCGGTGAGCAAAGCCGCCCTCACCGGCAGGCTCTCCAGCACGATATGCTCATCGAGCGCGTGGGCGCCGCCCCCCTCGACTCCCATTCCATCGAGAACGAAGTGACCCTTCGAGGACAGGTAGGAGCCATCGCTGCCGCCGCCGGAGCTGCCGGTGGAGATCTCCAGGCCAAGCTCAGAAGCGATGGAGCAGGCCAGCTCTCCAAGCCGCAGGGTCTCCGGCGTGGGAACCAGCGGCGGAAAACAGAGGCTGCCGTTAACCTCGAGAGATGCCCCCGGGTTCACCGGCTCAAGCGCGAGCAACTTCCTCTCCATCTCCTCGCCATCGGCGGGAAGATCGAAGCGGAGATCGACATCCGCCGCGGCCGAGCCGGCCACAACGTTCCCTGCCGTGCCGCCGACGATGGTGCCGACGTTGAGCTGGATGCCCCTGGCCGGATCGTTCCAGCCGTGGATCTCGAGCACCAGGCGGGCCAGCTCGTCGACCGCGCTGATTCCGCGCTCAGGCTCGACCCCCGCATGAGCCTCCCTCCCGGTTATTTTCAGTTCATAGATTCCAACCCCCTTGCGCCGAACCTTGACCGATCCATCGGGGCAGGGCGGCTCGACAACGAGGACCGTCGAGCCAGGCGAAAGCGTTTCGTCCATGCACGGGTGTCCGGTAGTTCCGCCGCTCTCTTCATCCGCCGCTACGAAGACTTGCAGCCGGCGCCTGAGGCTGTGCCCGGTGTCACGAAGGAAGCGGGCAACACCCAGCGCGATGCAGAGACCCGCCTTCATGTCGTAAGCCCCCGGGCCGAAGAATTTCCCCTCACGCACATCCACGGGTCGCTCCCCAACCACACCGACCGGCCAGACAGTGTCGCAATGCCCAACCAGGACGATGGGGGGATCCTCCCCCGGCAGCTCACCCAGGAGCTGCGGCCCCAGGGACCCTGGAAATTGCCGGCAGGCGAGCCCCGCCTCATCGAGGAGGCCTGAGTACGCGGCGGCGAAAATCTCAATCCTTCCGGCATCCCGGCTGGGAGTCTCCAGCTCGACGAAGCCGCGCAGTTCCTCCAGCATGGAGGCGCTGCGCTCCTGGAAATATTCTAAAATGGACGGAACTTTCGGCGGCGGCCGCATCGCTTGCGCCCTCCCAAGGGGTTATTGGAAATCAACCCGCTATGATACGATCTGCGGCGGTTATTCCTACTGCCTGGGGAAAAAACCGGCTGAGTTCCATCGCGGCGGAAGAGCCGCATGACGGAGAAGACCTATGGGAATATTCAGAAAAGGCGAGGCGCTGGGTTCCCAGCCCTCCCCGGGGCGCTACAAGATCCGCATCACCACCGAAGACGGAGACACCCTCTACTGGAACAAGCGCGGCGGCATCCATGTTGTCGATGAAGACGTCGCGAAAATCTTTGTCGCCAACTTCAAGCCGGAGCTCTTCCAGGTGCTCCCCGACGGCAGTCTCACGCCTCCCGACCCCGGCAGAACGAAGCAGATCGTAAAGGTCGAGATGGAGCCCGCGTGACGCTATGAGCGGAGATCATACGGCGCTTGAACATACGGCCACGGCCCGGGTCCGCTACGGCGAGACCGACCAGATGGGCGTCGTCTACCACGCGAACTACCTGTCCTTTTTTGAGATCGCGCGAACCGAACTCATCCGCCTGCGCGGCGTCGCCTACAGCTCGCTGGAAGAGGGCGGGCTGCGATTGATGGTTACCGAGGCCGCGATGCAATACCACTCTCCGGGCCGCTACGACGATGTGCTCGCCATCACCGCCCGCCTGAGTGAATCCGGACCCGCGCGGGTGCGCTTCGATTACGAGGTGCGTCGCGATGGAGAGGATGAGGTGCTCGTCACCGGGCACACGGTGCTCGCCAGCATCGCAGAAGATGGCCGACCCTGCCGCATGCCGGCGGAGCTGAGAGAGATCTTTGACCAGGACAGCGGAGAATGAGTGTCGAGGAGGCGCAGGGGTTCGACCCCATCGACATCCTCTACCAGGATGACGACCTCCTCGTTGCCGACAAGCCCCCGGGGCTCCTGGTCCATCGCAGCCGTGAATCCTCCGACCGGGTTTTTCTTCTGCAATTGCTCCGGGACCAGGTCGAGCGCTACCTCTACCCGGTGCAGCGCCTTGACCGCGCCGCCTCCGGAGCCATCTCCTTCGCCCTGTCGAGCGAGATGGCCCGGGAGCTGCAGGCCTCGCTCACCTCTCCCGCCGCCCTCAAGGAATACCTCGTTCTGGTGCGGGGGAGCGCGGCGAGCTCGGGCGAGATCGACCGGCCCCTCACCGGAGCGAACGGCAGGAAAAAAGACGCCCTGACACGCTTCGAGAAAATCGGCGAGGTCTATCGCTCATCGCTGCTGCGGGTGAGGATCTTCACCGGGCGACGCCACCAGATCCGGCGCCACCTCGCCGGCCTCGGCCACCAGGTCATCGGCGACACGACCTACGGCAAGGGCAAAATCAATCGCTTCCTGAGAGAGGAGCACGGCCTGCCGCGCATGTTCCTCCACTGCGCCCGGCTTGGGTTCGAGCATCCGGGAGGCGGGGGGCGTGTCGAGGTCCGAGCGCCGCTAGCCGGAGACCTCCGGGCGTTCCTGTTGAATCTTCCCGGCTGCCCGCCTCAGCTTCTCGAAGAGGCCTAGGCGTCTTCTGAAGACTCGACCTCTTCTGTTTCCTCCGACTCAGTCGTCGCGGCGGCCCCTTCCTCCTGCACCTCTTCAGCCTCAACTTTACCGCTCTCAGCTTGACCGGCATCGCCGTTGGCATCGGCGCCGGCAGGCTGAGCCTCCTGCGAACCCGAGGCGCTCTTCTTCTCCTGCAGGAAGGCGGCAATCAGGACAATGATCGTCACCACGCTGGAGAAGATCACGACTCCGCCCGGCCACATGGTCAGGCCATCTCTAACAGCCACGCTGGCGAAACGTCCAAACAGAGCGATGCTCACCACGAGGCCCACGATAAGACCCGCCAGATTTTTTTCGCCCCAGAGCCAGCGCGAATAAAGAAGCAGGGCGCCGGAGATAACCGCGGCAATGAGAGATGCCGCCGAGCCCGCCATCATGCCCTGAATCCCGCCAATAACCACCAGCAGGGCAAATACCAATAAGACCTTTTTCGCAAGCTTCACAGGCTGAACTCCTTCAGGATGATTTCCCGAGCATTTGGATGAGAAGATAAACAAAGACCACCGCGCTGATGACCAGCAGCATTCCCGAGGGCATGAGCTTGCGGGTCTTGGAGACGCGGCGGAAGAAAACCACCGCGAGAAGAGCGCTGACCCCCACGGCGATCCACGGTTGACCGATGATATAGGACACCACCAGGACGGCGAGGCTCGCGACCCCCGCGATCAGGGATGGCGTGGAGCCCGACTTCTTGAAGCCGACCCAGCCGCCAAGGCCCATGAAGAGAGCGTAGACGAGAATAACCAGCTCTTCCTGCGTAATCGAAAAAGACATGAGCCCTCCTGTCGAGCCATGCACCGGACCAGGCGCTTGCAGGACCGGCGTGACGGGTTTAGATTGCCCGTTGCTTTAAATTCAAAGATGGAAAAAAAATGACTTGGTTGCCTTACGCGGCCATGGCGGCGGGACTGATGGTTCTGTTCTTCATGGGTATTGGATATCTCTGGGTTAAGATCGACAAGGATGACCCGCCAACTGATGAAAATTGAAGGTGGCCGCGTTGTCAAGACCCTCCGTGCCGGTTGATCACTTCGCGCCGGACCTCCCGGCCGGGTTCTCGTACCAGAAAACCCCCAGGTTGTCCCTCTCCTCGCAGGTGATGAGGTCCAGGTCGCCGTCACCGTCGAGATCACGCAGCTCGATGCGGTCGAACTTGACGCCGGCGGGGCCGCTGAGCCCGCGCGGAATCCATTTCTTCCCGGCGCGGCGGAGGTAGAATACTCCCGACTTGCCGCCCGAGGCGCTCTCGCAGCTGACCGCCAGCTCCGCGACGCCATCCCCATCGAGATCTCCCGCGCGCACGGCCTTCGCCCGGCCGAAGCGATCGAGAGGGTACTCGATCAGCTCCTCCCTCCAGGGCTTGCGGGGATCGCCGCCGGGATAGAGCAGGATGACCCGGTTGGGCATGGCGGTCACGGCGGCCTCCTTGCGGCCGTCACCATCGAGATCGTAGAGGCTCACGAAGAGTACCTCCTTGCCGGAGGCCCCCATCCGATGCTCCCTCCAGGCCAGGCCCGGGTTCTCAGAGACCGCCTTGCGGCCGGGATTTTCAAGCCAGAGAACTCCCGGCTTCCTCCCCCTGCGGTCTGAAACCACCACATCGCTATCGCCATCGCCATCGACATCATGGCTGATCAGGCTCATGATCCAGCCCGCCTGGTACCAGCTGTGAAAGGTCCACGCCCTCATGTCCCGCGCGGCAGGAGGTGACCGCAACCAGCCCACGCAGGCTCCCGGCCCCTTGGCTCCAACCACCAGGTCAACCCCCGCGGCGCCATCGAGCTCCATCGGCAGGGCGAACATCCACTGGGTCTTGTTATCCACAACCGGAAAGGACAGGGTCGTCCAGGCCGCCGCTTCGAGATATTTTCCCTTCCCGGAGGGAGCCCAATGCGCGAAGACCTTCCGGTTGCCGCCCTCGCAACAGCTCACCACATCCACGGCGCCATCCCGGTCGAGATCACAGAAGACCGCGTCCTCAGGCGACTTCACCCGGCCAACAGTAGCCAGCGGCCAGGGGTCCGAGACCTTTTTATAGCCGGGATGGAGGTAGATCCTTATGAGGCCCCCCTCCTCCCAGCCGGTGGCGATGTCCTCGAGCCCATCTCCGTTTACATCAAGGAAACGCACCCCGTCAGCGCCGCGGGAGGAATTGTCGATCGTATGGCGAGTCCAGGCGCCATCCTGGGCTGCGAGCGATGAGCAGAAGAAGAATAAGACGATCCACTCCAATCGCAGCATGGCGGCTTCCTCTTTCCTGGTTTCCGTTCGAACTCGGTTACCCGCGCATCTTCGTTTCATGCCGCGGTCCTGGATAGAAAATATTCTGCACGGAACACGGTTGGACACCGTCAAAACTGTGAATCCAGCAAGATTTTCCCCCGTCCTACCGACAGATACCCCCAAGAAGGCCTAAAAACGGTTATTTTATGGCACATCCCGGGCCTGAAATGGTTACATTGCTTTGTTCTACGGTCCCGGCGACCCGGGGCAGTCAGGTAGCCGAACAACCCTTAAACCAACGTTTCTGGAGTACATTCATGTCACGAAACACCGTGGTATACACCCTTGTCGCTCTCTTTTTCCTTTCCGCAGGCTCCGTACTGCAGGCGGCGGAGGGCTGGCTTACCGACTACGAGGCGGCCAAGAAGCAGGCGGCCAAGGAAGGCAAGGACATCCTGATGGACTTCACCGGCTCGGACTGGTGCGGCTGGTGCATCCGGCTGAAAAAAGAGGTGTTCAGCCAGGATGCCTTCAAGAAGGAAGCTCCGAAGCACTTCGTCCTGCTCGAGCTTGATTATCCCCGCTCGAAGCAGCTCGAGCCCAAGCTCAAGGCCCAGAATGAAAAGCTGAAGAACGAGTTCGCGATCCAGGGCTACCCGACCATCATGTTGACCGATGCCACCGGCAAAGCCTACGCCAAGACCGGCTATCAGCCCGGGGGGCCGGAGAAATACATCTCCCACCTGGGTGAAAAGCGCGCCGCGAAGGTAGAGCGCGACAAGAGCTTCGCCGCGGCCGCGAAGGCGAAGGATGGCATCGAGAAGGCGAAGCTCCTCGACCAGGCTCTCAGCAAGATTGAAACAACCGGCGGCATCCCGGTCATGAGCGTCTACGGCGACATCGTCGCCCAGATCATCAAGCTCGACAGCGAGAACAAGGCCGGGCTCAGGAGTAAATACGAAGAGCGCTTCACCCTCGAAGAGCTCAACAAGAAACTCCAGACCGGGAAATTCGATGAGGCCATCAAGGGAGCCGATGACTTTCTCGCCAAGAAAGGCAGCCAGAAAGGAACCATGCAGAAGGTCGCCTTCCTCAAGGCGAGAGCGGTCTTCATGAAAAGCAAGGGCACGGATCTCAAGGGCGCTATCGCAGCGCTGGAGGTCGCCCAGGCACTCGCTCCCGAAACCCAGATCGGCAAGCAGATCCCCAACATTCTCAAGGGGCTCAAGGCACAGGCTGAAAAGGCCGGAGGCGACGCGCCGGGGCCGAAGGCGCCCGCCAAGCCGAAGAAGCAGGAATAAATTCCCGCGGATTCCGTGAGAATAAAAAAGGGAAGGGTCGCAGGGACGGCTCTTCCCTTTTTTCGTTTCCGGGTTTTACTTCTTCTTGCTCTTGTTGAGAGCCCGGTACCAGCCCCAGTTCCTGCCGGCGAGGTCCTTCATGAGCTTCTCATCGGAGCCGGTAAAGCCGTAGGTCACCACCCGCACTCCGAGGAGGTAGTTCATCGCGGCGACCCTCTTCTTGATCTCGGCAGGGCCTCCCCCGCGCGAGGGGGCGCCATCGGAGAGCAGGTAGATCGTCTCGACGCCCTTGACCTTCAGGGCCAGCGCCAGCGAATCGTGGATGTTGGTGCCGCTGCCGGTCTGGAGACTCCTTGCGAAGCCCTCGGCCGCAAGCACGTTGGTCCGGGTGCCCGGCTGCAATTGCCCCCGGCCGCGCCAGGTCGTGGCAGTCCCGTCGTAGGGAATGATGGTAAAGAGGCTCTCGCGGCTCAGGCCGCCGACCGCCTTCGCCAGCTCTCCCTTGACGATATCGACCTTGGGAGAATTACCCTTACCCGGCATCTTGACCTGGCCCTTCATGCTGGAAGAAATGTCGATACAGAATATCGATCGAAGGGCGATGCGGTCACCGAAGAAGACCGTTCGGCCGCCGCCGCTCGCGGCATCCGGAGCGTAGTTCGGCTTATCCGGCAGCTTCCTGCCCATATTCTCCCAGCGCTTCTTCACCGCCCCGGCATCACCGATCGCCGCGGCGCCCAGCGCCCTGTAGAGCTCGCTCTGGATCACGCTGGCGAGATCCTCAAGGTGCCGGCCGGCGTCCTCTTCTTCTCTGAGACGCACGATCAGGGCGTCAATTCCCTCGGGCCAGCCGCTGTCGACCAGCAGCCTGACCGACCAGGTCTGGAGGCCGCGCTCCTTGCTCCTGGTGTAGTCGCTGTAGAGCTTCACGACATCGGCCCTCTCGACGCCCCCCCCGGCGGCGCCGGCAAAGGCCTTGAGACCCACGACCTGCGAAGGAAAAACCGAGGCCTGCTTTTTCTTGACCAGCCCGCGAACAACGGCGAGCAGGTCCTTGTCGACCCGGGCACGAAGGGCCTTCAAGAGTCTCTGGTGAACCTCGTAGCGCTCGAAGACATCAAGGCGCTTGCCGGACTCTACCCGATTGTACTGGCGCAGCACGTAGCTGTAGGCCGACGCGCCTCCCTTGTCGAGCCGATCCAGCATCGGAGAGAGAATCTCATCGGGAGAATCGGAAAAGACCGGCAGGGCCAGCAGACCCAGGAACAATGACGGAAAGCAAATACGGAGGGCTCTCTTGAAATTCAACTCATCTACCTCTCTCCGGATATCGAACGCCTCGCCTGGGATGAAACCCATTGTCCGAGACGTTCCGGGCAACCTTACTTCGAGTAGTTATTTTAATTCCATTCGCCCTCGCAGGAGAGATTCTTTCGGGCTTTTTTGCGAGACGGGAAAAGAATGTCCGCGACTCACCCGGAGCGAAGCTTGTCAAGCGGCGCGCAGGCATGCAGTATGAAGTCATGAACACTCTGCCTGGCGACGAAGATCTTCCAGAGGAGGAGCCCTGGCCGGATGAGGAAGCTCCGGAAAGCTGGAGCTTCGATGGCGAAGAGCTGGAAGAGCTTCCCGGAAATGACGTCATCGCTATCAACGAGGAATTCTATCGGTCACTTGAGGCGCTCAATCTCGACCGTATGGAAAAGGTCTGGCACGATGCCGAGTGGGTGACCTGTGTCCATCCCGGCGGCCCCATGCTCACAGGCTGGGAGGTTATCCGGGACAGCTGGGAACAGATCTTCAAGGGTACGCAGAACATACGGTTCGAGCTCGCCGACACCGGCGTCCGGATCGAAAACCGTACCGCCTGGGTCACCTGCACCGAGAACATCCTCCATCTGAGCACCTCCGGAGTCTCCAACGTAGCCGCGGCCGCGACCAATATTTTCCTCAAGACAGAGGATGGATGGCGGCTCGTTCTGCACCACGCCTCGGCTATTCCAGAGGTAAAAAACCAGGCCTAGGCGGGCAGGCTCTCAACACATTGAAAGAAATGAACTCTCCGGGAATCCGTATCGCCGCTATCGATGAGCTGCCTGAGTGTAAGCCGCGGGTCTACCAGGTTGGCGAACTCTATATCGCTGTCTGCAAGGTAGACGGGGAGGTCTACGCTCTCGAGGATCGCTGCACCCACGACGATGGCCCCCTGGCCAGCGGCTGCCTGTATGGCTACGAGCTGGAGTGCCCCCGCCATGGAGCCCGCTTCGACATCCGCGACGGCTCGATCTGCCGGATGCCCGCCTACGGGGAGGTTCCCACCTTCGATGTCAGGGTGGATGGAGCCGATGTGTTCATCTCGCTCCCTCCTGAAGACCCGGGCTCTCCGCCTTGAAGGGCTCGCGGAGGCATGGTAGAAGCATTCTTTTGCCAGGGTCGCGAGGCACAGTCCATTGACCTCAACGGTCTCCCACGTATGATATCCCCACGAATTTACAGTAAAGATTAGGAGCTGAGATGAGTGAACTGCAAGTAGGAATGCCTGTACCGGATTTTACGCTGACAACCTTTGAAGCCGAGAGCGGTGATTTTGGAGAGGTCAGCCTGGCCAAGCAGAAAGAAGAAGGTCGCTGGACCTGCCTCTTTTTCTATCCCGCCGACTTCACCTTCGTGTGAGCAACCGAATTCGCTGCTCTGGCAGAGCAGCAAGACCGCTTCAAGAAGATGGGCTGCGACATCGTCACCGTCAGCACAGACACCCAGTTCACGCACCTCGCGTGGCAGCGGGAAGAAAAAGAGCTGGCCGATGTGCGCTACTCGATGGCCGCCGACACGACCGGCGCCCTGGCGAAGACCTTCGGCGTTTACCTGGATGATGCCGGGCTGGCGCTTCGCGGCACCTTCCTGATCAATCCCGAAGGCACATTGATGAATGCCGAGGTGAACTTCCTCAACATGGGCCGCAACATCGATGAGCTCATGCGGAAGTTCAAGGCCAACCTCTACCTGGCGAAGAAGACCGACGAAGGTTGCCCATCAAAATGGAAAGAGGAAGGCGACCAGACCCTCGCTCCGAGCCCGGAGATGGTGGGCCGCGTACACGAAGCGCTGAGAAAATAACCCGCGCTGCCTCTGACCGGCCAGCCAGGAAGCCGGCCGCCAGAAAACCGGGCCCCTGCTTGCCATGAGCCCGGGAGCGGGGGAGAATACGGACTGACCAGCTAACAAGGGTAATGAACCAGTGAAAGCCTCAGCCCGATTTCTCCGCCAGGCCGCCCCGCTGCTGACAGCGGCCCTCCTTACCCTCCCGGCAGGAGCAGAGGAGGATCCCTGGAAGAGGGAAGCCCTGCGCCGGCCGGTGGCCCTGGGCTTCTGCGGCGGAAAGCTGCTGTGCGCAAACCGTGACAGCGGCTCTGTTTCGCTCATCGAGCTTGACCCGCCGAGGGTCAGCTCCGAACAGAAGCTGGGCCGTCGGCTCGAGGATCTCGAGTGCGCGGGAGACGGAGTCCTCGTAACCGACTCCGCCGCCGGACGTCTCCTCTACCTGTCCTTCGCCACCGGGCGGCTCGTACAGACCGACGCGATTGCGGTCGCTGGAGCTCCGGACGATATCTCCCTGGACAGCTCTGGCGAGCGCTGCGCCGTCGCCTCCCCCTGGAGTCGGCAGGTAACCCTCGTCAACATCGAACAAGGCGGAGATGGGGACGCGGCCCTGCGCCTCGCGGCAACGATCAAGCTGCCCTTCTCGCCCGGCCTGCTTGTCTTCTGCCGTAACGACACCCTGCTGGTGGCGGCCGATGCCTATGGCGGCCGGCTCGCTCTCATCGACCCCGGCAACGCGCGTCTCATCGGCACCCGGAGGCTCGAGGCACACGGCATCCGCGGCCTGGCAGCCAGCACGGATGGTAAGGGCATCCATCTCTCGCACCAGCGCATAGAGGGCGGCGCCCCCACGACCAGAAACAGGGTCTTCTGGGGGCAGGTGATCAGCAACATACTCCGGAGCGTCAGCTTTAGACACCTCCTTGAGGAGACACCCGGCGGGGGCGGAGAAGAAAGACCCGTCGCCCATTGGAGCCTCTATCCCTTCGGCACCCCCGGCAAGGCCGCCGGGGATCCAGGCGCTGTCGCTGTCGGCCCCCTCGGAACGACGCTGGTGGCTCTCGGCGGCGTTGACCGGATCGCCCTGCGGTCAGGGCCGGGGCCTGTCTTCAAAGAAATCGACGTAGGTGACCGCCCCATCGCCGTTGCGCTCGGCCCGGAAGAAAAACACGGCTACGTGGCCAATCACTTCGATGACTCCATCTCGGTCATCGCAATCGCCGACGCGGAGGTCATCCAGACCATCTCCCTCGGGCCCGGCAGGCAGCTGACGCCGGCGGAAGAAGGCGAAAAGCTCTTTTATGATGCGAAGCTGTCACTCGACGGCTGGTACAGCTGTCACAGCTGCCATCCCGATGGTCACACCCATGGCCAGCTCAATGACAACCTGGGAGATGAGACCTACGGCACCCCAAAGCGGGTTCCAACGCTCCTGGGAACCTCCAATACCGGTCCCTGGGGCTGGATCGGCAACAGGACGACCCTCTGGGAGCAGGTGGAAAAATCGATCGAAACCACCATGCGGGGCAAGAAGCCCGAGGCCCCGGTCGTAGAAGCTCTCGTCGCCTACCTGGAGCTCTTCGATACGGCCCCGCCCGGGAGTGTGGAACAAAACAGGGCCTCGGTAAAAAGAGGCTCTGGCGTTTTCGAGCGGCTCAAATGCGGCAAGTGCCACCGCCCCCCCGCCTATACAACGGCGGGATCCTACGATGTCGGCCTCGCCGATGAGACCGGGCAGGACTCGTACAATCCACCCTCACTCAGGGGACTTCCTCACCGCGGCCGGTTCCTGCACGACAACAGGACCCGGTCTCTCTCCCGGGCCCTCGAGCTCCATCGGCCGGCAGCAATGAAAGACCTGCCGGACACCGCTCGTTCGGATCTCCTCAGCTTCCTGCTGAGCCTCTGATCCTCAGCTGCGGCTCAGGGCGTCTCCCAGCTGCCACTCTCGCCGGAGCGGAAGAGCGCCTCGATCACCTTCATATTGGCGACGGCATCTTCAAGAGGCGTTGTCACCTCCCGATCCTCGAGGATCGCCCTGGAGAAATCATCCCCCTGGATGGTGTATTGATCACAGGTGTCGAACTCCAGCGTCTCGATATCCTCGCCGAAGAGGTCTCCCCGGGAATGAAAGACCCGGCAGGGTCTGTCAGGCGGAGCGTTGTAGGGAATCTCCACCTCCAGGCGGCCCTCGCTGCCGAAGAAGTGAGCCCGCTGGTACGGAACCATCTGGGTGCTGCACATGAAGGAGGCCTGGCCCGAGGGATAATCCAGGATCGCCGAGTCAAGACGATCGATGCCCATGTCCGGATCCCGCTGCACCAGCCCAAGCACCCGGGTGGGTTCCTCTCCAAAAACAAAACGGGAGGTGGTGATCGGGTAGCAGCCGATATCCATGATCGCTCCACCGCCGATATCCGCCTGGTTGCGTATATTCTCCGGGTCACGGTTGAAATAGCTCGAGATGAATTGCGCGCCGAGAAGCTGGCCGACGGAGCCGTCCCGGACACGGTCCCTGACCGCGAGCCACTGGGGGTGAGTACGAACCATGAAGGCCTCCTGGATCCTGACCCCGGTGCGATCCCGGGCCGCGATCAGCTCGAGCGCATCGGCAGAGGACAGGGCGATCGGCTTCTCGCAGAGAACGTGCTTGCCCGCCTCCGCCGCCTTCACCGACCAGGAGACGTGCAGATGGTTGGGCAGCGGATTGTAGACGGCGTCGATGTCCGGATCGGCCAGGAGCTCCTCGTAGGAACCGTAGCTCTTCGCGATCCCCAGCGATTCGGCGGCCGAGGCGGCGCGGGCGACATCTCTCGAGGCGATCGCGGCCACCTCCGCAAACTCACCCTGCTGCATCGCCGGTATAACCTTCTCAACGGCTATCTTCGCGACTCCAAGGACTCCCCACCTGATCTTGGCGCTCATATCTCAATCCTCACTGGTTGGCTTAAAGGGCCACATGATGCAGGAAGACCGGTCCCGCGTCGAGTACACAATACCGAAGCGGCTCTCGCGAAGAGCGCTTCCGTCAGCGCCGGCGCACCCAGCCCTCGCTGAGCGACAATCGGCCGGCCTCGTTTTCAACCCCGGCGTAGGGATCATCGCTGATGAGGACATTTCCATCGAGGTCAAGGTAATCAGCCAGCGGGCCGAGCTGGGCGGCCGCCGAGATCAGGATAGAGGTCTCGATCATGCAGCCGAACATGACCCGCAGTCCCAGGGTCCGGGCGAGATGCACCATCCGCAGGGCCGGGAGGATCCCGCCGCACTTCACCAGCTTGATGTTGATTCCATGGAAGCGTCCGGCGAGCTGCGGTATGTCCCCGGGAAGGATAGAGTTCTCATCCGCGATCACCGGCAGGGACGATTTTCGGCACACCTCCTCCATGGCATCGAGCTCCTCCGGCGGCAGCGGCTGCTCGATAAACTCCACGCCGAGCGCCTTCAGCTCCGCTGACTTTTCGATGGTCTCCCTGGCCGTCCAGCCGCAGTTGGCGTCAACCCTGAAGACCGCGTCCGTCTCCTTGCGAAGCTCGCGAATGATCTCAATGTCCCGCGGGGTGCCGAGCTTCACCTTCAGGATTGG
>Ga0163108_10002090_pt1 | contig 14479 bp, 12 predicted proteins | sample Fk1155metaG_FD_109644 | JGI IMG/M metagenome (GOLD analysis project Ga0163108, IMG submission 109644) | Marine microbial communities from the Central Pacific Ocean - Fk160115 155m metaG | ecosystem: Environmental > Aquatic > Marine > Oceanic > Photic zone | place: The Central Pacific Ocean...
CGGTATCTCTCGCTCTGGTACAACCTTAGCAACAAGTATGCTAACTGGTCAAAACCGCGAAGTCTCTGCCAAGTTCTCATTTTTAATCGCCATCCCTGCCATTCTTGGAGCCCTAGTCTACACGCTTCTATTTAAATCCGAAGGCTTTACAGCAGTTCCACACGCAGCACTAGCCACAGGCTTTTTATCAGCTCTTATAGCCGGTTACATATCCATTAGATTCCTAATGCAATTATACAAAAAGCACTCATTGAGTGCCTTTGCCTATTATTTATTAGGTCTAGGAGCTTTATTGCTAATTTAAAAAACCACTACTGCTTAGGTAGTGGTTAAAAGTTCTTTACTAATTATCTTTTGGGAATCGGATTTCTCACTCTCCAGGCCGTAAATAAAGCACGACGTGCTTCCTCTTCTTGAGTCATTTCTAGATCTGCTTCTTGACCAAGACGTTCTACTTCCGCATCATGTTTAGCCTTCGCTTCAGATACTTGTTGAGGAGTCATATTTTCATACGAGTCTAGTCTTGCATTTTCTGCTTCTTCAAATTCAGCCTGCTCTGCATCTTCAGCATCCCTTGCTGCTTCTACAGCTTTAGCTGGTTTAAAAGCAGTTGGGTCTTCTTTTACAAATTGAACAACATCAGATATTAATTGAGAATCAATCACTAAAGAGTTTGCATCAAGTGTTTGGCCCTTTTTAATTCTAAATTGTAAAATACATAGATCCAACCAGCCTATATCTTGAGCTTGTGTCGTAGATTCTAAACGATTTGTAGAAGATGTATCATCGTCTATCGCTCTTGTATTTCTATCGACTATATCAATAATTAAAGATCCAAGTGGGCCTTCACCATCAAATGTTAAAACATGAAAGACGTTTCGTAACGCTAAAATCTGAGCAGGAGATGCTACTCCATTTACATCTGAGTTTGCTTCTAAAAATTCAAATGGATATTGTTGAGCAAATTCAGTTTCAATTTGTAATCTTGCTGCTGGATCAAGAGTTTCCTTTTGTGATCCTGATCTATTAAATAAAGGATTACGAATTCTCCAAGCTACAAAAGCAGCTCTACGTGCTTCCTCTTTTTGTCTCATTTCAATGTCTAATTCAAAATCTGCTAACTCCATCTCTTCTTCCTCCCTTACCCTTTCTGCAGCTGCCTGTTGCGGAGTCATGTTTTCATATCTTTTTCTTTCTGCTTCTTCAAACTCTTCTTGTGCCAGATCTTCTGCAGCTCTGTAAGCTTCTAATTCAGTTTCTGATTTGAAAGAAGTTGGGTCATGTGTCACAAATTGAATAATATCTGTAATTAATTTTGAATCAATCACTAGAGCATTCTCGTTAAGAGTTTGGCCCTCCGCAATTCTAAACTGTAATATACATGTATCTAACCAACCTAGTTTTTCAGAATTGGCATAGACTTCTGTTCTATCAGTCGAAGTGTCATCAAAGTCAGGTTCACTTTCTAATATATCAATAGGTATTGGACCCACATGACGTTCACCAGAAAAAGTTAATTCCATAAATATCTTTCTTAATGCTAAGATTTGAGAAGGAGTAGCTTCACCATTAACTTTAGGGTTAGCTTTTAAGAATTCAAAAGGATGTTCATTTGCTAAATCTAACTCAACACTTGAACGTAATGTAGAGATTCTTTCTGGTATATTTTTGTCACCACCTTCGATGGGTTGGGAGCTAGGTCCCGTAGGATTTTTAAACACTAAACGCTTTTCCATAAAGCTAAAATCTTTGTTAAACATTGTTAAGGGGTTAATTAAAATAATAACAAATCATACTATTCTACCATTGTAATACACTAATGTCAAAAAAACCACTACCGAAATAGTAGTGGTTAGATGAAAATATGAAACAAAGAACTAAGCGTCTTTTTTCTTAAAGAATTCTTTGTGGCTTAGGTTGTATCGACCTTCACGATCTTTTTCTAGTAAGCGTATTTTAATTGTATCTCCTACAGCTACAAAGTCAGCAAGGTTTTCAATTCTTTCTGGTGCAAATTTAGATACGTGAACTAAACCAGAACGTCCAGGAGCAAATTCTACAAATGCGCCATAGGCTTCTACTCTTTCTACTTTTGCTTCAAAAATTTCTCCAGCTTCTGGTTCAAAAGCAATAAGCATAATTTGCGCTTCAGCTTTTTGATAAGCTTCACGATCTGGAGCGGTAATAACAACAGAACCATCTTGTTCGATAGAAATTTCGGTTTCTGTTTCGGCAGTAATTCTTTGGATAGTTTCACCACCTTTACCAATTACATCACGAATATAATCTGGATTGATTTTGATAGTTTCAATAATCGGCGCGTATTCAGATAATTCTTCACGTGGTGAAGAAATAACATCCATCATTGCGGTCATAATTGTTTTTAGACCTTCTTGAGCTTGGTCTAAAGCTTCTTTTAGCAAGTTCATATCTAAACCTTTTAGTTTGATATCCATTTGCAATGCAGTAATGCCAGTCTCTGTTGCAGTCACTTTGAAGTCCATGTCACCACAGCCGTCTTCCATTCCTTGAATGTCCGAAAGGATACGGTAACCATTATCATTTGTAACAAGACCCATAGCAATCCCAGAAACAGGCTTTTTGATTGGAACACCAGCATCCATGAGACTCAGAGTTGAGCCACAAACAGAAGCCATGGAAGATGAACCATTACAAGTTAAAACATCACTAACCACACGAACTATATAGCCAAACTCTTCTTCACTTGGCAATACTGCTAAAAGAGCACGTTCTGCCAAGTTCCCATGACCAATTTCACGTCGAGATGTTCCACGCAGTGGTTTAACATCACCAACAGAGTAAGGTGGAAAATTATAGTGGTGCATATAACGTCTTTCACCGTCTTCTTCCATTGTTTCTACTAACAACTTAGATGAAGGGCCAGCTAAAGTAACTGTCGAAAGTACTTGAGTTTCACCACGCTGAAATAAACCTGTACCATGTACGCGAGGAAGTATTCCTACATTAACTTTCAAATCACGTACTTTTTTCGCATCACGACCATCGATACGAATATCATTTTCGATGATATTTTGTCGCATAGCTTTTTCCAAATGTTTTTGGAAAACAGTGTGAATTAATCCTCCAGAAATTTCATGTTCTTCAATTTCAGAAGCAAGTCTTTCTTCTAGTAGTGAAATTTGTTCTTTGATTTGTTTTTTGAGCTCTTTCTTAGTCAATCCACGAATAGCTAAAATAGCGTCAAAGTCTACTTTAGATTCAACAATACTTACAAGATTTTCATCTGGTAAGTTTAGTGTTGGTTCTTTTTCTTCAATTTCAATTTTTGCAGCTAGTTCTAGTTGAGCAGCACATAGTTTTTGAATTGCCTCAAAAGCCATTTCTAGAGCTTCTAGCATTTTATCAAAAGCAACTTCGTCTGCACGAGATTCTACCATTGTAATAGCGTTTGCTGTACCAGCTACAACTAGGTCCAAAGATGAATTTTCTAGTTCGTCGATAGTTGGGTTTACAACTAACTCACCATTGATAAGACCCATTCTTACACCAGCAGCAGGACCATCAAATGGCATTCCAGATAATACTAATGCAAGCGATGCAGCAGTAATACCCATAGCAGACATTTCATGTGTCTTATCGAAAGCTAAAGGTGAAATAATTAGTTGTACATCGTTTACCATTCCTTTTGGGAATAGGGGACGAATTGGTCTGTCAATCATTCTAGAATTTAAAATAGCTTGATCCGAAGGTCGTCCTTCTCTTTTGTTAACTCTTGAGTGTTTTAATTTCCCTGCAGCAGAGTATCTTTCTTGAAAATCTACCATAAGTGGAAAAAAACCAGCATCTGCTCGGGCATTACCCATACCTGCAGTTGCTAATAAAATTGTGTCGCCACAGGCAACAGTAGCATTACCATCGGCTTGGTAAGCGTAGTCGTTAGTTCGCATTACGAACTGTTTCCCAAAAACCTCTACTTTGATTTCTTGGGCTTCTCTGAAATATGTCATATTTTTCTTTTTTAATTCTTCTTAAATAGTATATTTATTTCTAAAAAAAAAGAAACCCTCACAATCCGTGAGGGCTAATTTTTTTAGCTTTTTAAAGTTAATTCTTCAGTAAGCTTTTGGTAAGCTTCTTCGTTATTAAACTTTAGGTAGTTTAGATGCCTTCTTCTTTTAGCAACTAAACCTAACAATCCACGTCTCGAATCTTTATCTTTTGGATGTTGTTTTAAATGATCTGATAACTCTACAATTCTTTGAGTTAAGATAGCAACTTGCACAACAGATGAGCCAGTGTCACTTGAATGAGTTCCGTATTTACCCATTATAACTTTTTTCTTTTTGCCGTTCATATTAATATTCATTATTAAAAGCGTAACCAATCTAGCATATTAGCTAAATTTTGGCAACAGAAAAAGTTTTAAATATTAAATCCAATCTTTATATTTAAAGTATCCAAGCATAGAACCTAGAATGGTAAGCATAACAAACACAATCCACAAAACAGAGTTTTCAGCGTTCTGCAAAGGCAAAGCCACATTCATTCCATAAAAACCAGTCACAAAAGTGAGTGGTAGCATGACTACAGAGAAAACAGTTAAGACTTTAATAACATTATTTGTATTGTGAAAAATAATAGATTCGTTTGTTTGGTGCAAACTTTCTACCAATTCATAGAGATTCTCAAGTGTCGCAAAAATCTTTTCAATTTTATCTACTACATTATCAAAATAAACCTCCAAGTCATCATCGCGCGTAGAAAATGTCATATGTTCGAGTTGTGCAATAATTGTTCTTTGAGGCAAAATAATTCGTCGAAAATTAATAATATCCTTTTTTAGAAGCAAAATATCTTTAAGCATATCTCGGTTGTTTTCTGTTTGAAAAACTTCTTTTTCAATTTTATTAACATCTCGAGATAAATCATCAACAATTTTAAAAAGGTCCTCAAACATTTGATTAAGGATTTTATAAAGTAGGTAACCAGGGCCACTCGACATATAATCTTTTGCAACTATATCGTTGTTTTGTGCAGATTCAAAAATGTCATTCAAGAAACCATGGTCTTCGTGTAAGCAAATTAAAAAGTCGTTTGAAATGAAAATATCAATTTCTTTGTAAACAATACGTTTAGTTCTTTTGTGTAGAGTGGGGAGGTGCAAAATTAAAAATGTATAGTTGTCATAACGGTCAATCTTTGCTCTTTGATTTTCTGTTAAACAATCTTCTAAATCGAGATGGTGAAAACCATACTCTTTTTCGAGTAAATTAATTTCATCTTGAGTAGGATTTGGAATATTAACCCACTTGATATTGTGACCATTGATAGTTTGCATTTCGGTTTTCATGCCCTTAGTATAGCATAAAAAACATCATGTGACAATTTCAATTCACAGATATTACTGATATATTGAACCTAAATTTGTAAAAAGTTCATGAATTACAAACAGCTAATCGCCAAAGCCTGGGATTTTACACTCTCAAATAAAAAGCTAGTAACTTACTATGCCTTTTGGCCAGCTATCTTTGCTATTGCATCCACAATGCTGATTCTAACTTTTCAATCAACAAGTTTACTAACAAAAGCAGGCCGCGCTGATTTTCATTTGTATCAAGATATAATAGGTTTTGTTAAAAACCTTTTTCAAACGAATCCCAATATGTTTTGGGGGCTAGTCGCATCTGGTATTTTTATCTTTGTTTTGGAGCTCTTTCTACCAATTTTCTGCGAAGGGGCATCTATTCAAATTATTGCAAAAAAATACAAAGGAGAACCTGTGAAGCTTACATCTGGAATTAAATATGGTTGGCTAAATTTTGTAAAACTCACTGAGTACCACGCAATTTTATTTGCCTTCTCATCTTTTACAATTCTAAGGGTTGCAGGTTATATATATATTTATCTCACGCCCGATGCACTTAAGCTGTTTTCACCCTTTTTAATATTACTATTTTTTATAGGTCTAATTTTTAGTTTTTTATTCACTTATGCCGAAAACTTTATAATTATAGACGGGGAGGACATTTTTACGAGCCTCAAAAAGTCATCTGCTTTGGTGCTAGAGAACCTCAAAGAGACAGTATTGATTTTCTTTCTTCTAGTATTAATAGGTCTGCGCATTCTACTAAACCTAGTGATTGTAGTTTTAGTCCCAATACTATTTAGCTATATAGTTTCAGTGCTAACAGCATTAAATCTGATGCAATATAAAGTAACACTAATTTTCATAATAACAGCCTTGTTATTATACTTTATTGGTAAACTTGGTGGCGCCCTAAGAATCTTTACCCAAGCGGTTTGGACTTTTACATTCTTAGAACTAAAAGACCGAGAATAGACTATTAAAGATATCCTTTCTTACTTAAAAAATCCCAGCCCCATTCTTGTGAGAGAGGAGGTAAGGGAGAATCAAGAGGTGCTTTAAAAAACACCGAGTGTTTTTTGTTCGAAGCCGGCAAACGAACTGGTGTCCCCATCAGGAATCGAACCTGAATCTAAAGCTTAGGAGGCTTTCGTTCTATCCATTGAACTATGAGGACATTAATTCTTCGTAAGTATTAAATCGAAATAAATAGATATTCAATTTGAGTTTCTAAAGCTTCTGGATCTGCTTTTACCACGACTTTTTCTTGGATTTCATCTTCTTGCTTACCAATTTCTTTTCGAACTTTATCAAATACAGATTCTCCACTTTCATCTACATTTGATTTGTTGTCTGCAAGCACAACAACTTTTGGTTCTATTTCTTCGATTATTTCTAGAGTTTGTTTGCAATTCAAATTTGAATTGAGAATTAAAACTTCTACAATAGATAGCTCTTCAAAAAGCTTCTTGTTACTTGGAATACTATCAATAGCACCAATATATGCCGTGTTAACTCCGTTAATTTCCATAGTCACAATTCTGACTTCTTGTTTTTCTTTGTTTTCTGTGGCGATAGATTTAACCAGTACATTTTTAGCTTCATATTCTCCCGGCCAGTCGAATTTTAGAATATCGCTTTTAGAGATATTGAACTTATCTGTTGTAGTAATAGCAATATCAGATTTAGATGATTTTAAGTCATCCATACTCGGATCTAAAAGAATATTAACTTCTTTTGTTTTAATATTAAGAGTATCTGCGTTTATAAATTTAATTTCCATAGGTTCTTTTTTACATGCTCCTACTCTAGCAAAAAACATGATTTGAATAAAGCCATTTTTGGGTCTACAATTTAGACAAATAATTTAATTGATAGTTCAATGTCAGAGATTTCAAAAATTCAAGCCCTCCAGGTATTAGATTCAAGAGGTAATCCAACCGTGCAAGTCTTTATGTATTCTAAAGATGGCCATATGGAGTCTAGCATTGTGCCGTCAGGGGCGTCTACAGGAACTCGTGAAGCATGTGAATTACGTGATAATGACCCAACAATCTACCGTGGCAAGTCAGTCACAAAAGCTATCCAAAATATTCATGAGGTTATTAGCCCAAAAATAACAAATTTTAAACTCGGAGAACAACGTGAGTTTGATCAGTTATTAAAAACTCTTGATAACTCTGATAACAAGTCCAACTTAGGTGCTAATGCAATTTTAGCTTGTTCTATGGCATATGCAAAGTTATCTGCTAGCTCTAAGGGCTTAGCATTATTTGAATATTTCGATGTAGATGCGCAAAACTTTATGATGCCAATTCCAATGATGAATCTGATTAATGGGGGAGCACATGCAGATTCTGGGTTGAGTATTCAAGAATTTATGATTATGCCGCTTGGTTTCCAAACAGCTGCTGAACAAATTAGAGTAGGTAGCGAAATTTTCCACACGCTAAAAAAACTTCTCAAGCAAGCTGGACACAAAGTATCTGTAGGTGACGAGGGAGGTTTTGCTCCGAATCTAGAAAGTAATGAGCAGGCATTGGATTTTCTGATGCAAGCCATTAATGAGGCGGGGTATACACCTGGTGTCGACGCACATATTTGCTTAGATGTAGCTGCATCAGAGTTTTATGAAAATGGAGTATACAAAATGATGGTAGACCAGAAAGTGCAAGAGTTTTCATCGTCAGAGCTTGTCCAGTATTTTGTTGAAATGTGTGAAAACTATCCAATCTTTTCTATCGAAGATCCAATGGATGAATCAGATACAGATGGATGGATTGAATTTATGCAAAAACTTGGTGACACAGTCCAAGTAGTAGGGGATGATTACTTAGTTACAAATCCAGAGTTAATTGGTAAGGCAATAGATAATAACTCATGTAATGCAGTTTTAATTAAACCAAATCAAATTGGTACAGTTTCTGAAACAGTTGATGCAATTAATCTTGCTAAAAACAATGCGTGGAACACAGTAGTATCTCATCGTTCTGGAGATTCAGAAGATAGCTTTATTGCCGATTTAGCAGTGGGAATGCAAACAGGACAGATAAAAACAGGGTCGCTCTGTAGATCAGAACGAACCTGTAAATATAATCGGTTGCTGAGAATTGAGCAGCTCCTCAAATCTTAAATTAAACACAAATCAAAACTCTAAGCTAATCTTTCGATTAGCTTTTTTTCATTTACATGCTCTTGTTCACCAGATTGCATATCTTTTAAAACAAATTCACCATCTGCAATTTCTTGAGGACCGGCTAAAAGCACAAAGGGGATACCTTTTCTATCAGCATATTTTAACTGTTTTTTTAGTTTAGCTTCATCAGGATAAACTTCAGCTGCAACTCCATGTTCATGTAACGTCTTTTGTAGCTGCAAGCTTTTTAGATACGTACCTTCTCCATAGACAGAAATAAGTACTTTAGTTTTTGTTGATGTTTCATTAAAGTAGCCTTGTGCCTCCAAGCCGTCGTATAGTCTATCTATACCAATTGACAATCCAAAGCCGCTAAATTGTTGACGCGTAAATAACGAGCATAAATCGTCGTAACGACCTCCAGCTCCAATGGATCCAGCAACTTCATCCAGTGTTACTTCTAAGACAACTCCTGTATAATAATCAAGGCCACGTACTATACTAAAATCAAACTCAACATATTCCGCCAATCCAAGATGATCTAGCGTAGAGATTATTTTTTCTAGACGTAGCGTGTTTACACCATGAATTTTTTGTAGTTCTGAAAGTTGGCTTCCATGCACATCAATTGCTTCAATTAACTTTTCAGCTTTCGCTTTTCCTACACCAATTTTTTTGAATTCTTCGAAAGTATTTTCTAAGCCAATTTTATGTACTCGATCAATAACACCAATCACTTGATATGTATGGCCATGATCAATACCAATAGCTTCTAGTAAACCATCTACTAGCACACGATCGTTTATACGAACTTTGAAATCTTTAAGACCACAGGCTTTATAAGCGTTAATCATCATTGCAATTAATTCAATTTCAGAGTGTAAAGTGTTTGCGCCAATTACATCAGCATCGAATTGATAAAGTTGTCTGTAACGATTCTTTTGATTTTTATCTGCACGAAAAACTGGTCCAAATTGGTAGCGTTTAAATGGAGCAGCAAGTTTGCTAAAATTTTGAGCATAGTATCTAGTAAAACTCACAGTGTGATCATATTTCATACACACTTCTCGGCCACCATGATCCTCGAAATTATAAGTTAACTTTTCTGCCTCGCCTCCCATTTTACCAAATAAAATTTCTGAGTACTCAAGCACTGGAGTTTCGATTTCATCAAAACCATATTTTTCATATATTGATCGAATTGTTGCAATAATTTGAGTTCTTCGGATTGATTCTTGCGGACCAAAGTCACGAAAACCTTTTAGTAATCTTGGTTGAATTAAGTTCATATTGCACATTTAATTTTACTTATTGTAAGTGTAACAAGCTCTTTTATCAATCATAAAAACAAAACTTGACATAATCCTTTAAGTTTTTTAAAATCAACTCAAATTAACTTGAGCAAATTGGGAAAAAAAATTACCTTCAATAGTATACTAGAGTTACAATACAAAAAGCTACTTAGTGCAAGTTATGTTCCAGAAGGAGACCAGACAGCAATAATTAGCGAGTCAATTAATACAATTCACGATTCAGTGTATTTTTTATATGGTAAGTTTCTACGCTTAGCATCTCCAATGGATTTAACTAGGTTTAAACCAACCACTTTAGCTGCACTTAATACAGAGACTGTAGACGAATTAATAGAGAGCCATGATGGTGATGTGTTTGATATCATGCTGACTGAGAAATCGATATCAAACATTAAAACAAGAATTCAAGCCCGTTATGAGGAGGTTATAATGATGGCAGCAATTTCAATGTGTGAATGTGATTATTCAGCAATACCTTATCAAGGAGAAATTATTCCAGTTCCTGAAGAATTCAACAAAGTGCTAGAAAAATTAACTAGTTCATTTACTCAAAATCTGCATCATTCTGAAGTCTATCTATTCACATTTCTTTCAGAACTAGAGCAATTGAATCAGTCTGGAGATAAGCATTTAGAGATTGTGACTGATATGTTCTTAACTATTTTCCGAGATCTTATTTTAAACTTTTTCATTAGTTTTGCTTCAGTATTAGAAACCAGTTGGGGCTTTGAATATTTTGATTATCAATCACGATATTCTAAATTATCTCCAAAAGCATTTGTATCCAAAATTTTTTTTGATTTAGAGAAAGCATATTTATATTTTTTTACTCGTAAGTTTAAAGAAGAACATTTAGAATTTTCGAATCCCAACGAAAAAGACTTTATAAATTATTCCACATTACATTTTATTGAAAATATTAAACCAGTAAAGATAGATAAGACGTTTCTTGCTACCATCGAAGCTAGATTTACAGAATTAGTTACACCTCTAGTCTTTAAACATATTATAGTACCAAGAACTAATCATGATAATTTTCTAGAAAAATTACGAGATATTAAAATCTATTACAGCCTGCAAGCATTCGAACAAATGCAAGTATTTTTAGATACAAATGCAAGTATTGACCCGCAATCGATAAATACTTTCATATCTAATACATTAACAGATCCTACTCAAATTCCTAGAAAGAAGAAGAAAAACAAGAAGAATAGACATAGATTGGAACGTCAATCTCAAAGCGATATATCTACTCGTAACACAACTACCTCTGATCATACTTCAGAAACTAGAAGTAATTGTGATCCAGTTATTACAGCAGTAACAATTTTAGATATTTTAGATATACAAAAGGACTATTACCATAACTTAGAATTAGTAAATGCCAGCAAAAAACAGTTAGAACTTTTAATAAAACTAAATGAAGACTTAGAGCAATGTCTTGGTTTTCAAGAAGGAATTGCCAGTCCAGAGGTATTAGATTGGTTTTATAAATCTTACAAGAAAGCAAATAAAATCAAACCTGTTCATGATTCTCGAGTTAGTTTGGATAGTGAGTTCACGGACTTACTTGGTAATTGTGATTTAAGTCAGTTAAATCCAGAAAATAAAGAAGCGGCATTGCATGAGGTAAACAAAATAGAAAATGAATTAACCAGAACCAGTTTTCAAATTAACAAGTTACAATCTGGAATAAATTCAAAATTACAAACTTTAGATATAGTAATTAAAAGAATTTTTCGTGACACAATTGATGAAGTAGCTACTTTGGATGAACCAGTAGATTCTTTTGAAACAGAGGAGAATACTGATTATCAATACATTAAATCTGCTTTTGGTAACAACAACCCAAGATTTGAAAGGCTATCCAAAGTAGAAGGGTTTATAAGAATACTTGGTTTAAGAATTGCTACAGGAGGAAAGCACCTTGCTATATACCGAGGTGACGTAAAAATTTGCGCCCTAGCATTAACTACAATACAAGAAGGTAAGTTATATATGAAAGAATTTGTAGCCGAGCTATACCGCGACCATGGAATGGACAAAGATTTACTGCATGATGCAATAAGAACATATTTAAAATAAAAAATACCCTCGATACACTCGAGGGTTTTTGAATTATTTTTGGTTGCGGAGGGTGGATTCGAACCACCGACCTTCAGGTTATGAGCCTGACGAGCTGCCACTGCTCTACTCCGCGATTTGTAAAAACACTCTACACCAACTTTTGGCTTACGTCAAAAGTTTTTTAAGATTCACTATATCATGAAAACAAATCAATAGATTGAATTATTTTTAAAGGAGAGAGTTCATCGAGAATGATATTAAATTGAATCCATATATTGATACAAGAATAAACACATAATATGCTGCTAACTATTAATATGATAACAAGTAATCGAGTACTCAAAAAACGAACCAGCAGTACGCTTGCACATGTGATAGAGATAAAGGCACATAAAACAGTAAGTATAATACTTAAAAATAAACTCATTTAATACAGATTTTACATTCAGAAGTGACTTTTTTATGACTAGAAAACAATGAGTAAGCACAAATCAAAACAGCCAAAGTTTGAAACAAGCCGTGGTGTACAGACACTAAACTCAAGGCACCTCCAATTCCAAGGCCAGCTAATATTGGTAATGTGCAAGTTGCACAAAAGCTAGTTAAAAACACAAGGCTAGAACCAATAACTCCCGACTTGGAAATAAAGGTTTTTCTACCAGATGATAACTCAACCATATTCACAACTGTTAAACCAATAATAAAAGACAATAATAAGTTTAATAAAACATTCCCAGCAGTTAGATAAGCACCAACCACACAGGCCATGTCACTAGACCCTGGCAGAGTAGCAAGCATCCATATTGTAAATCCGAAAAACAAAAGAAATATCCCAGAGAAAACTGAGATATTCCTTAATGAAAAGTAGTGCATTATTGACTTTCAGCTAATTGTTTATCAATAACTTGTTTGAAAGCTTCAAATGGCTGAGCTCCAACAACCTTCTCTCCATTAATAAAGAAAGTAGGAGTTGAGTTTACACCGTATGATTGAGCGTCTGCTAAATCAGCTTGCACTTCTTGTAACATATCTCCATTTCTCACACATTCTGCAAATTGAGATCCTAGATTATTTGATTGACCAAAAGCAATCACAGCTTCTAAGTCTGTATTTGGATTATTAAAAATATAATCATGAATAAGGTAGAAGTCCGCATCGCTTTTTTCGCCTGCACATTCTGCAGTAGCAGCTAAATTTTGGCTTCTTTCTCCTTTAAATGCAAAGTCACGATAGACAACCTTTACCATCCCAGAGTCTACGTATTCTGATTTGATTTGAGGGAAAACTTCACTAAAGTGTCTACCACAAAACGGGCATCCATAGTCTGAAAATTCTACAATAGTAATTGGAGCATTAGGATCACCAATTACAGCATCATCATCTATTGAAACTTCAGAAACTACTACATTTGCATTTTGCACATTACTATTTGATTTTTGCAAAACCATAGTAACAGAAAGTGCAATTGCTAGAAGTGTAATAGCAACAAATACACCAATAGAAATGAGAATGCTATCAGGCTTAGTATTTTTTGTAGAGACCTTTTTGATAGGGGCTTTTTTTGCTATTGTTTTTGTTGTTGAAGGTTTTTTTGTTGGCTTCTTTGCGCTCGAATCTTTTGTGACCATAAAGTAGGAGATTAGTATTAATTATCTCTATTTTAAATTGCCAAGTCCTTTTGAGCAAATGTTTTTATTCAATGATAGTAGCAGATCCAAGTACAATGTCTTCTAAGTAAAAAACTGCAAATTGTCCCGGTGAGATTCCTTGATCTGGAGATTCGATCTGGACTTTAAAGCTGTTATCGTTTGATTCCACTTTACAGCCATACATTTTAGGACCATGTCTGAGCTTTACTTTCAAGCCTTCGTGCTTGTACCAATCCTTGTTTACAAAATTACCTAAATCTATACAGAAATCCATTCGGTTTTCAGATAAGAGGTCATAATTTTTTGAAACATAAACAATATTCTGTTCTATGTCTTTTGAGACGACATAAAAAGGTCCACCCGACAAGCCCAGACCCTTTCTTTGGCCTCGAGTGTGATAAAAAAAACCTTTATGATTTCCAACTTTTTTCTGAGTTTCATATTCTAAAATATCACCCGGTTTGTCGCCTAGGTAGTGATGTAAAAATTCATTGAATTTTAGCTTTCCTAAAAAACAAATACCTTGAGAGTCTTTTCGGTTTTGATTTGAAAGATCTAAACGTGATGCATGCTGACGGACTTGAGGTTTACTTAGATGACCAATTGGAAAAAGTATTTTTGGTAAAATATTAAAGGGAACCTGCGATAAAAAGTACGTCTGATCCTTGATGGGATCTACAGCTTGTTTAAGACAAATATGTCCATCGAATTCAGATGTTTGTGCATAGTGTCCAGATGCCACAAAATCAAATCCTTCTGGTAGAGTCTCTAAAAAGAATCCAAATTTAATATGATTGTTACACATCACATCCGGGTTTGGAGTCATGCCCTTTTTTACAGAATCAATTGTGTAACCAACAACTCTATCAAAGTATTCTTTTTGCATTGGTAATACATGCAAAGGTACATTTAACTTTTCACATACCTGCTCTAAAAACTCTACATCTTCTGCCCACGGACATTCTCC
>Ga0163108_10002092_pt1 | contig 14470 bp, 11 predicted proteins | sample Fk1155metaG_FD_109644 | JGI IMG/M metagenome (GOLD analysis project Ga0163108, IMG submission 109644) | Marine microbial communities from the Central Pacific Ocean - Fk160115 155m metaG | ecosystem: Environmental > Aquatic > Marine > Oceanic > Photic zone | place: The Central Pacific Ocean...
AGTTTTTGCAATTGTTAAAGATGTAGCAAGGCGTTTAAGTAATACTAAATTTAAAGTTATGGACACTGATATGATATGGGATATGGTGCATTATGATGTGCAATTAGTTGGAGGCATAGTTTTGCATCAAGGAAAAATTACTGAAATGAAAACCGGGGAAGGAAAAACTCTTGTTTCAACGCTCTCTATAGTACTCAATGCAATCACTAATAAGGGTGTTCATGTAGTAACTGTTAATGATTATTTAGCTCAAAGAGATAGTGAGTGGATGGGAATTTTATATGAATATTTAGGGTTGTCAGTTGGATGTTTATTAGATAGAATGGATCCAGATCTTAGAAAAGAAGCATATAATAAAGATATTACATATGGTACCAATAGTCAGTTCGGATTTGATTATTTAAAAGATAATATGGTTTCATCAATTGATCAAAAGGTTCAAAGAAAACATTTTTATGCTATTGTTGATGAAGTCGATTCAGTATTAGTTGATGAAGCTAGAACACCTTTAATAATATCTGGTTCAGTTGATGCCCCAATCAATCAAGAGTATAGTACATGGAGAAATAAAATTGAATCATTGGTTAGAAGTCAGAATAAAATGGTTAGTGAATTAGTTAGTGAAGCAGAAGAATTGCTTGATAAGGATAAAAAAGAAGCAGGTATAAAATTATTAATTGCATCAAAAGGTGCTCCAAAGAATAAAAAATTAATGAAAATTTTTCAAGAAACAGGAATTAAGAGACTGGTACATGATACAGAAAGTGAATATATCAGAGAAAAGAAAATATCTGAAATTGAAGAAGAATTATATTTTGTGATTGATGAAAATTCAAAAGTGACAGATTTATCAGAAAAAGGTAGAGAATATCTTTCATCATCAAATCCTGAATATTTTATAATACCTGATCTTGGAGACGTTTATTATGATATAGAAAAAACTGATGGAATCACTCAAGATGAAATTATTAAAAAGAAACAAGAAGCTCAGCAATTACATGGAGAGCGAAGTGAAAGAATTCATATTATAAATAAATTATTACAAGCTTTCTGCTTATATGAAAAAGACATTGAATATATTGTGCAAAAAGGTAAAGTCCAAATTGTTGATGAACATACTGGAAGAGTCTTGCATGGTAGAAGATATTCAGATGGTTTGCATGAAGCAATTGAAATTAAAGAAAATGTTGTTGTAGGGAGGGAAAGTCAAACACACGCAACAATTACAATTCAAAATTATTTTAGGATGTATAAAAAATTATCGGGTATGACAGGTACTGCAATGACAGAAGCACAAGAGTTTATGGAAATTTACAAGTTAGATGTTGTTGAAATTCCAACAAACATACCGATACAAAGGCAAGACCATAACGATTATATTTTTAGATCCAAAAAAGAAAAATATGATGCTATTGTTAATAAAGTAAAAGATTTATGTGAGAAAGGGCAGCCTGTTCTTGTGGGGACAACATCTGTAGAAGAATCAGAAATTTTATCAAAAATGTTAAAAACTTCTAAGGTTTCTCATAATGTTTTAAATGCCAAACAACATCAAAGAGAAGCCGATATAGTTTCTAGAGCTGGACAAAAAGGAGCAATTACCATTGCAACAAATATGGCAGGTAGAGGAACAGATATCAAGCTTGGAGATGAAGTAAAAGAATTAGGAGGCTTATTTATTCTTGGTACAGGAAGGCATGAATCAAGGCGAATAGATTTGCAGCTTAGAGGACGTTCTGGTAGGCAAGGCGATGCTGGAGAGACAATTTTTTATCTTAGTTTAGAAGATGATTTGATGAGGATTTTTGGCTCAGATAGAATAGCAAATGTCATGGATAAATTAGGAATTGAAGAAGGTGAGGTTATTACTCATTCAATGGTTACTAAATCAGTTCAAAGAGCGCAACAAAAATTAGAAACAAGAAATTTTAGTATTAGAAAACATGTACTTGAATATGATATGGTAATGAATAGACAACGAGAAATTATATATGGTAGACGAAACTATTTTTTGAACGATTCTGAAATTACAGATGAAATAGATCAAATTATGGATGAATTTATTGATGATTCTATTTCTAATTATGGGAACAACTCTAGCTCTGTTAATACTTGGGATATTGAAGGATTAAACAATGAATTATTAGAATCATTATCTATTGATATTAGTAATGAAATTAAAAATAGTTCAAATTCTAAATTGGTTAAAAAAAATATTAAAGAAAACATGCTTCAAATTATTAATTATAAACAAAATAATATTGGAGATAAAATATTTAATCATTTTATAAAATTTATTTCATTAAGAGAAATAGATAAAAAATGGAAAGAACATTTAAATGCTATGGATCAAATGAGAGAAGGAATTAATTTGCGTGCCTATGGTCAAAAAAATCCTTTAATTGAATATAAAAAAGAGGGTTATATTTTATTTGAAGAAATGATGCTTTCTATTAATAAAGAAATTTTAAAAACACTTTTTAGAACAAACCTTACAAAAGTTGATGAATCAAAAATTGTTATTGATAGTAGTGTCCCTAAAAATGTGCAATTATCACATAACAAAATTTCTGGGATCCCCCAACCTCAAAATCAATCAATTCCTAAGCCTAGAAAAAATATACAGTCAACTAATATTCAATCAAATTCACAAAAAAAATATGGGCGTAATGATAAAATTAAAATTTCAAATGGAACAGAAACAAAAATGATAAAATTTAAAAAAGCAGAAAGTTTATTAAATCAAGGTTGGAGTATAATTGAATAAAAAAAACAAAAATTTTAATACAAAAGCAATCCATATAGGTCAAGATCCTGAAAAATTATATGGATCAGTTTCTTTGCCAATTTATTTAACATCAACATTTAAGCAAAAAGAATTTGGTGAATATGAATATGATTATTCCAGAGCAGGTAATCCCACTAGAACAAATCTAGAAAATAATATTGCTTCTTTAGAAGAAGGAAAAGAAGGCATTGCTTTTAGTTCAGGGATGGGCGCAATTTCAGCTATAATTCATTTGTTGTCTTCTGGTGATGAAATAATTTTTACTAGAAATGTATATGGTGGAACTTATAGAGTAATGGAAAAAATTTATAAAAATTTTTCTATTAAATCTCATTGGGTTGATACAACCAATATGGATGATATAAAGAAAATGATAAATAAAAACACAAAAATGATATATATAGAAACTCCAACAAATCCAATGATTGAGATTTCTGATATTGAAGAAATTTCAAAAATTTCTAAAAAATCAAAATGTATTTTAGTTGTTGATAATACATTTATGTCGCCATATAATCAAAGGCCTTTAAATTTAGGCGCAGATATTGTAATGCATAGTATTACTAAATATTTAAATGGCCACAGTGATATTATTGGTGGAATTTTAGTTTCAAAAAATCAGGATTTAATTGATAAGTTAAGATTTATTCAAATGTCTGTTGGTGCTGTTCCTTCTCCTTTTGATTGTTGGCTTGTACAGCGTTCATTAAAAACTTTATCTGTGAGGATGGACCGTCACAATTACAATGCTTATGAAATTTCAAAATTTTTAGAAAAATCTAATAAAATTAAATCAATTTATTATCCAGGACTCAGGAATCATCCCAATCATGAAATAGCTAAAAAACAACAATTAAACCCAAATAATGAAGCCGTATTTGGTGGAATGGTTAGTATTGATTTAGGCTCTCTTTCAAAAGCTAGAAAATTTGTTAAAAATTTAAATATTTTTATTTTAGCTGAGAGTTTAGGAGGAGTTGAAAGTTTGATTTGTCATCCAGCTTCTATGACACATGCTTCAATACCAATTAAAGTAAGAAATGAACTTGGAATAACTGATGGCTTAGTACGATTATCTGTGGGGATTGAAGATATAAATGATCTAATTAAAGATTTAAAGAACGCTATTAATAAAATATAGTATTTACTTCTTTACCTTAATTCTATTTAGATAGTCTTGTATATTTTCTATTGGTTTTTCTTTACTTTCTTTCTTCTGATTATTGTAGTTATTTTTATATTGTTTTTTATCAGTTAGACATTCTTTTTTTACTTCTTTTGGTTGCTTAATGCCATTAAAACTTCCATCATTATTAATTGACATGTTTGGAGAAAATTGAGTGATTTTCCAGATTTTAATAGAATCGATTTTTTCTCCATTTAAATTATTTTTAAAATAATTATTATTAGGATTCATAACCCATTGTGTAAATGAGCCTTCTCCCTTTCTGTTCGCATCAAATCTTTTAAAATTTTCAAGATATTTTCTCCATAACTGACTTTTATTATTCATTAAAACACTAAAATCAGTACTATTTAGAACAGGTTTTTTACCAGTAAATGGATTTATAGTGCTTCCATCACTTAGGAAAGCTTCTACAATTATAATATTATCTCTTGATAATACGTTAGGAGAAAACATTTTCCACATTTGTATCATTCTAGGAAAACGTGCTACTTTTTCTAACATTCTCTTATTTTTCCAGTTAAAGTAGTTCCCTGATTTATTTAGAGCACTTTTTTTGCTTTTTGTTTTTATTTTACTATTTTCTATTAATTTATGTTTAATAAGAAATGATTGTACTCCAGGATTTTCTACTAAAGCTGATTGTAAACCGGCACTTAACATTATTATTAATATAATAGGAGATACAAAACTCACTATTTTTTTAGTATAAGTTTTAAATTCATTTATTAGTGTAATATGAAATTGAGGATTACTATCTTTATTATTTTCATTTTTAAGCTGTGGTAAGTTGCAAGCAGGTAACCCAAAAAAGATACTAATTTTAGTTCTATTTTTAGCAATTATATCATAAATAAAGCCAAATATTTCAGAGACATAAGGCACAAAAAATATCCAAGATATCATAAACCCTAAAGGTAAAAGAGATAAGATTTTTCCAAATGCTTGATGTCTAATCCATAATTGACTTGTTTTTGGATTATACAACATTGCTGTTTTATTTGATAAATTTTCAAATTCTTTGGGTTTTAAATTATTATTACTGTAGCCATGGTCAAAAATTATTCTATTAAAAATATCCAATCTTTTTATAATTCTTACTGTATAATGACAAAAACCACAATCAGAATCATAGAATAAAATTAATTGATTAGCAGTATATTTTTTTTGTAATTGTAATTTAATCCAATCAAAAATTTTCTGATCTATAAGAAGAGCAAATGAAGTAATCATAACTTGTGAAAACAGCCCCACATTCACTGTTAATCGTACCATAAGGTGAAATGTTGTTAATGAAATTATAGCTAAGATTCTTAAAAAATGCTTATAAAAAGGAATAAATAGTAATAAGATAATAGCATACTCCATTAATAAGGCTGAATGTGTCAAAAATTTTGAAATAGGATATGTCACATAATCTCTAATATAATAACCTATTGAAGTAATAAAACCATCGAGTTGCAGCATTTTATAAAAAGCTTTGCCATATGTCCAATCATATCCATATTTATCAAGAGCAGTAAAAAAATAAATAGCTGATATTTGAAATAACATAGCAAAATAGGCAATTGAATAAATTTGTTTTGGAGGATTAATTCCTAATTTATTATTGTTTAATTCTTCTAAATTATTTTCTTTATATTTTTTTAAACTTTTTATTAAGGAGTCCATACTTATAGATTTTCCAAGAGGTAGAAAAAAAGTCCAAACAAGCATACAGTTTAAAAACATATCACCGGAATTACCTACTTTTGTTGCTGCTACATGAATACTAATTATAATAGTACCTACTATAAAATGTGAAAATTTAGTTTTATATCCGACCATCAATAAAATTGAAAATAACAGTCCAAGAATAAAAATTATATGTACTGTAGTAGAATCATTACCAATATATTTAAAAATGGTGAAAGATGTCGTTCTTGCATACTGACTTTTAATACCTAAATCACTATAGAAAATGTCAATATAATTCCAACGTCTTGCAATATCCCAAAGGCAAAGCCATCCAAGTAGAATTCTATGAATACCTAATGCTCTAGAATCAACTTTAAACCAAGCAGTTGTAATTTTTTTTAGCATTAAAATCCCCAGTTTTTAATTGTATCTTGAATTCCTTTAAGAATAAACTCAATTGATATGACAAGAAGAATTAAACCCATGATTCTTTGCATAATTCGCAAGCCTGATTTACCAAAATAATTAGATAATACTTTTGAGAGTTTAAATATTATAAATGTAGCTAATAAAACAATAGCAAGTGATACAAATAAGGTCATCTTATCCAAATTGTTTTTAGCTTCTGATGATAATATCATAATTGATGCGATTGAACCAGGCCCTGCAATAAGAGGTACTCCCAAAGGAGTATAGGCTACTTCATCTTTTTCTCCTGCTTCTTCCATTTCAGCAGGAGTAGTCCTAGTTCTTGAACGTTTTGATTCAACCATATCCAAACTAATTTTAAATAATAGGATACCTCCTGCTATTCTAAATGCATGAATAGTAATTCCATAAAATGAAAATATTAAATCACCTATTTGTGAAAAAACAATTAAAACTAGAAATGAAAAAATTACAGATTTTAATGCAATTTTATTTCTTTCTTCCTGAGTATAATTTTCGGTAATTGTAATAAATATAGGGACAATTCCAATTGGATTTATAAGAGCAAATAGAGAAGAAAAACATAAAATAAAAAATTCTAAATCTAAATTAATATTCATTTACATTCTTTCTTTTGCAGTAATACCCAAAACATCAAGCCCATTACGAAAAATAATTCTCAAAGAATCTACTAAAAATAATCGAGAATGTGTAATTTTTTTGTCATCTGTTATTATTCTATAGCTGGAATAATATTTATGAAATTTTGAAGCTAATTCTTCCAAATAATTTGATATTATTTGAGGATCAAGTTTATCATAAGATTTTTTGACTATATTTGGAAAATTAATCATTGAATTCATTAAATCATTTTCCATTGTTTCATTTAATAAATCAAGTTCTTCTTCATTATCAATTTCAAAATTTAAATCGGTTGCTTTTCTTAAAATTGTACAAATTCTTGCATGAGCATATTGCAAATAAAAGATAGGATTTACATCTGATTGATCTTTTGCAATTTCCAATTCAAAATTCAAATGTGAATTGATATTTCTCATAATAAAAAAGTATCTTACAACTTCAGGGCTAACTTCATCGCACAGTTCTTGTAGAGTAGTAAAATTTGCTTTTCTAGTAGACATTTTAATTGGTTTATTGTTTTTTGTAATAGTTACAAATTGATGAATTAATACTTCAATTTTATTACTATCATAATCTAACTGATTCATAGCCTCTATAATATCTGGATAAGCATCCATATGATCTGCTCCAAAGACATCTATGATTTTATCATAGTTTCTTTCAAATTTAGTCCTATGATAAGCCATATCAGGCAATCTATATGTAGGTTCTCCTGAGCTTTTAATCAACACTCTATCAACTGGTCTATTAACTTTACTACCAGCAAACCATGTTGCATCATCTTTTTTGTATATCAATCCTTTTTTATCTAAATCTGATACGGTTTGTTCAATATTTTTATTTTTATATAAATCATCTTCATTAAAATAATTGTCAAAATTAATTTTAAGAGTTTTTAGTGTATTTTTGATATCATCAAAAATTTTGTGTTCTGCATAATTTTTAAAAACTTCAATAGTTTCTTCATTTGTATATTTTTTGTCAAATTCTTTTTGAAATGATACTGCAATATCATTAATATATTCTCCTTGATAACCTTCATCTGGGAAATCAGTTTCTATACCGCAATTATTAAGATATCTAGCTTGTATAGATTCTCCTAATATTCGCATTTGTCTTCCAGCATTATTAAAATAATATTCTCTATCAACTGTATAGCCATTCCATTTTAAAATTCTAGAGATAGTATCACCAACTATAGCCCCTCTGCCATGAGCAACAGTAAGAGGCCCTGTGGGGTTAGCACTTACAAATTCAACAATTGCTTTTTTCCCTTGGCCTTGATTATTCTTACCAAAATTTTCATTTTGATTTTTAATTTCTTTAATTAAATCTATAATAATATTTTTATTCATTTTTACATTAATAAAACCAGGATCTGCCACATTTATATCCTCATAATGTTCAGAAAAATTTGTTTTTAAAAGTTTGATGATATTATCTGCTAATTCAGTTGGTTTTTTTTGTAAATCTTTAGCTAAGAGCATTGCTACATTAGTAGTTAAGTCTCCGTGGGTAATATTTTTAGGCACTTGGACATTAATTTCTATATTTGGATAGTTTAATTCTTTTAAAATAGTTTTAATATGATTTTTAAATAATTTATTCATCAATTTTCTCTATTTCAGCATCGCCCCATAAACGTTCAAACTGATAATAATCTCTTGTTTCTTGATTAAAGATATGAATGACAACATCAAAATAATCCATAGCTACCCATTCTAAAGTTTTAGTATCTTCTAAATTATTAGGTCTTAGGCCTTTTTCTCTTATACTTTTATAAATATGATTCATTATAGCTTTTGTTTGGGGAGTAGATTCAGATGTGCATAAAATAAAATAATCTGTTAATGATGTTAATTTTTTTACGTTTAATATAACAATATCTTGTGCTTTTTTATCTTGCATCAATTCAACTATATTCGCTACCATTGGTTTAATTTTTGTGTTTTTAGATTTCATAATTAATTAATTGATTTCCCACAATAGATAAGATTGTTATTTGTATTCCAATTGTTTCCTAATATAATTGTAATATCTCTTTCTTCATATAATTTTTGAGTATATTCATATTCTAAAATATCATTTTCAAATCCAGTAAATGATAAAAATTCTTGAATATGAGTTTTAAATTTTGGTTTTTCTTCAATATTTACATGAATAAATACTTGAGTGTTATCTGATTTTATTTTTCCTAAATCATACCTATCTTCATTTTTAAAATTATCCTGTTTAAATATTGTGTAATCACCTTTAATTTTGTTGCCTTTTATTTCATATCCTTTTTCAAAACAGTCTCTCATTTTTCCAGCAAGTCCTGTTTGATCAGTATTATTTAAAATCCATATTCTCACTTCATTATGATTTAGATTTTTTTGATTATACAATTCTTTTAAATTGAATTTTCTTATTTGTTCTAAATTATGTTCTCTAACATTTAAATCAGAAGAATCGCTAAAAAAATTATGTTCTATAATTGAATAGCCAATTAAAACAAGTGCTAAGATTAACAAAATAATAGGATAATTATCTTTTAAATTGAAAGATGAATTGTAATTTCTTGTTTTATAATCTCTTTGTCTTTTTTTATTTAGCATATTTTTCTAATTCTAAAAGTTGTTTATATGTATTTGCACCTTTTATTTCATTTTCATTTTCTATTTGATGAACTAAAACTTTATAATTTTGATTAATTAATAGTGGCATAATATCAGGCAAATAATATTCTGATTGATTATTATTATTATTTATTTTATTTATATTCTCAAATAAAATTTTATTATTAAATATATATATGCCAGCATTTATTTCTTTAATTTTTTTTTGATTATTGTCCGCATCTTTTTCTTCAATGATAGATATAAAATTATCATTTTCTCTGATTATTCTACCATAGCCATCAGGGTTGGCTACTTTTGCGCTTAATATAGTTGCTTGAGCATTTTTATTAATATGCATATTATACAGATTTATTAGAGTTTCTGCTTTAATTAATGGAACGTCTCCAGATAAAATTAAAGTACTTCCTTCAAAATTAATTAAATGTTTTTTGCATTGCATAACAGCATGAGCTGTTCCATGTTGCTGTATCTGTAATGCATAAGATAATTGATATTCTTGGAGATGTTTTTTGACTTGTTCCGCTTCATATCCTATTACAACTAATAATTTTTCTGGATTCAAATAGTCAGTTTGTTTTATTACATGTTCTATCATGCTCTTTCTGTTAACCTGGTGCAATACTTTGGGTATATCTGACTCCATTCTTGTTCCTTTGCCTGCAGCCAATATAATAATTGATAATTTACTCTTCAATGATTCCTCCTCCAACTATTGAATCTTGATTATAAAATACCATAGATTGACCTGGAGTAACAGCTAATTGAGGGTCTTCAAATTCACAAAATATGTTATTATTTTTTTTAATCAATTGAGCATCCGCTCCTTGGCTATTATATCTTATTCTAACTTTACATTTAAATGGGAGCTTTATATCCTTCATCCAATTTATTTTTGAAAGATAGCAGCCATTTGATAATAGATTATCTTTTTTTGAAACTATAATTTTATTTTCATTTGGTAATATTTTTTTAACATATCTAGGTTCAGGAAATGAAAGCCCTAGGCCTCTTCTTTGACCTATTGTATAATTTATATAGCCAGAGTGTTTTCCTATAGTCTCACCTTCTTCATTTGTAATTTCACCATTGCTCATATTTTTTATTTTTTCAGGAGCAAACTCACTAAGGAATTCTCTATAATCATCATCAACAACAAAACATAAGTCCATACTTTCATCTCTTTTAGCATTAATCAATTTATAATCTAATGCAATTTTACGAACTTCTTGTTTAGTTAATTCTCCTAAGGGTAAAATTGTTTTTTTTAGAAATTCTTTTTTAATTTGCCAAAGCATATAAGATTGATCTTTTATTTCATGAATGCCTTTGTACAAGTTGTAACCATTTTCATCTTTTATAATTCGAGCATAATGTCCTGTAGCAATCATGTCTGCTTCAAACACATCTAATTGTTCAATTAAAGATTCCCATTTTACAAATGAATTGCATCTTATACATGGATTTGGAGTTCTTCCTGAAAAATATTCATCTGAAAAATCATTGACAACTTCTTTTTTAAATAAATCAATAAAATCAAGAGTATAATGATGTACCCCTAAACGATCGCAGACCATTTTTGCTCCATTTACTGCATCTAATGAATTGCAATCACTATCAATTATTTTATTAGTTTTTTTATCTCTATTTTCCCATAATTTTAGAGTAACACCTATTGCTTCATAACCCATCTCTAAAACTTTGATTAATGCAACAGAGCTATCTACACCACCTGACATTGCTACAAGAACTCTTTTTTTGTTTTTATGCATAAGATTTTTTTCCAAATCGTTTTAAAATGATTGATAATTGTTCTACAACATATTTAACATCATCTTCAGTATGAATCTTCCCAAAAGAAATTCTAAGAGTACTTTTAGCTAAATCTTCATTAATTCCGGCATCTAAAAGTATTTGTGACGCTTTGGTTGTCCCCGAAGAGCATGCAGATCCAAATGATACTGCAATACCTTTTAAATCAAGACTGATTAGAAGAGATTGCCCATCAATTCCTGGAAAACCAATTGCTAATACTCCTGGGAGTCTATCCTTAATATGTAATATGTAATTAATTTTATATTTATCTAATTGTTTAATAAATAATTGTTCTAATTTTTTAACATATGACATATTTTCTATTATATTATTACACGCCATTGATAGTGCTAATCCCATTCCTGCAATACCTGATATATTTTCTGTTCCAGGCCTTAAGTTTAATTCTTGCCCCCCACCATTTAGAATAGTTTTTAGATTGATACCTTTTCTGATAAATAGAGCACCTACACCTTTAGGGCCATAAAATTTATGGGCGGACAAACTCATCATATCAATTTTAATTTTATCTAAATCTATAGGAAGTTTTCCAACACATTGGACTGCATCAACATGGAGTATAATTTTATGTTTTTGTGCGACTTCTGAGATTTTTTCGATATTATTTATTGAGCCCAGTTCATTATTTGCAAACATTACAGTTATGAGTTGCGTGTTTTTAGAAATTTCTTTTTCAATCTTTTTAGGGTCGATTTTCCCATCTTTATTTGGTTTCAACAATGTTAGTTTAGTACCTTTTTTTTCAAGATTTTTTATAACGTTCATAACTGATGGGTGTTCATACGTGGTAGATATAATATGACTATTAGATTTTACAAGTCCTTCTAATGCAATATTGTTTGCTTCTGTTCCTGAAGCGGTAAAAATTATTTCTTCTTGATGGCAATTTAAAGTCCGTGCAATATCAATTCTTGCTTTTTCAATCACCACATGGGACTCTTGCCCATACTTATGAACACTTGAAGGATTACCAAAAGTATTTTTATGAATTGAAGCCATTAAATCAATTACTTTTTCATTCACAGGGGTTGTTGCACTTATGTCACAATATATCTTTTTCATTTATGAGGGAAATTTAATTATAATTTAATCAAATATTATAGATAAATAACAAGCCCTTGTTTGGCTGCTATAGTTTGCTTAAATATTTTTTTTGCATCTGATTCAATCGAATTTATTTTAGTATCATTATAATCAGGGCTGTAATGATACAAAGCTAATTGTTTACTCTTGCTTTTTTGTGCCATTGATACTGCTTGGTCCCAGCTACTATGGCCCCAACCTTTATGATTTGACAAATCTTCTTTTGCAAAGTGCGCATCATGAATTAGTAAGTCTGAGTTTTTAGCAAAATTAATTAAATTTTCATTTATATTCCCTGACATATGCTCACAGTCTGTGATATAGCTAATTGTTTTATCATTGCTTAAAACCTTGTAACTAAACGCTCCATTTGGGTGTTGATGAACTTGAGATTCAATCATCATATTATCAGATATTTTTATTTGATTATCTCCAATAGTATAAAAATTTAAATCAGCTTTAAAATCATTAAATGATACTGGCCAAAAAATAGGGTCTAGCATATGATTGATAACATCTTTTACTCCAATACGATCTTTTTTGCCATATATATTAATTTGATATTTATCGGAAAACAATGGCGCAAACATTGGAAATCCAATTAAATGATCCCAATGGTAATGACTTAACATAATATTTATTTTTGAAGGAGAATTAGGGTTTGATACAATGCTTTCTCCTAATTTTTTCATGCCTGTACCCATATCCATAATTACAATTTCTTCTTGGGTTTCAATAGATACGCATGAAGTGTGACCTCCAAAATCCATCTTGTCTCTATCGGGGGTAGGGAATGAACCTCTTACGCCCCAAAATGTTATTTTATTTTTTTTATTCATTATTTATGTAAATTTTAAGCGTTGAATATAATAAATAATAGCACTTAGCAAAAAATAAAAAAATTAAATATGGAATCAAAGTCTAAAAATAATGAACTTCAACTTTTTATAATACTTAGTTCTATTTTTATAGCTTCATTAGTATCTTGCAACTTAATTTTTCAAAAATTTTTTACTATAGAAATTTGGATACCCTTTATTGGATACTATTCTTTTGAGCAATCTGTTGGGCTTCTTCCGTATCCGATTACTTTTTTGGTTACAGATATTATATCAGAAATTTATGGTCAAAAAAGAGCCAATCAAGTGGTTATGTCAGGTTTAATTGCAAGTATCTTTATGTTATTGATTGTTACAATTGCTGATGCAGTACAAGCAACAGTTTGGTCTCCAGTAAATAATGAAATTTTCAATAGTGTTTTTGGTTTATCAGCAGCGGCTGTATTTGCTTCAATGCTTGCATATTTATTTGCACAATTTATAGATGTAAGATTATTTCATTTTTGGAAACAATTAACAAATGGTAAACATTTATGGCTTAGAAATAATGCTTCAACTATTTTTTCTCAGTTTATAGATACATTCTCAGTACTGTTTTTATTATGTTATTTTGGAGCTATAGATTGGAGCAAATTTTGGATTTTATTCACGAATGGGTTTTTATTTAAAGTATTTTTTGCTGCTTTTGATACTCCAGTTTTTTATGTATGCGCACATTATTTTAAACGCAAGTTTAATCTTAAAGTCAACGAGGAAGTAACCCTCTAAAAACAATTTAATTAGCATATTTTAATGTGATATGTGTAACAAATTGTAAAATATCAAAAAAAATATTAGCAACTTATAACCTTTTTTTTTATATTGTTTATAGTATTCTCGGAAAATTACTAATAAGTAACTAACAAGTAACTGAATGAACAAGATGAAGGAGGAAACAATGAATTCTTGTAAATTTCGTTTCCTTGGATTGGTTATTACAACTCTATTTATTACGAGTTTAATAGCTAACCCTATGGAAATAACAAAAATAAAAGATGCTACAACTGTTATTAAGCATGATGATCTTGCAACTGAGAGCTCTTCAGCTTTTGGTGTTAACGGTGGAGTATTGAACACTAAAGAAGGTGAAGTTATATCTAAGCCTTCTCTTAGTAATAACTCAGCTCTTGGTATTGATGGCGGTGTTGTAAAAACTAAAGAAGGTGAAGTTATATCTAAACCTTCTCTTGGTAACAACTCAGCTCTTGGTATTGATGGTGGTTCATTAAAAGCTAAAGAAGGTAGTGTCCTTAATATGACTAATTCTTCTTTTAGACTTAATGACAGAGCAGGTTATGTTGTTCAAAATGACGGTAGACCTAGCTGTGATGAA
>Ga0163108_10002093_pt1 | contig 14463 bp, 10 predicted proteins | sample Fk1155metaG_FD_109644 | JGI IMG/M metagenome (GOLD analysis project Ga0163108, IMG submission 109644) | Marine microbial communities from the Central Pacific Ocean - Fk160115 155m metaG | ecosystem: Environmental > Aquatic > Marine > Oceanic > Photic zone | place: The Central Pacific Ocean...
CGATGCCAGCTTGATGCCCCCCATACCGGGGATGAAGGATTCACCGAGTTGCCGAGACTGGGAAATCGGCCTTCCCATCGATTTGAATCGCATCACACAAGAGGATGAGGCGTTTTGGCAGAACAACGGCGGCGCACCCAAAGCGTTGATCTCTCTCGAGACGGCCACAGCGTTGTGGTCGAGCACGTATGGCACGTTGACGGCCATTCGGTTCTCTTCGGGTCAATCTTTGGACGACATATCAGAAGGGCTCCGCTCCCATCTCCAGCCGAGACAATTTGGGTTTTTCGCGGAACCTGTTCGAGAAAGGATGACGCGGGCTTCATCCCCAATCAATGACTTTGGCCAGCTCTTTTTTGGGTTCAATCTCTTTTTGATATTGTCCGCCTTGTTTTTGGTGAGCATTTTTTCGGGCTTTGCGATCGAGCGAAGGAGATCCCAACAGGGGCTCTTGGTGGCCGTTGGTTTCACCCCCCAGGCGGTGCATCGAATCATCCTGTTGGAGTTTGGCATTGTCAGTTTTGTGGGATGTCTTGCTGGCTTGGTGGGCGCGCTCGGCTTGGCTGAGTTGTTGCTCTCTGGCTTGATGGGCCCCTGGCAGGATGCAGTGGGCGTGCTGGCGCTGAATGTTCATGTCTCGCTGCGTACCTTGCTGCAGGGTGCAGGGGCGATGTGGTTGGTGGCCATGGGGGCGGCATGGTTGGGCGTTCGGTCCACATTGGCTGCCACGGCCTGGTCCAACTTGCGAGGAGTGTCTCTCGGGAAGAACGTCCGGTCATTTACCGGCGTGGGTTTGCAGCGATGGGTTGGGCCGGTTCTCTTGGCGTTGGCTGTCGGTGCTGCCCTGTTTTCCGATGCGGCCCGGGGGCCCTCGGCAGCATTGGTCTACTTTGGGTGCGGCGGGTTGGTGTTGGTGGGCTGTCTTCTGCTTGTGTGGACATGGCTGCAGACACCCGGGACGGACATGCCAACCAGCCTGCTCACTGTCGGTGTAGCGGGCTTGCGCGTTCGCCCCAAGAGCAGTTTTGCGGTGGTGAGTGTCGTTGCGCTCGGGCTGTACATGGTTGGTGGCATTGGAGGTGGCTCTTTGCAGCCCCGAATTGAGTCGACGGACCGTCACTCCGGTACAGGGGGTTTCGCGTGGATGGCGCAGACCAGTGTGCCTATTCAGGCAGATTTGGCGAGCGCGCATGGATTGGAGATTCACGGGTTGGCTTCATCCATGGTGCCCGACCAGGCCATCGGTCTCGGCCTTTTTGCTGGCGATGATGCAAGTTGTATGAACATGGGGTCTGCCCAAACCCCCAGCCTGTTGGGGGTGCAGACCGAAGCGTTTGACCGCCGAGATGTCTTTCAGTTTTTGGAACCGAGCGCTGCTTCATGGCGTGTGCTGTTGGAGGGGCCAGAAGATGCGACTGTGATTCCTGTGGTGGGCGATGCAGCCACCGTCCACTGGGGGCTTCATCTGAAGGTGGGCGATGAACTGGAAACCGTGGACGAGTACGGTGGCACCCTGCGCCTTCAGATTGCCGCAGTGGTCGACAACTGGATCTTTCAAGGTGCGCTGGTGGCGGATCGAGAGAAGTTGGCCCTTCGGTTTCCCTCGCGTCGTGGCGACAGCATGTTTCTGATCGATTCGACATCTTCCTCGGATGGTTTGGTCACGAAAATCGATGAACGGTTGGCGGATTACGGAGTTGTACTCCAACGACCGGTGACAGTTCTCGAGGGGTACCGCCGCGTGGAGCGAACCTACATGCTCATCTTTGGTGTGCTTGGCGGGCTTGGTGTCCTGCTGGCGGTGGTGGGTGTGGTGGCCTTGTCCTACCGCCGCAGTGTGGAAGCGGGTCGGGATCGAGCGCTTTTGATGGCCCTCGGCTTCACGCGAGAGCAGGTCCGCACGCTTGGCCTTGCGGAGATGTCGGCATTGATGGCTGCAGGAATGTTTTGTGGTGTTCTGGCCACAGTGGTTGCGCTCCTGCCGAGGTTGATGCTGATGGACTGGACAGCATTGTTTCGTTTTCTTTTTCTGGCATGCACCATCCTTGTTGTTGGGTTTGTTGGGGTCGGCATTGTGTCTCGGGTCACGGGAGGTCGTGGAGATGTTGAGTCCATTCACCGGAACCAGTAGGATTGAAGAGATAACGTTCTTGCGGGAGTGACATGAGTCGGTTGAAATCAGTGGCGGCCGTTGTGGTCGGGGCCTTGTTGATATTTGTTGTTTACATGTGGGGTTCGGGTACCGATGAGTCCGTGGCGCCTGCAACGGAGGCCAGTGGTGCGGGTGAGGCGTCGCCTTCTGTGGATGCCTTTGGCCCCAAGCGGCCCAGACGGGATCCGACCCTGGCGATGGTGGATTTCATCAGGTTGGAGGGCGGTAAATTTCTCATGGGTGCTCAGTCGGTCGACTCGGAGGCACCAGGCTACGATCCCGACGCAGGAAAGGATGAAGGTCCACCCCGCTGGGTCACGCTGGACGCCTTTGAGATTCAGCGCACGGAAGTGCGAGCGGCCGCCTACCAGGAATGCGTCGAAAAGGGTGAATGTGGACCGTTACCGGAAGACAGTCCTCTAAAGACCATCGGTTCTCCCGCCCGGCTCGCGCAATCGGTAAACCTCGTCACCTGGGACGAAGCTTCGAAGTACTGTGCGTCGATTGGGGCGCGGCTTCCGACAGAGGCTGAGTGGGAATACGCGGCGAGAGGAACCGAAGGGTTTCGGTTCCCGTTTGGGGACTCGGCCATGTGCCCACTTCGCGTGTTCGAGCCAGCCAGGCCGGCTGGGCCGGACACGCAGCGGAATGTCGTTGAACAAACCTCACCTTGTGACCATATCGCTGTGATCGCCGCAAAGAATATGGAAGACAAAGAGGTAAAGGAACTTGAGAAGATCATCGTCGGTGCGTTCACCGATTCTTCCCTCAACACCATTTGTTTGCACCTCGAAAAGGAGTCGGAGGAGAAGATCCTTGAGTTGCTTCGAGCGATCCAACAAAAGAACTCGGTCGATCCGTTGACGGAACACGTGGGCCTCGGTGTCGGCGCCCTGGGTCACCTCACGTCCCCAGTTTCCGAAGACCCCGAATCGGATGAAGAGGATGAAGAGGATGAAGAGGATGAAGACGAAACCGGTGGCAACAAGACGGCCAAAGTGAAAGAGGTCAAGCAGGAGGGAGAGGCGCAAGATTGTGCTCTGGCGGCGCCGCCCAACCCGTCCGATATGGTCGGCGACCATCCTCATCGAATCGAGCAATTGGCTGGCGGGATGTGGGAATGGGTCTCTGATTACCATTCGGAAGCCTATGTTTCGGATGAAAACGTCAATCCGCAAGGACCGGAGAGTGGCACCCGCAGGGTGCAGCGAGGCGGCGGCTGGATGTCGTCCTCTCCGGTCGAATTTCGGGGAGCTGCACGTGCATCCCTCTTGCCGACTGCCCGCATGCCTGATGTAGGATTTCGCTGTGCTCGGTCGCTCTAAAGTGCTTGTCAGGACGGTTTTTGTGCTGGCTGCTCTCTCGAATGGTGCGCTCGCCGGCGACACCAACGGCTGGCGGAACGGCGGAACGGGTGAGGCCATGGGCGTCAGCCCGCCCATTGTGGGGCAAGCGAGCACAACGGAACGATGGAAGACAGCCACGAATAATTGGGGGAACGCATCCCCTGTTCGGCTTGGTTCCATCATCTGCATTACCGAGGAACCTGTGTCTGTCACCTGTTTTGATGCTGACAGCGGTACCCAGCGTTGGACGGCCAACAATCGGTATATGGATACGCTTCCTGCCGCTGAGCGCTCCAAGATGGATGGTTTGCTCAAGGAGCTCAAAGCGGACCGTGCGCGGACGGATGTCATCCGCACCGAGATGGGGCAGGTGCAGCGGGAATTGCGCCGGTCAACGGCCGGTGCGGCTGTTCAGCAGCGCTATGACACATTGCTGGCTGAGCTCAACGGAATCGCTTCGCGTGTAGAGCGTCATGGGGCACACATCTTGTCCAATGAGCACGGGATCATTGGATACGGCTCTGCGACGCCGACTGTCGCAGATGGCCACATTTATGTGCTCTTTGGTAACGGTGTTCTGTCCAAGTTCTCGGAGCAGGGCGCCCGGAAATGGTCGGTCTGGCTGGGTCCCCCCATCCGGCCGATGTATGGCTACCACACGGGCACCTCAGCATCTCCAATAATGGTAGATGGGGTGTTGATCGCTCCCTTTTCTCAGTTGCAGGGCATCGATCCCGCCACCGGGCGCGTTTTGTGGAAGGCTTCGGAGTACCCCCACTATGGAACTCCGGCCATTGCCTCGGTGGGTGGGTCCTCGGTTGTGGTGACCCCGGGGGGTGAACTCATCGATCCAAAGGATGGCTCCGAAGTGGGTGACCGATTGGCGGCCATCGAGTTCATCGGCCCGGTGGCGAAAGGCGATAAGGTCTATGTGATTGGCCATACCCGTTATCCAGACGACTCGGTGGCGACCCATGCCACTGCATATCAACTCACCAGTCTGCCCAACGGTCGGGTCGAATCACACCAACTGTGGGACCGAAAGCTCAGCAAACAGCGAACCTACGCTTCTCCGGCAGTGTCGGATGAACGTATCTACGTTCTGTACAAGAAAGGTGATGTGGAGGTGTTGAACCCGCGTACGGGCGAACAGATCTCCGTCGTGGATGCGCTGCCCACGGCACGCTACGGCTCACCAAGCATTGCCATGGGCGGCGGTAAGCTGCTGATGACGTTTGAGATCGGGTCAATCCGGACTTTCACGGATGCAGATCACCCGAAGCCTCTCGGTCGGGGATTGATCGAGCCTCATCGAGCCACTGTGCTCTTGGACGGATCGCGCATCTATATTCGAGCGTTTAACAATCTATACTGCTTTGAATGAGCGCCCATTGGAGCGCAGAAGGGGCGCACACGGATTGTCTGTGTCACTTCGATGGAGAGACATCTTGTTGAGAACATTCAAAACCCTTGGTTGTGTGATCTGGCTGCTTGTCGGCTCCAATCCGGTGGTGGCTGCTTCAGGCTGGCTCAATTGGCGCGGCGATGCCCAGGTGGGTCATTCTTCGGAAAGCGGCCTGGTGGAGACTTGGGTACCTGGCGCCCAAGGTGAGTTGTGGAGTGTTGAACTGCCAGGGCGTGGTACGCCGGTGGTTGCCGATGGTGTGCTCTATGCGATGGGCTATCGTGGCGTGGGGCAAGACCTGCGGGAAGTGCTCGTCGCCATCGATGCGGAGAGCGGAGAACTGATCTGGGAACAGGCCTTCCGGGACTTTCTGAGCGACATCATCTACAACCGGTACGCCATCAGCAGCCCCACCGTCGATGCTGAGACTGGCAACATCTACGCCCAGACCTCGAATGGGGTGCTTTTTGGCATGAGTCCATCGGGGGAGAAACTGTGGGAAGTCTCGATGATGGAGCGGTATGGGCGTCTGACCTTTCCCAATGGACGCACCGGCTCTCCCATCATCGAAGGCGACCGGGTCATCGTTCATGGCATCACGGCCAATTGGGGTCGAGAGGGGCCTGGTCGGGATCGGTTTTATGCCTTTGATAAGCGCACGGGAGAACTCAACTGGTCCTCAACACCAGGCGTTCGTCCGGTCGACAGCAGCTTTTCGACCCCGTTTGTGGAGTCCCGCAATGGTCAGCGCGTGTTGTACGCGGGCACGGGCTGCGGACATGTGGTGGCGGTGAATGTGAACACGGGCAAACCCTTGTGGCGTGCGCCCGTCTCCATTGGGGGCGTGAATGTCTCGGTGGTCGTTCATGGGGACACCTTGATCGCTGTTCATGCCAAGGAGAACCTGGACGACAACACAGTGGGCCGAATGGTGGCTTTTGACCTGGGTGCTGCGCCTGAAGAGCAGTCCGATGGAAGTTCGCCTGTGCTGAATGCAGAGGTTTGGCGTGCTCCGTTATCGAGCTTCACCAGTTCTCCTGTGTTGGCCGAAGGGGTTGTGTATCAAGTCACCATGACCGGTGAACTTGCCGCCATTGATCCCGAGAGCGGCCACATTTTCTGGAAGGAAAAGCTTGGGTCGGATCAACTCCATGCTTCCCCTCTTTTTGCGGATGGGAAACTCTACATCCCGTTTCGAGAAGGCCGGCTTGTTATCGCAAAACCCAGCAAAGAGGGGCTGGAAGTCCTGTCGGATGTGGCCTTGGAAGGAACAGCGCTGGGCGCACCGGTGACCTATCGGGGCCGCGTGTACGTTCACACGACAGAGAAGCTGTATGCCTTGGGCGGGGACACCCCCGGTCCAGTGCCTGTTGCGTTGGAAGAGGATGTACCCGCACCGGAGAAAGCCACCACACTTCAGGTCTTGCCTGCGGAGTTTTTGCTTCGTTCGGGTGAGGAACAGGTCTTCCGTGGTCGGACCCTTGATGCCCATGGGCGTTCGGTTGAAGCGGTGGCGGTACAGGATCTGCAAGCCTGGATACCGCCCTCTGCCAAGGTGAAGTCGACCATCGCGGGAACCATTCAGGGTTCGACGGTACGAATCGGGCCATCGGCCGGCTTTTCTGCAGGCGCCTTCAAGATGGATGCAGGTGGGTTGGTGGGGACCAGTCGGGGCCGGAGCATTCCCGCCATGCCATACACCGAGGACTTCGAGGGCTTTGATCTTGCCCACAGCCATGGGGATCTACAATATGCCTACCCGCCCTTGGCGTGGATCGGTGCCCGCTTCAAGTGGGAAGTCCAAGAGGTGGATGGAAACAAGGCCCTCAAGAAAACCCTCAAGAAGATGCTGTTTCAGCGTTCCATGGCCTTCATCGGTCATCCAGAGTCCCGCAACTACTCGATGCAAGCGAATGTGCGGGTCGATGGAAACCAGCGGTCTCGCTCCACGGTTGGGCTCGTTCATCAGAGATACATCATCGCACTCAAGGGCAACCAGCGGCAGCTGGAGGTGAGTTCCAATTACGAGCGCTTGCGGCATGGGGTGCCTTTCGATGTGGAACCGGAGCGCTGGTACGTCCTCAAGACCAATGTGGTGAATGCACCATCGGGCGAGACCACCATCCGTGCAAAGGTCTGGCCCAAGGGTAGCGCGGAGCCCGCCGAATGGACCCTCGAATTCGTTCATGAGGATGGCCACACGCGGGGTTCACCTGGCATCTTTGGCTTCTCACCGCAGAATCTATTTTCGGTCTATGTGGACGATCTCCGGGTCTTTCAGGAGGAACAGTGAGACTTCCCGTTCTTGTTTGGATGAGCCTGGGGTGTTCTACCGCCGTTGCGGCCGACTGGCCCGAATGGGGTGGCGGCCCGGAGAGGAATATGGTTTCGGCCGAGTCCGGTATCGCGCTTGATTTTAAGGCGGGTGAGCGCTCACCAGAGACGGGCAACATCGATCCCAAGACCACATCGGGTGTGCGCTGGGTGGTGCCCTTGGGTTCCCAGACCTATGGCAACCCCACCATCGCGAATGGCAGGGTTTTTGTTGGCACCAACAACGATGCTCAGTACCGCCCTGGGGTGGATGGGGACCACAGTGTCTTGCTCGCGTTCTCCGAGTCCGACGGGCGATTTTTGTGGCAATACACGGCGCCGAAGCTTGGTGCCGGCAAGGTCAACGACTGGGAATATTTGGGAATCTGTTCATCGCCTGCAGTGGTGGATGATGTGGTCTATTTGGTCTCCAGTACGGGTGAGGTGGTGGCCCTCGATGTCGATGGTCAGGTGGATGGAAACGACGGACTTCAAGACGAGGCGGAGACCTTCGTGGGCCCGGGCAAGCCGCCGCTGACGATTGGCAACCAGGATGCAGATGTGCTGTGGCGCTTCGACATGCGCAAAGAATTGGGTGTGTTTCCCCACAATGTGACCAGCAGTTCTGTGTTGGTGTTGGGGGACCGACTGTACGTCACAACCTCAAATGGGACGGACTGGTCTCATCTCAATGTGCCTTCTCCATACTCGCCCTCCTTGATTGTGCTCGATCGCAACACGGGTGCGCTCCTTGGTGAGGAAAACTCGGGCATCAGTGCGCGGACCCTCCACTCCAATTGGTCTTCGCCTGGCTATGCGCCTGTCGGTGAGGACGGTCTGGTGCTCTTTGGTGCCGGCGATGGATTTCTCTATGGTTTTGAACCCGCGCCCGCAGAGGTTGATGGGCTTGCAACCTTGCAAGAGAAGTGGCGGTTGGATGCGAATGCCGCTTCGTACCGAACGAAGGATGGCCAGCCCATCACTTATGCGACGGCACCGGGCCCGAGTGAGGTTATCGCTACGCCCGTCTACGTGGATGGTGTGGTGTATGTGAGCATCGGCCAGGACCCCGAGCACGGACCGGGGGTGGGGCGCCTGACAGCGGTGGATCCCAACCAAGAGGGTGATGTCACGGATTCGGCGACCCTGTGGACGTATGACGGCATTGGCCGATCGATTTCAACAGTCGCTGTCTCTGGTGGAATTGTCTTTGTTGGCGACTATGAAGGCCGGCTTCACGCGGTTCACCAGAAGACGGGAAAGCCTCTGTGGGTTCATGACACCAACGCACACATGTGGGGCTCTCCCTTTGTGGTGGATGGTCGGGTCTACATTGGCAATGAGGACGGTATTCTCTCGGTCTTCAAGGTGTCGAAACGCAAGAAACTCTTGGCGGAGGTGCCGCTCTCGGCACCGATGTATACGACACCCGTTGTGGCGAACAAGACCTTGTACATTGCAACCCAAAACCACCTCTACGCGGTGGGGGGTGCGCAGTGAGCGTACGGACACGTCGCTGGTTGGCCGGTGTGCTGGTTGTCCTGATCACCCTTCTTCATCATGACGGTTGGTTGTGGGATGATCCTTCATTGGTGGCGAACTTCCTGCCGATTGGCTTGGCCTACCATGCCGGGTTTTCATTCGTTGCCAGTCTCGTTTGGGCTGTCGTTGTCTACCTGGTTTGGCCCACCGAGGATGAAGGGGATTGGGGGGCACAGCAATGACCTCACTGCTCATCATTGTTGGCTATTTGGCGCTGTTGCTGACGGTGGCGTTGGCGAGCAGCCGATTCGCCAAGGGCACCAGCGAAGACTTTTTCTTGGCCAGCCGCTCCATCGGTCCATTCCTTCTTTTGATGTCCTTGTTCGGTACCACGATGACCGCCTTTGCTTTGGTGGGAAGCACGGGGAAATCCTACAATCTCGGCGTCGGTGTATATGGCTTGATGGCCTCATGGGCGGCTGTTGTTCACCCACTCATGTTCGCCCTGGTAGGGCTGAAACTGTGGCAACTGGGCCGTCGTCATCACTACGTGACCCAAGTTCAGTATTTTCGGGACCGCTTTCAGAGTGATCGTTTGGGTCAGCTGTTGTTCCCCATCCTGGTTCTGCTGGTCATTCCATACCTGCTGATCGGTGTACAGGGTGCTGGCATCACCGTTGCAGCGGTGACCAAAGGTGCCTTTCCGACCTTTTTTGTGGATGCAGCGGGTGCTCCTTCTGGCATTCCAGCATGGCTGACAGGGGCGGTGATTTGTGGTGTGGTGCTCACCTATGTTTTCTGGGGTGGTATTCGCGCTGCAGCCTGGGCGAATGGCTTTCAAACCTGCATTTTTGTGGTGGTCGCGGTCTTGACCTTCTTTACGATATCGTCGGCCCTCGGTGGGGTTGAAGCGGCCACGGCGGCGACCATGGCCAAGCGGCCGGAACTGTTGATTCGCGGTCAGTCCATTGGTCAGGCGCAGTTTCTTTCGTACGGCTTGGTCGGTCTGTCTATGGGCATGTTTCCGCACATCTTTCAGCATTGGATGACCGCCAAATCCGCCTCCACATTCAAGCTTCCCGTCATCGCGCACCCCATCTTGGTGGCGCTTGTGTGGCTGCCATGTGTGGTGCTCGGCATTTGGGCCGCGGGTCAACTGTCTGTACCGCCCGCCAAGGCCAATGCGGTTTTGGGCATCATGGTGGCCAAGTACACCACCCCGGTGATGAGTGGCGTACTCACCGCAGGAATTCTTGCGGCCATCATGTCTTCGCTCGATTCCCAATTTTTGTGTCTTGGCACCATGTTTACCCACGACGTGGTTCTTCGTGGTGAGTTGCTTGAATCGGCGGATGACGCGCGGGTGATTTGGATTGGCCGCGCCTTTGTGACCGGTGTGGTACTGGTGACCTATCTGCTCTCCTTGGTCAGCAACCGTGGGATATTCGATCTCGGTGTCTGGTGCTTTTCTGGCTTCAGTGGGCTCACGCCTTTGGTGATTGCAGCCCTGTATTGGCGGCGTGCGACCCGTGTGGGAGCCATGGCCTCCGTGCTGGCGGTTGTGGTGAGTTGGAGCGTGCTGTTCGCCATGGACTCGATGGGAGTGGGCGGTGAACACGGTGAGTTTTTGGTGGGAGGCGTCATGCCCGTCACATGGGTTTTCTTGTCGTCCACCATCGCGATGGTGGTAGGGTCACTGCTCTCGACCCCTCCCGATGCCGAACACATCCGGCGGTTTTTCTAAGAACTGAGGATCCATGCAGCCACAGATTGACGAGGCCAAGCGTGTACTGGATGACCATGTTCGCCGCATGATCGAGCATCACTTCTCCCCTGAGACCGGTACCCCGTACTGGCTGAACTGGGCGGAGCGGGCAGGGTGGTCACCCATAGAAGAGATCTTGGGCTTTGATGATCTGACAAAGTTTGGCCACTTTGACCTCGCGGAACTGCGCGATGCCAGCCATGCAGCTTGGACGCCGAAGGCGCTTGTCGGGCAGCCCTTCTCTATCTTTGAGACCGGTGGAACCACCGGCTTTCCAACCCAGCGATTGAGCTGGAAAGATCACCTCGATGACTACACGGTTTTCTCGGAGTCTCTGTCGGAAGACCACTTTCCGAGGGGAGCAGGGTGGTTGATTGTGGGCCCGACGGGTCCCCGTCGAATTCGAATCTCGATGGAGTATCTGGCTCAGCACCGGGGAGGGCATGCATACCTGGTGGACCTCGATCCCCGCTGGGTGCGCAAGCGGCTGGCGGCGGGTGATGCAGACACGGCCCGCTTGTACCAGGAGCATGTGGTGGATCAGGCGGTGACCATTCTGGAGCGGCGCCCAGTGCAGTGTATGTTTGTCACGCCGCGACTTCTCGAGGCCATCGGTGAGCGGATCTCGCTGGCCGATGCGGGTGTGAGGGGCGTCTTGTGTGGTGGCACCTCGATGCGACCCCAGGAAGTTCGTTTCATGGTGGAGGAAGTGTTGGAGGGCAGGGTGGGCTTCTCACCGGTCTATGGCAACACACTCATGGGCGTGGCACCGAGTCGTCCGGTTGGCGCACACAATGGATATGTGGTGCAGTACCATCCGCCCATTCCGAAGGCGGTTGTGCGTGTGCTGGGGGATGATGATCAACCTGTTCCGTACGGCACACGTGGACGGGTGGAACTCAGCACCCTGACACCCGAACTGTTTATGCCACGGCTCCTGGAGCGGGATTCTGCGGTTCGCTGTCCACCGTGTGAACGCTATCCGTGGGATGGCGTGGGTGACGTACAGCCGCTGGAGCAGGCCGGCCAGGCGGTGAACGAAGGTGTGTATTGAGCTGTCGATGGACGAGTGTGGGCCATGATGAAGCTTGATGTCTTGCGCTTGGGCCGGAAGTACCAGAGCATCGAAATGCTTTCGGTCCCGGACCTGCGCACCGGTGAGGCGCGTGCGGAACTCGGCTATGCAAACGCTGGCTTGATTCGGCGCGATGCCCGTGGTTTTGATGCGGCCAAGGCTGCCCTCGCATCTGTGGACACCGAAACCTTGCTGCAGCGCATAGAGGCGGCGGGTGCCTTGTTTGCGGAAGCGAAGCTGACCGTGGGCGATCAGATTCAGGGACCCCAAGAGTATGTGCGTGCTGTGTCGTCGACCACAGGCATTCCGGAGGTCCTGTGTACCAAGAATGTGGAGAAGATTCGGTCCGCGTGCACCCAGATTCGAACCACCTTGTCGGGCTTGACCGGCGGATTGGCACCCGAAATCTTCGATGGAAGGACAGCGTCCGGAGTGCGGGGTCTGGGCGCCGTGTTGCCGAGCAATTCACCCGGTGTGCATTCGCTCTGGATTCCCGCGATTGCCATGAAGACGCCCGTTGCGCTCAAGCCAGGTGGCAGTGAACCATGGACACCGTACCGCATGGCTGCTGCGCTGCTAGAGGCTGGAGTACCCGCCGAGGCCGTGAGCATTTATCCCACGGATCACCAGGGTGCTCAGGCGCTGCTTGAACACCACGACCGGGGCATGGTCTTTGGCCAGAAGAGTACGGTGGCGGCGCACCTGGGCAACGAGGCCATCTCGATTCACGGACCGGGATTCTCCAAGATTTTGATCGGTTCGGATCGGGTCGACGACATGGAGACATACATCGATCTCATCGTGGCATCTGTGCTCGACAATGGTGGTCGAAGTTGCATCAATGCCAGCACGGTGGTGGTGCCCCGTCGTGGACAAGAGCTTGCCCATGCACTGGCAGAGCGCTTGGGTTCGGTGAATGCGCTGCCCTTGGCGCATCCTGGCGCACAACTTGCGGCATCCTCCAGTCAAGCCGCTGCCGAACAGATGGACAAACACATCCGTGGCTTGGCCTCTCAGGGGGCGGTCGATTGTACGGCTGCCCATGGAGAAGGCCTACAAGAAGCGGACGGTTTGTACTTTATGCGGCCCACCGTTCTGTGGTGTCCCGACCGGGCTCACCCACTTGCGCGGACCGAGTATCCCTTTCCGTTTGTCTCGGTTGTGGAGGTGGACGAGTCCCAGGCCGTTTCATGGATGGGGGAGACCCTGGTGCTGAGTGCATTGACGGATCACCCAGATTTGCGGCAGGCTTGTTCGATGTCCACATCGATCGATAAACTCTATTTGGATGGCGAGAAGACCACGGTGGTCGACTGGACTCGGCCGTACCAGGGGAACCTGTTCGAACTCCTTTACCCACAACGATCTGGGTTGGTTTGAGATGGCCAGTGGTCTGACACCCTTTGTGTACGAAGGCGCCGTCGAGGAGCTTCTCGGTCCCATCGCTGCAGAGCACGGCCTTCGGGAGGTGATGCTGGTCACCGATGCGGGTGTGAAAACAGCGGGCCATACAGACAGAGCGCGGACCAGCCTGGAACAGGCCGGCATCCTTGTTCGAGAATACGATCAAGTACAGCCCAACCCCACCGACCACGATGTGCAGCAGTGTGCGGCCGTGTCGAAGGGAGTGGATGGTTTTGTGGCGGTGGGTGGCGGCAGCTGTATCGACACGGCCAAAGGGGCCAGCTTTATCGTGACCAATGGCGGTGCCATGCCGGACTACCGTGGTTTTGGTCATGCTGTGGAGCCCCTTCTTCCCATCATCGCGGTGCCCACAACGGCTGGGACGGGCAGCGAAGCGCAGTCCTATACGCTCATCTCGGATGATGAGACCCACACCAAGATGGCCTGCGGTGCGATGGGGGCGATGCCCATTGTGGCCATCCTTGATGCAGGGCTCACGTTGACCATGCCACGGCGGCTGACCGCTTACACGGGGCTGGATGCCATCGTGCATGCGGTCGAGTCGGCGGTGTGCACCAAGCGGACCGAGACCTCGTGGGCCCTCTCCACGGAGGCCTTCTCGCTGCTTGCCTTCAATCTACCCGTGGTCCTCGCGACCCCAACGGATCTGCAGGCGCGGCGGAACATGCTTCGGGGGGCGATGCTGGCGGGCCAAGCCATTGAGGCCAGCATGCTCGGTGCTGCGCATGCCAGCGCCAACCCGCTCACCGCCAAGTTTGATGTGCCCCATGGGGTTGCGGTGGCCACCATGCTTCCCCACGTCATTCGGTACAACGCGGAAGATCCTGCGACTGCAGCGCTGTACCAAGCGTTGTCAGAGCCCTTGGGCGGTGGTCCTCTCGATCAGCACATAGAGCGCCTTTTGGCCCTCTCGGAGATTGAAAGCGTGAAGGACTTTGGTGTTCATATGGGTGCTGTGGACTCGCTCGCCGCGGCGGCGGCCGAACAGTGGACAGGCCAGTTCAACCCGCGTCCAGTGGACCGTGAAGGCTTTGTGGAGTTGTATCGTTCGGTGCTGAACCCATAGTGGGTTGCCCAATGGAAGGTCTTGGGACGGATGGTCTTCATGATTATGTGCTCTCGTACAGAGGGCGTTTCATCAATCGAGACTGAAGACAAAGGAGCCAACCGCCGAACTGTACCCCGTCAACGTGACCCGGTACTCGCGCCCTTCGACAGCGCTGAACGAGAGTCTTGAAAGGGTGCCTGAGCCACCATCATCGTCGCGCCAACGGGACGAAGTACAACTGTATGAGCTGTCATAGACGTAGATGTACGTGTCGTAGCTTGAACCCGCGGTGTCGACAGTGTATGTACCGCTGGACGGTGCAACCCAAAGGACGTGGTAGTAGCGGTCCGAAGACGTTGTCGCGCCGGAGTAACTCCAACTGGATGCACTGCTGGATGCATCGTACTCCCATTCGCATGTGGTGGTCGAACCGCCGCTCGCGCTGTCACTTC